>Ga0114972_10000558_pt1 | contig 27726 bp, 24 predicted proteins | sample M_140807_EF_Meta_FD_87354 | JGI IMG/M metagenome (GOLD analysis project Ga0114972, IMG submission 87354) | Freshwater microbial communities from Lake Montjoie, Canada to study carbon cycling - M_140807_EF_MetaG | ecosystem: Environmental > Aquatic > Freshwater > Lake | place: Lake Montjoie...
ACCGGAATCGGTCCCTTGCTCAAATTTTGTATCAGCCCTGGGAGAGATGCAGCCATGGAGATCTATAGATTAGGAACTAGGGCTCTGGCAGGATCAATACCGGTGTCCTGCACCAGCAACGATCTGAATGTGGCTACTGAATGAAACGCAGCAACCCGGCCCCGGCCGGCCTGAGCAGAGCGCTTGAGCTCATCTAGAGATTTCAGAGCAGCAATCAGTCCAGCGGCCACAGCCTCAGGTGTCTCATGCTCAATTACAGCGGTTCCACCGGCAAGGGTGGATAAGTCTTCTGCCCAGGTGCCGCTCATGGGTAGCAGGGGGATGCCATGAATGGAGGCTTCAATAGCCACGCGGGAGAGCCGATTGTGATAGCTATCGCGGCGGTAGGGGAGCACAATCAGATCCGTGCGGGACAGAAGAGCGCTGTAAGCGCTCTGATCGAGGTTGTCGTTGATGAGATCAAAGCGCACATCGACAAGAAGCTCAGGATCAGGAGAAAGCAATCGCCCGTCTGGCAACGCAAACGGCTCCGGCCACTGAATCACAACTTGCACGTTCCCCAGGCCAGGCTCCGCCCACACCAAACGGCAGGCTTGCTGCAACAGATCGGTGCCCTTTTCGTAGCGTGCGAAACCTGGGCAGGTGATCGTGACGGGCCTGGCCTGCTGGGCTTGCTCCGGGAGGGGCTGCACCTGCACCGGATGGGGGAACAGCGCCACTGGCAGGCCTGAAAAGAGAGCCAGCTCTTGGCGCATTTCTTCGGTTTCCGCCGCCAGCACGATCGTTCCGCGACGCACCGCATGGCGGAGACGGCGGAAACACCAGCGCGCCAGCCGGTTTGATGCTGAATCAGGGAACTGAACAGGTTGATCCTGACCGGCATACACACCGAAACCCTGCACAAACAGGAGCAAACAACAGCTGCCGGCGGGGATCTGACCGGATCGGGCCAAGAGGGTGTAGGCCAGCAGATGCGGCAACCGCATTGTGAGGCTGCAGATCCAGTCGTAGGGATCAGGCTGCTGACGCAGCCAGCGCTTCAGTTCGCGTGCAAAGCGCAGGCTGTGGCGAAGGCCGCCCAGCTGGCCCTGGGCGCGGGGATCACTCCAGCAACTGCGACTCAACCAAGGGATGGCGTTTAGCTGCTGGAGCAGGGCCGGATCGGCTTGGCGGTGGGCGAGCACATCCACGGTGTCGCCCATCTCCCGCAGCCCGCGGGCGATGTCGCCGATGTAAACGGGCCAGTGGCCGGCCGGCCGCTGCAGGGCCTCCTCAACGATTAGAAGACGCATCAAGCCGAAAGAACAAACTGCTGAAGCTGGGCGAGTTGGCTGGCGCTGGGCGCGCCTGCACGAAAGCTGCGGTGGGCGCGCCTGCCCAGCAGACGCGAGCTGATCCCCCCTCCTTTGCGGCGGATGCTACGCCGCAGCGGGTAGAGAAGTTCTGGCCATGGCCCCTGCTCCAGCTGGTGCAAAGCCTCGATCACGGGCTGATCGGCAGGGTCGGCATGGCCAGCCAGGCACACCCGCGCATCCCACACGCGCAGGCGGAAATCAAACCAATGGGAAGGATCAACGCCGTCCAGCAGACAGGCCTGCCGGGCCATGATCAGAAACCGGGCCCACTGCCGCAGATGCTTGACGTCGCCTGCGGCACTCAGCTTGCCGGGGTTGTCGGCCCGGTAGACAACCAGCGTGCCAGGCGAATGAACAACCCGGGCACCGATCAGCAGCAGGCGCAGAAAGAACAGCTGATCTTCCCCGACCTGAAGATCGTTGGGAAAACCACCTACCCGGCGTGCAAGGCTGGTACGGATCAAGCAGCAGATCGGTACTACCGACCAGTTGGTGAGCAGGGCGCGCACGAGGTTGCCGTGGGGCAGTCCATGTTGCTGCAGCACATGGTTGGTGGGAACGATGGACTGAGCAGAGATCTCACACTTCAGCCATGGTGCATAGGCCACATCGGCACCTGATTGATCCAGCACAAGCAACTGTTCGGCATGGAGGTTGGGCAGTGCGAGATCATCGCTGTCAAAAAAATGAACCCACTCCCCCTGGGCCTCGGCCAGGCCACGGTTGCGGGCCATCGCCGGGCCCTGGTTCGACTGGCGAATCACGCGGACGGGCTGGCCGAACGATTCGGCAACGGCGGCACTCTCGTCGCTCGAGCCGTCGTCCACAACCAGTATTTCATCGGGAGGTTGCGTCTGGGCCAGGAGAGAGGCGAGGGTGTATGGAAGAAGTAATTCTCTGTTGTAAACAGGCACGACAACGCTCAGCATGAGAGCAAAAGCAAATATGAAAGACAGTTGGAATGGTCCTGCACAGAGAGGCTTTCATAGAAAAAGATGGCAAAGTAAGGGCGTTGGATAAAACCCATAAAAAAACAGTCGCAACGAGAACCCAATACTTTGTAACTTAAGTTGAAAGGAATTTAGCGCCGATCCCTTATAACTTTTTCAAGTACTCCAAGAAGTCCACTCGAAGGATCAGAGTTCGCCACCTCAACAGCTTTCAGATGCGCGTCGGTGCCCATCTGGCTCCACGAATCCTGAGCTTGCCAGCATCGCTCCAAGGCCGAAGAGAGGGACTGTGGAGTCGCGGCCTCAGCAATCCATCCCGTCTTCCCCTCCTCTAAAACTTCTTTATTGCCACCGACATCCGTTGTAACCACCGGCCTACCGCACATCATCGCCTCCAAGGACGCTAATGGGGTCCCTTCACCGCGCGATGGCAAAACCATCACATGGCTATCGCGCCAGATATCAGCCATTTTTTCAGCGTAACCGGCAAATTGAACCCTCTCCTCCAAGCCGAAATGCCTAACAAGGCTGGCCAAATGATCGCGATCTGTTCCAGTGCCGAAAATACGCAGCGTCCATTCTCTTTTGCGCCAAGTGTCATCAGACAAGACCTCAAGCAAAATGTCCTGTCCTTTCCAAAGCAGATCTAAACGTGCCACGCAGGAAAAAACTACGCCTGATCCGACGGGTGGCATCGGTATGGCCTTTTTAAGGCGCTCGCGAAGCGGACCATAAAAGACCGCAGCTCGGTCGAGATCAACACCGAATTGACGCACTGCTTGCCGACGGTTCTGCTCTGCAACAAAAATATTGATATCAGAGCGGCGCAAAATCTGCGCTACTTTCACCCGTTCTGCCGGAGAAAAAGCGAGAGACTCAGCGTTGAATAGACAGAGAATAGACAGTGCAGCCCGAGTATTTTTAATATACTCCATAAGCCCAGGTACAAATGTAATCGCGGGCAGGGAGCCGCAAGATAGAAGGATCAAATCAGGTTTCCCCAATTTGGCATCAGTAAAATTAGGTTTAAGTTTCTGTTTCAAACCCTCCAAGCGTGCAAATCGGCCTCTATGCCAAGCCACAACTTGCCCGCCATGCTTCTTGAATTCCGTTAGCGTGCCCGCGGCGTGCAGATCGGGATGCAGAGAAGCCACAACATGGTGATCCTTGGCCAGCGCAAGCAAAGCCATCCGAAACCACACTTCTTCACTACCCGCCCAAGGACAGCCACAAACATTCGAAACAACGGCAATTTTCACGGTGAGAAAAATTAGTGCTGATCAGGTCGATAACTGCTCATCAACCATTTGTCGGATACCCCCAGCGAGGCTCCACTTTGGCTTCCAATCAGTCTCGACAAGAAGCCGGGTACAGTCCAGATTGATTTGCCCGACATCAAATGATCTAATTTCGTTGAAAACAGTATAAACTTTCTTGCCTGTAACTTCCTCGACTATTTTCAAGACATCTAAGTTTGAAAAGGATATACCAGTCCCTAGGTTGTAAACATCGGAGGTAAGCCGACGGGAACGAATGGCCGACAAAATGCCCGAAGTTACGTCCTCGCAGTGGATGTAATCACGGCGGTTCCTGCCATCACCCCATATGACGATTTGACCACTAAATAATGCCGCCTTAACCGCTTTGGCCACAAAACCCACTGACAGATTGTCTTTAATCTGATTGATACCGTATGCATTTCCAATACGGAAAATCACGATCGGAACTCCTGCGTCACGGCACACTTTGCGCACATACATTTCAGCCGTTAGTTTACCAATACCGTAATAACCAACTGGGTTAGTAGCGGCCGATTCATTGATCGGCTTAGCGCCTGCATTACCATATATCGTACCACCCGACGAGGCAAAGTAAATTCCTGCAACTCCACGCCCCACCAAAAATGAAACCAACTCAAGTGTGCGGCTAAGATTCAAGGAAAGCTTTCCCACCGGATCAGCATCGTGCGCCGCTGGATATCCTCTCCAGGAAAAGATGACAGCCCAATCGCCCTCGCCGCAAAGTAGCTTGTCTGGGGTGTCTAAGCCAAAGTCGAATTCAACGCCACTCAATCCAGCCCTCATTAAACGATCGCGCGAATCGCAAGGTACTGCATCTGGACAGGCACTACAAAAAGCCTTTCCCAGAAAGCCTGCCCCGCCGAAAACATAGATGTTACCCGCCATTAGATAATTGCCACATGGTGAATGGTCTGCTCAGCTTACTACTTTCTCACAATCGGTGCCGCCGGAACACCAACCCAGGTTTCTCCCTCAGGCACATTTTTTGTAACTATTGCTCCAGCTCCGATCACAGCGTTGTCACCGATGTGCACCCCCGGAAGGACTACTACATGTGCGCCTAACCAGACATTTCGCCCAATCTTGATGGATGCTCCGCGATAGCCTTGGTCCGCCAGAGCGATGCCCGATCGCTCTGAACGATGGTTGACAGTGATTAGGTAAGACTGAGCCCCAATCAAGGAATTTTCGCCAATCTCGAGCTCGTGGCATGAGCCTAAAAAGCAATAAGGACCCACATATACGTTATCTCTAATCAATATTCTTCCAAGTTCACCACATTCCTCACCGAGCCAAATGATGCTTCCTTTATCTAGCGTGGCGCCACGGCTTAAAGTTAACCGATTTCTGAAGTCGCCAGAGCATCGAATCTCAACACTTGGGTCAATAAGCCTGTTAGAGCGGCGCATATCGACAAAATATCGCCATCGCGCCCATCCGCTTACAACGTCGGGCCGAGGTGAAAAAAAACAAGATAGAGGGGCAAAAGCGCGAAACTTAGCTCGTAAATATTCATAAAGATTTTTCATTAGAATATCGGTAAACCTGTGAACAATGTAATAGTAACATGTAATCTAAAAGATACTGGGGTTATTAGTTCTTAAATTCGGCAGCTATCTATATGAAGATTTCAGTGGTAAAGATTGCGGTTGATGGGAGGGAAAACACGAAATGAAAAAAAATTAGATTCCAAGGCTACAGTTAGAATTACAAATTATCAAGCGAGATAGTCATAAACACAATTATAATAATGTACAAACAAGATGGAGACACAAAAAAGGCTGCAATCATGTGCCTAATTTAGTTAAGTCGATGTGAAAGTTCGACAATAAACTTTCAATCCGTAGACTGGTAAGTGGGATTATCAAATAGGTCTTTAGATACTAGACCAAGCATACTGTCATGTTCTGTATACAATTTTAGACAATAAATTCAAATTTAAAGTATAGTATCGAGCGCTGAATAAGAATTCGGGTTGACCAAGGGCAATTCTCGATCTAACCCCGCTGGATGTCGAAAAGCTCTGCGTCACAAACGGGCGAATGCGCATGAGACTGCAAGTGCATTGGGAATGGTAATACGTAAACAATCACGAAACGATACTAAAAGATCTACAGAAAGTTTGGCCAGAATGTCTTCACACGATGATATAAGACAAATGAACAGTACCTTCGCACCAAGGTTTGCAATTTTGCCAATCTTCACTACTCGGAACCACAAATTAACATCATCAACTGGGTTGGATACACACTAGTTACCCGAAGCCATAATACTGGGCCGCCGCATCCTCTGATCTAGGGGTGGTTAAGTGAAGACATAACGATCAGCTTCGACAAGGTGCTACGAGAATCTAATGGGTAATCACATATCCCACCAGTTCTTTGACCATCAGCGTCAATCAAATGTATTCGCCCACCGAGCACTGCCGGATCAGAATCTGCACGCATCGCTAAAGACAGCCTTTTAAACCCGTAGGTAAAAAATATTTGAGCTCCGTCTAGACGGGGGACGAAGGCATGAAATCTAATCTGAGGCCAGCAATTGGCTTTAAGTAAAGCTATAAGCGTCAGAAAGGTGAAAGACTAAGTAATTATTTAGTTAGAATCATGTGGTTGGTATGACGTTGAGTGCTTTAAAGATGAGTTTCCTGACTCAACTAGATTATAAAGCCGTGCAAGGAGTTGCTTATGTATTGTGGAGGGATGGAAATCTCCTTGAAGCATATTAGAGGCATTGGTAATTAACTGCGTTCTTCTTTGAAGATCAGATCCCAAACGAGAGAGGGCTTCGAGGCAGGCAATCGGCGATGAATCTGTTACGATTTCAGCAGAGTCATATTTTTGAGCGGCAGCTACAGCAGTGCAATATCTAGGACCCCAAACAAGAATAGGACGACCAAAAGATAGATAATCAAGAAATTTAGTCTTGAAGCTTGTTGACTCAATAATGCGCACACTCTCCTCGAAACCCATCAATAAAAGCAAAACATCAGAACTTGAAGCATAGTCTGCTAATTGCTCAAAAGGGATAAGTCCTTTGTAAATGCCATTTTTTAAAACAAAATCATGAAATTGCTCACTCCAAGTTGGATTTGCACCAAATATAAGAAATTCCAGGAAACTATTAGAAAAATGAAGATTGCAGGTGATCAGTCTCTCCAACATTGGCCCATACCAATCGCCAAGGCTGCCACCAAAAAGAATTTTCAGTGGGCTCGACGAAGTGGGTTGACTTGGTAAATATTTGCAGCCTAGCTGCTGTATTTCTGCACCAGTGGGATATAAGACATGTGCATGCTTCCCGCCTCCTAGCTCTGCCAACATACTGGGGGAAGTACATAATGCTAAGTCACATGTCTGAAAAAGCCGAAAGAATCTGGCCCGTATTAGTGGCCTAAACATAGGCCAAGCAGAGAAAGAACCATAGTCATACCAATCATTGAAAGAGGCTACTAAAGGCACACCAATTATTCTGGCAAGCCGCTGTGCAGCTAAGGGTGTCCAGTCCCAGCTACCAGCAACTGTAAAAATAATATCAGGCTGAAAATTTCTTGCTCTCTTAATCAAAGATGTCTTAAGAAAGATACCACCGAAAAGCTCCTGTAAACCAACCAAAAGCCCATGAAACCGTGTGTTCAACAATCGAAGCCATATCCTTGGCAAAAAAGCTTGATAAGATTCACAAAAAGGATTACCAAAATATGGTTGAGACTGAATTGATGCCAAAGATGTGTATGCTATAAGCACATTAAAATCACCAGACTGAATAAAGTGTCTATGAAAGGTCATGGCACCACCCCATGTTGGACTTGGGGGACAATGAGAAAAGATAAGAATTCTTATTTTATTTTGGTTCATTACAGAGTCAGGCTTTTGCGAATTCAAAGGGTTGATCATAACTTATAATAAATGGAATGCTACAACTCGAAACAAGACTAGCGAACAAGTAGCTGCATGCAAGCCACAACTGCTGCGGTCACTGGCTTGGTGGGGGTGAAACCGGAATGATGCTCTTCGAACAGACGATTAAGGCTGAAACGGCCAAACCGCACATGTTGATTGGTCGGGCTGCACTTCAGTAGGTGATCATTTTGGTAGTGAAGCTGATGGCTATCATATTCTCATGGTGTGGATGAAAGCTAATCACAGAGGAGCAAACGTCGGCATTTGCGAACATAGTGTGGTCAAATATAAGCACTAAACCCATTCTAGATCAGCCCTTGCTGGTCGCCGGACGCGCATACCTACAGGATTGTGACCTAATAATAGTATGAACCTGAATCAAAAATAAATGCAACTGGATTTTCTGTTCAGTCGCAGATCAACGATTGGGTCAATATAGCAGATCAACGATTGGGTCAATATAATTGTTGTCGCGACGTTGTCTCGCCAGCCATCTCCAACGCCTGATGACTGTAAGCACATCATAGTGAGGTAAGAAAAACCAAGCAAACCACCAAAGTGCCCTAAGCTTAGCCGTCAAATATGGGCGAAGTCGCGCTAAAATCAAAATATCATAGATAAAAGTTTACTCAGTAATCTGGAAGAAAAGTCTCTGGAAATTGTAGGGCAGCGAGAAACAAACCAGAACGTGGATGACCGAACAAGGATCAGAAGAGATGCTCTAGAAAGTCTTGAAGCAACATGAAACGCCCTTGAAAGTGGCAATAATGCTAAGTTATGGGTGTTTGCTTGAAGCGCACGAAAAGATTCTGGTGCGGTGCCATACAGACTGGAGCAGTATCGTTCCACTGTAACAATCATCAATGCGTTGATCTGATCCTTCTGTGCACAATCCTTTCCGCACGCTGAGTTGTCACGCCGTCGGCAAAGCAGAAGAGTCACAGTGATGTTAATCACTTACCCTGTTGTTGCACCCCGTATCCATAGGTTTGGATCTTCAACTAGAGGATTTAGCCTTTTGTGACCCGCATGAAGTATGCAGGTTTTCTAAACATCAAAGTAGGAGTTGACAATAAATTGGTGAATAAAATTGAAAGAGTATTTGCGATTGTTTTGAAGGATACGTCGGCAACACAGAGACACATAAAATGTTCCAGTCTGAATCCACAAACTGAATCGTGGTCCCAGCAACCGCCAATGATGGGTCGGGATTCAATACCTTTAGTTGAATCTAAAACCGCTCTGGCAGGTACATGTAGTCACCATCCATGCGGGCAATGAATTCCGTTTAAGCCTCCTCCACCATTCGGGCCAAGTAGAGAGGCAGGGTAATCGGTTAATTACTCACCACACGACCCGGAAACCATTAAGGGATTCAGCACTTAGCCTCCTCCACCGTCACGTCCGTGGATCTATTGTCCCAGAAGATCCTCTCAAAAGCTTTTAAGGACTGCGCCTGCAAGGATGCCAATGCCTTGAGCAGATAGGGCATGGCGTTGAAGGCCAGGATGATCACCGTGAGGACAAGCATAACCCCCTCAGGCTTGAAAAATGCGTTCAGATCAGTCTTAAGCTTCTGCTTTAAGTCTGGCACAGAACGACAGAGCAGTAAAACGACACGCATCACCAGTGATGAGGGAACCTATCCCGGCAACCCAGACTGAAGCTTCGACTGCGTACAAAACACATCAATGGGCACCCGGGGAGGGGTGGAAGTTAAGGATGTAGTTTTTAGGCCCAAACCAATGATTTATCGTTTGCCGATTCTACAGCTGAGGGGAGTTTTGGCGAAAACGAAAGCAGCGCATGAGTTCCACTGGGGCTCTACCGGTATCGGCGTCTGAAAATGGGCTTGTTTGGCTGTGTTAAGCCGGTCATCCATGACCTTGAACACCATCAGCGAGAGAATCCCCTGATCAATGCAAGGAGAGTAAGCAAAGTTGCTTTCGAGGAAGTTAAGACAGCGCAAATAGTTTTCTAATGAATACAACCGATCCGGCAGGCAATCATTTCGGATACGAAGGGCATTAAGAAGTCAGGGCTGGGCGTGGTGGTTGGTTTGGGTTTGCTGCTGCCATAGCTGGGCATACAGGCCACCATGGTCCAGCAATCTGGCGTGGCTGCCGCGCTCCACCACGCGGCCGCGATCTAGCACCAGGATTTGGTCGGCCCGCACGATCGTGCTAAGCCGGTGGGCGATCACCAGCACGGTGTGGTTGAGCTCAAAGCGCTCGATCGCCTCCTGAACCAGCCGCTCGCTCTGGCTGTCCAAGGCGCTAGTGGCCTCATCGAGAATCAACAGCTCCGGATCGCGAAGAATCGCCCGCGCCAGGCTCAAGCGCTGCCGCTGGCCGCCGCTTAGTCGGTAGCCCCGCTCTCCCACCAGGGTTTCGTAGCCCTGAGGCAAGCTTTCGATGAAGTCCCCCGCCTGGGCGGCCTGGCAGGCGCCTTTAATCTGGGCCGGGGTGGCTCCTGGTGTACCGAAGGCTATGTTCTCAGCAATGGTGGCGTTGAACAAAAATGTGTCTTGGCTCACCACCCCCAGGTGTTGCTGCCAGCTGGAGAGCTCAAGCTGATCCAGCGGTACGTCGTCGATCCAGATCTGGCCAGAGCTTGGGGAGTAGAGGCCCGTTAGAAGGTCAGCGATGGAGCTCTTGCCGGCGCCGCTGGGACCAACCAGGGCCAGCATTTGGCCTTTGGGCAAGGTGAAGGAGTTGTCGGCCAGGGCCAGGGGGAGGTTGGAAGAGTATCTGAGATTTACGGACTCAAAGCGAATATCACGCTGCAGCTGCCGAAAAGGGGCACCGCCTTGGTGGCGAAACTGTTTGCCCTCTGGGGAGAGGATCTGGTTAAGGCGCTTGATGCTTGCGCTGTTGTCGGCCAGTTGGTTTGAAAGGTAGGCCACCCCGCTAAGATGGGCGTTAAGACGTTTCAAAGCCAGCACGAACGTGACCATGCTGGGCAATACGCCGGTGCTGCGTCCACCGAGCAACAGAAGGCTCAGCGTTGCAATCAGGGCGATCGCGAGAATCGGCAGGAAGTCGGAAAAGGGCTCAACCACCGCTAGGCGCCGGGCTTGACCGCGCAAATGACGTTCGAGGTCGCCCATACCGCTACGCAGACGCTGATCGGCCGCATCCAACTGGCCGCTGCTGTGCAGCAGGCGCAGGCCCTGAAAGTCTTCCGTGATGCGGCTGCTGATCGCAACCTGGGCGTCGTTCACAGCCCGTGAACCGGCGATTAAACGCGGAAGCAGCTGCTTCTGTAGCAGTGTGATCACCCCGGCCATCAGCGCCACCGCCAGGAGCAGCCAGGGGGAGATGCCCACCAGCACCGCCAGGTATGTGGTGATGAGCAACACCCCCACGAGCATCCCACTGCTGAACTCGATCTGCTTGCGAATAGCCTCAGGTCCATCGCCGGCGTAGTTGGTGAGGTCTCCCACCTTGTAGCCGCTGGCACAGGCAAAACTAAAATTCAGAACCTGGCTGTGGATGCGCGCCGTAACAAGCGCCTTGCAGCGGGCGGCGAAGTAGCCGACGCTCAGCTTGTTTAGATAGCGAGTGATGCACTGGAGGGCTTGCAGCAGCACTGCCAGCGCCAGCAGGCTCAGAAACAGCGTCGTAGTAGGCAGGATGTTCAACCAAGCCGCTGCTGAGGGCCACCGGGCCCCCAGGGGGTTGGTGGTCCAGTTGAATGCAGCCGCCGGTGCTGTCACCACCTGCATCGCCAAAAACACCACGGCCATGGTGGCGCCTTCTGTACCGGCTTCGAGCAGACTGCTGCCCAAGTTCAGGGCCAGTAGCCGCCACTGCTGCCGAGCTGTGTTGCGGATTAGCTGGGCCGCTGGTTCCTGGCTAAGCAGGGGCTGCAGCAGTTTTTGCAGGAAAGCTGGTAGGCGCAAGATTGGGTAGCGGCTGGTGGGGCTGGACAAGGGGAATTGAAGTGGAGATGTATTTTGAATACCTTTTTGAATAGCATTGTTCATTGCGAATTGATATTCGCAAACAAAACAATTTCTATCAAGTTATTGATTATGCTCAGTAAGGGTGTCCAGCCCCAACTGCTGCATGCCAGTTGGCTATCCAGCACCACCCAGGGCAGTACACAGGGCCGGGACGCCGGCTTCTGGCTCAGTGGGCTCGGGCGCCAGCGCTCCGCGCGCCAGTGGCTCAGTTGCTGCAATGAGTAGGCCGAGATGGAGCCGCCGGACACATTGGCCAGACGCGGCATGTTGCGATCGCCTCTGGCTTGGAGATTCATTGCCAGCAAGGCGGCTAGGTAGTGGGGATGGAGGCACTCACGCACTTGGTGGCCTTGACCACCATGTACCGATGTATTGGATCGGCCGCTGCTCTCATTCAGATATACAGCCAGAAAACGAAGATGCCCTGGCACATCTTGTGCCTTACTGACCAGCGCCAGCCAGGACGCCGCAGAGGGTGATACGCACCGGCAGTGCGAAGGCAGCGGCATAATTCAGTGCATGAAGTTCCGACGCCAGAATGACGGTGCCATATTGCGAAAACTGTACGGAGGCGGAAAAAATCTCTTTGACGATAGCATCATTCAGCCCTGGGCACTGGCCATGGCTCCTGCTGTGGAGCTGAAGACCCCATCGCGGAGCTTAACCGCCAGCTTGGCCAAGGGCGGAATCAAATACAATCGGATGATATTGGGAAGTAGAAAGCCAGCGCCACAGAGCTTGTAATCCTGTTACAGCTGTACCGCATGTAGCAAATTGTGCTCAACCAGCTGGCGGCTGCTGGCCTTGCCATCCACCCCAGCCAACACGCTGCGATTGGCAACCGAATGGATCAACTAATCCTGCGGTTCCAGCTCATCCAGATCGGCCCACCGGCAGTTGTCACCATGGAATAGACGGATGCTCCGCTGCTCCAGGCGTACTAGGTTGCGCCAGCTTCCGCGACGTCTAAAACTATCGAGACTTGTGACCTGCAGATCGCTGAACTGCTTCGGTTCGCATTGTCAACCAGAATGAACTAGCATTCTAGAGTAAAACAGATGACACAAAAGGCAAAGAAGTCATAGACCGATGCCATAAATCAAAAACCAAAGGAATCGATTTGATTAGATAGGGAAACGAGAGCAGAAGAAGCGAAGTTCATAGGCAACTTAAGTTTACAAGCCATTTTAAATTTTAGTCGCTCAACCTGGCCAGGTATATACATAGACAAAAGGCGATCTAGGGTTTTGTTAGAGGTTGAATAAAGCTCTAAGTCCTTCTCAATTAAATAAGATGGTATGATTGATAAATCATCTGATTTTCGCGTTTCGAGCGAAAAAGATTTATTTACATTAGACGAAACAAAAGATATGTTGCGAAGCCCAGAGAACAAACGTCTTAAAACAAAAAGTGACTCATCAAATCGGTCTACGGGAAAAAGAAGAAGCTTGTTGGACTCGACAAGCACATCGAAAACCTTTGGATCAAGAGTCTGATAATTGGATTGTGTATTTGAGTACCAACCATTACGGTCGTGGCTGTCTACTTCATTGATGAAATCCTTAAATGTATGACAACCATAGATTTTATCAGTAAAACCAATCTTGCGTAAATAATGATATTCTGAATAGAGCCTTTCATCGGGCTTGCGTATATATGCAATGCAATAAACATCAAAAAAACCCGAATCATAGGGAACATCGAAGGAAACCCTATGGCCGCCAATTGCTTTAAAGTAATTGTCGCGCAATTGCAAATCTAGACATTTACGAGAAATAAAATCTTCATAAAAACCATGCGTGAAATAACAATATTTACTCTTGTAGTTTTGCCTTAGGATTGATGAAAACGTTAATCCTGCTGCTTTAGGGATATGAGAAAAATAAATTAGTTTATTCATAAAATAAAAAATACTATTTAATTGCTTAAAATAGATATAATTTGGGTAATTGACATGCTAAATAAATTAAAACTATTAATGATCCCGACTGGGATCATTAGGCTCGCCCAGCCTGGGAGGATGCCCAGAAAAGGCAGCACCAGCAGCAAGATGCAGATCTTGAACGCGGCGTTGAACAGGGTTTGGTAGATGACGGTGAGGATTAGGGCCTCACGGGGGAAGTTGATCTTGGCCAGAAGTGGCTTGTTGGCATTGATCTACACCAGTGGTGCGTTGAACGCATCGATCAGGATCGACCACAACAAGGTGCCTGTGAAAACGAACACCGGGTAGGGGAGGCCCGTTTCTGCCACCTGAACCAACCTTGAAGTGCTCAGAAAAAGCCACACCGCAGTGGTGGTGAGCGGGTTGAGCAGGGCCCACAGCACCCCTAGCGCACTCTGGCGGTATTGGGCGCTGATGTCGCGCACTGCCAGACGCCAGGCCAGAGCTTTGCAGGATAGGCCAGCGGGCTTTCGGTGGTGTAGTGGCGAACCTGAAGGGGTGGAGGTGTCATGCGGAAAGGGAGATCCAATCGGGGTTGGCCTCAGCAAACACAGAGATCTCCTCCAGGATGCCTCGCTGATCAATCTGAGGCTTCCAGCTCCAGCTGCTGTTGCAGCACTGGGCATCCAACACCACCCACGGCAGGTCGTATTGGCGCGGCACAGGATCATTGACAACAGGCAGAACACCCCAGCGATCGGAGCACCAGCTGCTCAGCTGAGCCAGCGAACAGGCGGAACTCAAGCCACCACTCACATTCAGCAGCCTCGGTTTGTCGCGGGCATCACCCGCCTGCAGCTGCAGGGCCAGCAGAGCAGCCAGGTCGCACGGATGGAGGCAATCACGTACTTGATGGCCTTGGCCATCGAAGCCGATGTATTTGAGGGGGCGCTGCTCCCGCCAGCTATGCAGCCAAAAGGCAAAGATTCCCTGATCCGCCTTGCCGAACTGGCCAGCACCCGCAAGGACACCGCAACGATTGACCCACACCGGCAAGCCAAAAGCTTCGCCGTATTCCAAAGCCAGGGCCTCTGAGGCCAGCTTGGTGGAGCCATAGAGCGACACCGGTGCCGCGGTGGCAAAACCCTCGCTGATGCCTTGGGCCGTTAGCCCAGCCGTGGCTGCCAGTGCTTCAGGCGTGGGAGTGAAGGCTCGATCGCTCACTTCCACCTGCAGATCCGCCAAGGGCGGAATCGAATACACCCGGCTGGTGGAGAGCAGCACAAAACCCGCCCCCCAATGCTTGCAGGCCTCCAGCATCTGCACCGTGCCCAGCAGATTGTGCTCCACCAGCTGGCGGCTGCTGGCCTTACCATCCACCCCCGCCAGCACGCTTGGATTGGCGGCGGCATCAATCACCCAGTTGTAAGGCCCATGGCCCTCTAGATCAGAGGCTTGCCGGATGTCGCCATGCAGCACCTTGATGCCACGCTGCTCAAGCCGGGGCAGGTTGCGCCAGCTGCCGCGGCGGCAGAAATTATCTACCCCGGTTATTTGTACGCTTGGGAGACGCTCCTGCAGGGCCAGACAGAGTTCTGAACCAACGAAACCGCAGGCGCCGGTGATCAGGATACGCATCAAGCGACCAGCTCCCTGGTCTGCCAGCTACGCACGATCTGGCCGATGGTGTCGTGGAGGCTGATGCTGATATCCCACTGCGGATAGTGTTGCCTCATCTTTCTGAGATCACTGATGTAGCAGATGTGATCACCAATGCGGTTTTCGTCCACATATTCGTGCAGCTGTTCTTTACCAGAGAATTGCTCCGCTATCTTGAAGGCTTCCCAGATTGAGCAGGAATTGGCGCGGCCGCCGCCCAGGTTGTACACCTCGGCCACCCGTGGTGCCTCCAAAAAGGCCTCGATGAAGCGCGCCACATCGTGGGAATGGATGTTATCGCGCACTTGTTTGCCCTTGTAGCCGTACACCTTGTACAAGCGCCCCTCCAGGTTGCAGCGCACCAGGTAGCTCAAGAAGCCATGCAGCTCCACACCACTGTGATTAGGGCCGGTGAGGCACCCCCCCCGCAGGCAACAACTGGGCATACCGAAATAGCGACCGTATTCCTGCACCATCACGTCGGCCGCGAGCTTCGAGGCACCGAACAGCGAGTGCTTGCTCTGATCGATTGGGAAATCCTCAGCGATACCGTTGCTATAGGCAGGATCCTCGTACTCCCAACGGGTGTCCAGTTCCTTCAGGGGGATGCTGTTCGGTCGGTCGCCATACACCTTATTGGTAGAGAGATGCACAAACGGGCTCTCAGGGCAGCTCTGACGCGTGGCCTCCAGCAGGTTGAGCGTGCCCACCGCATTGGTGTCGAAGTCGTCGAACGGGATCGTCGCCGCCCGGTCGTGGCTGGGCTGGGCCGCCGTGTGCACGATCGCCTGGGGCTTCAGCTCAGCCAGCAACGCCAACACACCTGAACGGTCGCGGATGTCGAGCTCGGCGTGCTGAAAGTTGCCCCCTAGCTGCTCCTGCAGGCGCCGCTGGTTCCAGCGCGTATCGCCCTGGGGCCCAAAAAACACCGCCCGCTGGTTGTTATCCACTCCGACCACCTGCCAGCCACGGTCCGCAAAGTGAACACACACCTCTGAGCCGATCAGACCGGAAGAGCCCGTAACTAGCAAGGTTCGATTTGACATGGACTAAGGGTGAAAAGGGGATTGGTGATGCAGTAGTAGCTAATGGCGCTGCCGGGGTCCGACTGCACCAGGCATGGAGAAACTCGAGGGGAGTATTGCCTGCTTCAAGACGGCTGAATCACGGTTTGGATGGACAGTTGGTACGAGCGGATTCCACAGCAATTCTCGGCTTACGCTACGATCAAGATTGATGGATACTTGGTAGTAGAGCCCACTGCGGCTCAAGGGAGCTTATGGAGGTATTGGAAGCTGCTGTCACGTACCGCAAGCCGCCAGAGCAGCTCTCGGCAGAACCTGGAGTGGTGCATTAGGAAACTTTTTAGGATTTAGAGACAAATAAGCGCAACGTTTCACGTCTTCTTTCTCAGCACTGCCGCATCCATGGCCCTGAAGGCCTGCCGAGCAAAATTCTCACAACTGAAGTTTTCAACAATTTCGCGGGATCTCTTTCCCATTTTCAGCCTCCGTTGCTGCGATTCAGCGCTCAACTCCAAAGCCCTTGTGAGCGCATGCACCGAAGTGGGATCAAACACATAGCCGTTCGTGCATTCCTGCACAGCTTCAAAGCCGAGGCTGCTGCCTTCGAGTAAGTCTTCCACGCATCCAGCAGCCCGTGAAACAAGAACAGGCAGTGAACAGGCCATGGCCTCATTGACGACGAGGCCCCATTCCTCCTTGAGGCTTGGCAACACAAAAGCCTCTGCCAAGGAGTAAAAAATGCTATTCTCATTGATCTGGCGAAAGCCATAGAAGAAGACACTTCCAAGACTTGGATGGACACCGCTGGGCTGATTAGTAGTTGTAGAGCGCTGGGGCCCTATTTCCATGGTCCCATGCTTTTCAATCACCTGCAAACCCAAGGTTCTGGCTTGCTCTTGAAGCGAAGGCTTGAGATCTCCACTGCCAACAAAAACTAAGGCTACATTGCCATATGGAGTAACCTCACCAGTTTGAGTTCGTGCACAAAACCTGGCGTAGGCATCCAAAAGAGTTGGCAAGTTCTTTTTCTCCACCATCCGCCCCAAACTAAGGAAATAACGAGGTGGTAAGCCATAGGCTTCCCGAAGTGCGATATTTCCACCCATCTCCAACGCCTTTGTGTGCATTTTTTTCGTGCAAGCTATAAAAAAGTTATTATCTATAGCATCATATCCTGTTAAAATTTTATTAGCTGGGAACCCCAGTGAAGCAAAGTGCCGCCTCTGTGGCACTCCAGCAACTAAGGCGGCATCAAAATTTTTCACTATCTGACGCTTGATCCACTTCTTCCAACCTCTCGCCTGCTCTGTACCTGCATGACTATCATTCATCATAACGGTTCTTATACCCAATGATTTTGCAGCTGCAAACAGGGCAAGATTAGGTGCTGGAGAATAGCTTGGTACAAAAGCTATCTTTACACCCAAATTGCGGAACAGGTTTCTTGCCTTCAAGAAAACCTTCAATGGCGAAACTGTTTCTAGTTCACCTTCACTCAAGGTTCTCAGCCCATCACAGATATCTTCCTCTGTTTTTGATTCACTTGCGCTTGTCTGTATTTTCCAGTCATAGGTAGTTGTAGAGGCTGCAATTTGGACCGGTATGCATTTTAACTCAAAACTTCTTTTACGATTCACAGCTTCTTTTTTTAGAAGACGCTGCACTGCCAATACTCGGGCATGATGATAGGGCCCAAACTGCCCAAAGCAAATTGCAATCGTCATTGCCCGCCGAAGTCTTTAATCACTCTGGTTTCGATCGCGCCATCTTTCACCCCTTGTTCGTGCTGGATTGCCAGCAACCATGTTGTTCTCAGCGATGTCTGATGTGACTACGGAACCAGCAAAGGCAACCGCTTCATCGCCTATTGATACTCCAGGGCAAACAATGGCTCCAGCTCCTATCCAAACACCTGTTCCAATGATAATGGGTGCGTTAAGATAACTAAAGTATGGATCACGAAAATTATGATTACCAGTGCATAAAAATACTCGCTGTGAAATGCACGAATGGGATCCGATGGTGATCGGTTCAAGATTTAAAATAAAGGTATCTTCTCCGATCCATACATGATCTCCAAGATTGAGTTTCCATGGAAAATGAATATTCACTCGTGGCTTTATCACTAAACCTTGGCCAACCTTGGCGCCATAAAGCCTTAGCACCATTGCTTTGATATAATAGGGCCAAGGAAGGGATGAAACAAAAAAAATGATCTTGAAAAGATACCAGATGGCTTCGATAGACTTTGAGCGCCCGCGCTCTAGGCCATCTCTGGAGTTAAACTTGTCTAACCTGGTCTTCAATGGCACGAGAGCTCTTTGCACGCTGACTACGTTTGATTAGGCGCTGAGAGATAAAATATACTGGGTAGATAGCATAAATCACTTGCCAAAAATAGAACCATAAAAATGTTCTAGTAAGGAACATACCGTTGACTACAAGTATAGCGATGACACATGATTGAAAAATGCCATTTAACATGAGGGCTGAATAGGAATCTAATAATGCCACTACTATGCCAAGAGTAAACATAGATAGCAGCATCCAAAACACGCCACCATCAAGAAGGAAAAAGCCTGCAATACCTGGCGAATATGGAGCGCCATTCGTAAAAGACATGTCTTGCAATACTCCTTTCTCTGGTTTTTCGTTCCAAAATGCACGTGGTATGATATGAAAAGGTGGATAAATCCATGACACTGCATATGGACGGGTTGAAGGCTTAGACAGTTGAGCCGCAATAAATGTATCGAAGATATTGATGTCACCTCTCGAGTCATAAAAATCCCAATAGGTACGTGTCCAATCTTGATCTCCAAATGTTCTTTCAATAAAACTCTCTTCTTTAATTGAGGAGTTATCTAAAAATCTAGTTTCACCAAGCGTTTGAAAGAAAGGCTGCAGCACAAGAATTGGTATAAAGAGCCATAGATAGCTCACTTTTCTTTTGATTCTAAGCAAGATAGCAATACATCCAATCATTACGCCAAAAACATAAAATCCTCTGAAGGCAGATACCTCTCGCATCAACCAAGTAAAGTAGAGAAATACCAGGGCAGATAGTACAAAACGGACTAGATCTGAAGTTGATCGGTGCTTACGATAACGATCAAATAATGAGACCATTGAAAAAATATTAATGGCTTGTAATGGAACCGGAAGATCGTAGATGTAGGCCCCAAGGGCACTCCCGTATAAAGATCTTCCTGCTCTAGCTAAAACTATCATAACCGCAAGGGTGAATAGCTGTAACATTAATAATGACTTTACCTGGCGTGTTGAAAGCGACGTAACAGGTACAATCTCTTTATGAACTTTTTTATTTATGCCGAAAACTTTATAAAAACTGGGACTTATGAAACAGCCTATTGCAAATGCAAGCGAGGCGATGCTTGCCCACCACATTGAATCGGTTAATTGATTAAGGTTGACTTGAACTCTGAAAAGGTCGCTCAACAGCGCATAGTCATTTTCGAGAATGATATAGATAGGCCGAACTGCAAAAAAGGTAAAAGACAGAAACATAAATCCACCCGCGCCTGAAACCTGGCCTTTGGATGTTTCACGAGCAAGAAGCAATAGCTGAGCTGAAGCCAACAGCCATACGGCTAAAGTGCTACCAATAAATACACTTGAAATAAGAATTAAAAATGTGGAAGATAATAAAAAAATCATTTAGTTTGACAATGCGTATCCTGCCTAATGTTATTTAAATGTTATGAATTACTAATGATACTTTACAGCCAAGGCGGCAATATCCTGAAGTCCTGTTGGTTATTTGCTTAACGGCAGACACAGATCATCAACTGTTGCAGCAATAGCATTCCAGGAGTAGTTCTCAGCCACGAGTGCTCTCCCCAATGCTCCCCGCTCACTTAGCTCGGGGCCATCGGAAGACAGGGCTTGGCACAAAACCCGTTGGAGATCGTCCTGGTCAGCCTGGCATTGCCAACCACCCCCTGCGGCAGTGAGTTCAGGGAAATTACACTCGATTGTCTGAATCACGGGCAGGCGATGGGCGGCAGCTTCCAATACAGCCATTGGAAATCCCTCCGAATAGGACGGCAAGACAAACAGATCGGCAGATCGAAACAGATTGCGTTTTTCAGCGCCAGAGACAGGTGGATGGATCCTGCAGGTTTTCGAACAGCCAGTCATCGCTATCAACTTCTCAACGGTGGCTTGATATCCAGCTTCATCGGGGCCAACGATGAGAAGCTCCCAGTCGGGAAAGTTCGAAGAGAGTTGAGCCCACGCCGGAACAAGAAGGTCAAGGCCTTTCTTTGGGTGAATCCGCGAAAGAAAGAGAAGCCGCCGTGGCCGCTTTCGCATAGAAGTGAACCTAACGACTTGCTCTTCAGCCAGAATATCTACTGAATCATATTGATCTATTTCTTTGAGATTTATCCCATTTGGAATTACATGGATTTGGGCCTTAGGGCCCACGACCCGTTTGATTTGATCTGCTTCCTTGGCGGTAACCGCACGCCACCAATGTGTATACGCAATATTTCTGTCTTCAAATAGCCAATGTGCTAAGAGCTTTTTTTTCTTGGATCTCTTCAGGATCCAAGGATCAAAGAACCCTTGCGGATGACAGATGAGTGGTTTTTTTCGCCGTATGGCCTCTTCTCCAAGCCACCAATTGAGCCAGACATAAAGACCATGGGCATGAAAGAAATCCACTTGTCCCAAGACATCTCTGGCTGATTCCTTGAGTTCGGGGGCATAAAAAAGTTTTCCTGGCCCCTGCCTTATACCCTGAATAACGCCAGGCCAGGAGCATTTAAAATCGCGACTTCGTGTTGATAGTAACCGTGATGACTGTGGATGGTTTCTATGGAGTGCAAGATGTAAGGAAAGGGCCGAACTGCCTAGCCCGGCTCCCTGTAACGTTTCTAGGGATTGAACAAAATGAAGATGCACGCTTATAGGGTTTTTTTGTAGAAGAGATTCACAATATCCTGGACGGTGGCGCCGGCGGATAGGGCTGTGGTGTTCAGAAGGCTAGTTCGGCCAATGCAGGCGTTCATCTCACTTCCGGTCATCCAGCCAGCGCATCAGGCTTCGGGAACCGGCTTTCAAGGAAGGGAAACGCTTCTTCGGTCCCTTGCTGTGGCTAAGGCGCTCAGGTTCTTGGGGTTTGTCAGTGGCGTCACCCTGACCATTGGCCGAGGCTTCGCGTCGCTCAGCCGCCACCGCATAGGCCCCGTAGCCGCTCTTTTCTCCATAGCCATAGCCGTAGCCATAGCCATAGCCATAGCCATAGCCATTGCGTTGGCCGCCGGAGCCCCGGCGCTCGGGCTGGTTGGCCAGCACCCCCAGCACATCCACCCCCGTATTGCGCAGCCGCTGCAGGGCTTGGGACGGGAGATCCCGGTTCACCCGCGACAGCCCCACCAGGAAGATCAAGCCATCCAGGTGCTCCGCCAGCAACACCGGATCGCTCAACAACAGGGCCGGCGGGGTGTCGAATATCACCAGGTCGTAGTTCGGCAGCTGGCGGATCATCTCCACCACCACGCCGCAACGCTCCGAGCTCAGCAGCTGGGTGGGATCCGGCGGCACCGGGCCGGCGGTGAGCAGGTCCAACCCCTCCTGCACGTTTTGCAGCAGGCTTTCCAAGGCCAGCTTGGGATCGGTCAGCACGCTCGAGAGCCCCTCCGTGTTGACCGCCCCCAGATAGCGGTGCAGCATGGGCCGGCGCATGTCCGCATCCACCAGCAATACCCGCTGGCCCAGCTGGGCCATGGTTTGGGCGAACAGGGCCGTCGTGGTGCTTTTGCCCTCCCCCTGGGTGGAGGACGTGACGGCCACGAGGCGCACGGGCTTGTCGGCCCGCAACAAGCGGAAATTGGCGAAGAGGTTGCGCAGCGATTCCTTGATCGCAAAGCGATCGCCACCTCCCAGCATCGCCAGGGATTGGCTAACCGTGACCCCTTCCCGGCCAGGCAGGTGGGGCACCACCCCCAGCAAGGGAACCGTGAGCCCATCCTTGAGCTCCTTGGGGGTGTGGAAGACGTGATCCACCCGATCCCGCAGCAGGGCCAGACCCACCCCTGCCAGAGCCCCGAGCAGGGCTGAGGTCAGCAGATTCCGCGGCACGCTGGGCTTGACGGGCTGACGCCCGAATCGGGGCGGCACCATCACCTTCCAGGGCACCGTGCGCTGGGCCACCTGCAGCCGGAAGCTCTCCCGCGCCTTGATGTAGGAGGTGAGGTTGTCGCGGGCCACGCCAAGCTGCTGCTGCAGGGCCTCGTATTGCTTCATCTGGACTGGATTGCCCTGGAACTGCCGGCTGAGCTGCTCCTGTTGGCGGCGAATTTCCGCCAGCTGCAAGCGATTTTCGCTGAGGGTGGCCAGGATCGGATCGAGCTGCTGGCGCTGCAACAGGGGGCGCAACCTTGCCCGCTTGGCCCGCAACTCCCGCACCTGGGGCGCATCATCTGTAAAAGAGGCTTCGGCTTCGGCCAACTGGCGCTCCACCTGGAACAGATCGACCGACAGGGTGCTGGGGGATGCGCCGACTTGGCCTGGTTTTGCCGACCCCGGCTCTGGGGGGTTTGCCCCAGGGACCGCCTGGGGCAAACCATTGGACGCTTCCACGGGTGCGGCGTTGAGCTGCCCCCGCCGCAGGGCCGCCGCCTGGCCCTCCAACCGGGCCTGCTCCTGCTCCAGTTGTTTGCGCTGGGTGCTCAGGCCGACCTGTTGTTCCTTGATCTGGGCCGCCTGCTCGAGGGGCTCCACGAAGCCCGTGGTCTGGCGAAACTGCGCCAAACGGTTTTGTAGGGAGGCCACCCGGGACTGCAGCTCTGGCGCCTGCTGATCGAGAAAGGCCAGGCCTTGGTTGAGTTTTTCCTGCCGCTGCTGCAGGGAATAGGACAAATATTCTGTGCTGATTTTTTCGAGGATGGCCTGGCCCTGCACCGGGTTGCCCCACTGCAGCCCCACCTCGAGTACCCCGGGGGGCCCAGAGCCCACCGCCGCCTTGGGGGTGGTGATGATGGGGTCGACTACCCCCTCCGGAAGGCCAAAGTTGCGCTCGATGGGGGCGAGCAATAGGGGGCTGGAGAGCACCTGGATCAGGGTGGCCGTGTTGTTGGTGGAGCCACGCCCAGGCAAAGCCAGGTTTTCCAAGCCATCAACCTCGCTGGCCGATCGATCCTGGGAATTGATCGGATCGCTCACCAGCAGCTTGAAGCCCCCTTGAAACACCGGGTTGTGGACCCGTTGCCAGGCCGTGTGCAGGGCACCCGCCAACAGGGTGGCGCCAAACACCGAGAGGGCCAGACGCTTGCGGCGCTGCAGGGCTTGGAGCAGGTCGCCAAGCTGAATCTCCTCCTGTTCAACAGCCGGAGCGGCTGGTGCGGCAGTCATGGCGCCGTTGCTGAAGCCGTTCAAGGAAAAAGTACTGCGGAACGATGAGCCAACTGAAGATTCCTGCGACGGATCAGGGGAAAGGGATCCAATGAGACTGACCCCCACGCACACTTCCAGAATGAAAATTGCGTAAGGGGCCCGAGCACCGCTCTAAGGCCACCGAACGTAACGTCTTGAACATACAATCATTGCGCGTTTATGGCAATACGTTGGCTGGTCTCATGACGACTAACCAACCACAAACGCGACCAATCGACAGTTGAGTCATCTGGGGACAGTAAGGGTAACATTATGAAGCAGCTCGGACCTTCCTTCAGCGTCGATGGATTTTTCCCGGCTGGGGCCCTGCCTGGCTCCCCTATTCCTCCTCAGCCAGCTGACTGCGCCCCTGCAGGCGGCCCCATCCCTGCAGCCAATCGCCAAACCATCGGCCGCTGACCTCCCCGAGTTCGACGCCTACATCCTCGGCGCCGGCGACCGGCTCGACCTTTCCTTTCTCTCCCCCTCCTACGCATCCCTGGGCGGCAGCTTCGAACTGCTCAACGACGGCAGCACCAGCCTGCCCATGGTGGGCTCGGTGGTGCTCGATGGCCTCACCGTGAACCAGGCGAACCGCTGGCTCACCAGCCTTTACCGCCGCTACCTGCGCCGCCCCGATGTCAACCTGCGGGTGGCCCAGCCCCGGCCCATGCACGTGTCGGTGGTGGGCCAGGTGGAAAACCCTGGCATCTATGTGCTCAGCCCTGGCGGCGAGGGGTCCTCGGTGGAGGGCAAAGTCGGCACGATCCCTGGCCTGCCCACCGTGGTCTCGGCCATTCAAAAAGCAGGCGGCATCACCCTCATCGCCAACCTCGGCGATGTGCGCCTCCAGCGCAAGCTCCCCGGCGACCGCAGCCAATTGCGCGAAACCCAGCTCAACCTGGTGGCCCTGTTGCAGAAGGGTGACAAGCGGCAAAACCCCTTCCTCTTTGATGGCGACACGATCGTGATCGGCAAGGCGCCCTCGCCCCCCCCCGATGAGGTGCTCGAGCTGGCCGCCTCCAACCTCTCCCCCTCCAGCATCTCGGTGAATGTGGTGGGGGAGGTGAAAAGCCCGGGGCGGATCCAGCTCAAGGCCGGCACCCCCCTCATCCAGGCCCTCTTCGCCGCCGGTGGGGCCACCCCCATGCGGGCCAACCGCAACAATGTGGAGCTGGTGCGCATCAACCGCGATGGCACCGCCACCCTGCGCCGCTACGCCCTCGACTACAAACTGGGCGTGAGCGGCCCCCGCAACCCGCCCCTCCGCGATGGCGACACCGTGATCGTGAACCGCAGCGTGTTCGCCTCCGGCAGTGATGTCCTCAACGTCGTATCGCAACCCCTCAATGGTCTGGTGGGCCTTTGGGCCCTGGTGAACACCTTCCAAAACAACAACAACAACAACTGACCATGGATCCCGCCTCCTCCAGCCGGACCTCCAGACCCTGGGCCCTGCTCTGGCTTGGAGGGGCTTCAGCGGCGGTCTGGATTCCCCTGCTGCTGGTGGATTCCCTGCCCTTAGCATCCACCGCCGCGACGCCAGCAGCCTTGGTGGTTCGGGCCCCCGCGCCCAGCGCCGCCTCCCTGCCCCAGCCCCTAGTAGCCACCAGGCTGGCCCCGGCCCCAGCGCCCTTGATTGTGCGTCCAGCGCCCTTTGTTGCGCGTCCCGCGCTCCGCAGTGCACGCCCCAGGCCCTGGCTGGCCAGCGAGCGTCGCGCCGCCAGACCCATGGCCCCCTTGCTGTCTCGCCAGCGGGTCGAGATCGCCAAGCCCAAGGTCTTCGCCACAGCGGCCGCCCCGTCGGTCGCCACTGCCGCCGCCCCATCGGCCGTGGCGCCGGCACCGGCCCGCCAGCAACCCCTGCCGGGGTCCGTCCTGCTGGGGGGCCCCCTCACCCTGGCCAGCCTCCACGAAAAACCGATGGTGCCCGCCGCCCGCATCGAGCAGGCGCTGCGGGCCCGCAGCGCCGACCGCCTGGCGGCCGTGCCCCTTCACTGGCGGCCTAGCATGGAGTCCCTGATTCAGGGCCAGCAGCGGGTCTTGCCCGCCGAGGTGGTGCACCTGCCGGCGCCCCATCTCCAGACCCCGGAGGCTTACCCCATGGCCGTGCAATCCGATGGGGTGGCCGAAACAGCCGTGACCCCATCCGCCCCCTCCCGCCAGGCCCTGGCACGCTGGGCCGAACGCCAGAGCCCCACCCCCCAGGGCAGCGTGCGCCCCGTGATCGTGGTGCTTGAACCTTTGGCCGCCATGGCACAGCCAGATGACAATCAGCTCGGAAGACGGTAGATCTGGTCTGAACTGCATCTTCCACAAAAAAACCCAGCTGAATCAATCAGCTGGGTGAAGATAAGAACTTTGTTGACCCAGCGTAGAGCTGGGTCAATCCAAGCTCAATTGGAAGCGCTGCGGATGCGGTTTCTGATGCGGCGCGTGAAGGAGAAGCAGGCGGCCGCACCAAGGAGGGGCAAGGGGGCAGGTACGGGTGCGATGGAGAAGTTGCCGTTAAAGTAGCCATTCGCCCCCAAGGAGTCGGGGAAAGCGGGAATTGGGTAAAAGAAATCAGGATCAGGAACGGTATTAAAACCGCTGGAATTATTAATAATACCAGGCACGAATGTGGCGGTTCCGCCTTCGTACTGCACGTTTCCAGGAGCACTGGTAAAGTCGCCATCGACCCCAATTACAAAACCTCTTTCACCAGTAGGATCCCCGTTGGTTGAGTCATCTAAATTCACTGGACTAATGTCTTGCCAGAAGTAGCCATTCTGGAAGAGATATGGAGTCCCGGGGGTAAAGGTGCTAGAAGCAATCAGAGTATAATCATTAGGAAGATTACCTTGATTGGTGTAGGACCACAAGCTGACTTTGTAGACACTGCTCCCTGAAGGCCAACCTGCCTGGGAAGAAAAGCCTAGGGCATCGATTTTCTTTGAGCCAACAGTGTCAAAAAAGAAACCAAAGGACGATCCCGCGCTGGTGCCGTAGGAACCGCCGGTTGAATTGGTGGTGGTATACGCGGGATCAACAACCGCTTGGGCTGGATTTTGGACAGCGACCAGAGCTGCAGAAGTCAATAAGCCTGCGATGGCAACCCGGGGAACGATTGACGTGGCAGCCTTGACAAAACTAAAACCCATGGGAAAAGCGAAACAAACTCTTAAGAGAATAGGGGAGAAAGATTAAGTTCCAGCCGATCCAGGCTTCATCAGGGACAGTTTTAGAACAGGCCCCGTGCGTGGAGCTTGGGGTTGCTGCCGCGGGGTGCCTTGGGGCGGCGAAATCCACAAAAAAAAGCCCTGGGTAGGAAACCAGAGCTTGCGATGATTTTTAAAAATTTCTGACTAAGGCGCCTAATGGGCTTTGGGTGATGCGGCCGTTAAAAAAAACTCACAACTATGGACTTGTGGAGTTACTGACGGGCTTGGGGGCTGAGAAGGGCTGGCTAGGTGCGGGAGTCGACTTGGATGACGCCACAGATAATCCTGAGTTCGCAGCGACGCCGCTAGAGGATGGGCGTGGACCGATTGGGGTGGTGGGTTTCGGCGGTGGGGTAGGACCACCGGTGGGACGGGCCTGGGCAAAGTCCGCAGTAGCCAGAACGGTCAAAGCAAGGACGGAGCCGAAAAGGGTTAAGGACAGAAGCTTGGAGTGACCCATTGTGGAAATTGCAATAACTTTTTCTGCCTAGCGTGCGCAGGCAGGTTTGTTTTACCTTAGCAGATAGCTTGGGATTGTGGAAGCCAATCCCTATCGGGACACAAATCCAGCCTGGAGGTTGTCTCCCCAACCCACGGTCAGCACCCCGATTGTGCCCCAGGGTGTGGCATCAAACACATCCGCCGCCGCCAGGTTGACAAAGATCGGCAGGCTGCGGAAAGGCACCCAGGAGAGATTCACATTGGTGCTGCGGCCACTGATCCCCACCGAGAACCCGAGGTTCTCGAGCACTTCCACCCCAGCAGCCCCAAACATTCCGCTGTTACTGAGTTTGTAGCTGGTGTCGATGGCTGCAAAACTGCTGCCCCCTCCCCCAAGGGTGAACTGCACCAATCGGAGGTTGCTTGACGACCCCCTGGCCAGGGGGAGGGATGCCGTGATGGCTCCGTAGCCGTTAATGGGCTGCGGGTTGGGCTCCGTTCCATAGGAAAAGACATCGATCACCCCGCCGGCCACCCCCAGCTGGAGGTCAGGGGTGTTCACCAACACACGCCCCACGGAGGCGCCAAACGCGCCGTTGGCATTGAAGTTTTTGAAGCTGCCAATCCCCCAGTTCAC
>Ga0114972_10000560_pt1 | contig 27620 bp, 22 predicted proteins | sample M_140807_EF_Meta_FD_87354 | JGI IMG/M metagenome (GOLD analysis project Ga0114972, IMG submission 87354) | Freshwater microbial communities from Lake Montjoie, Canada to study carbon cycling - M_140807_EF_MetaG | ecosystem: Environmental > Aquatic > Freshwater > Lake | place: Lake Montjoie...
GCGGAAATTTCTCCAAATTTGCAATTAAAAAACAAGCTTCAATACTGATGTAAACAAAAAGAAAGAACCAAATCAATGCAGGACTAACCCTTTTTGAAATCAGGTAGTTTGCAAAGAGAACCGTTGTAGCCAACATACAAAGCGTAATCGCCAATCCATAAGCCGCTTCCATTGCACCAGAAGATTTGAAATACAATACGACTGCACAGCATCCAACAAAAAGCAATGTGTTAATTCCAGGAATAAACAATTGACCTTTTGCCTCTGTAGGATAATTAATTTTCATTTTAGGCCATAAATTCAAACGAATGGCTTCACTAATTAATGTAAACGAACCGCTAATTAAAGCTTGACTGGCGATGATTGCAGCAGCGGTAGCAATGATAATTCCACATTTCAAAAACCATTCTGGCATTATTGCATAAAATGGGTTTTGCATAATTGAAGCCTTAATATCTTGAATCGGGATATTATACTCATTTGAAATGTGCGTTAAAAACCCAGCTGATTTTATCAAATCTTGATTGGCATAAACAACTCCTTTCTGACTCAACAACCAAGCACCTTGACCAAGATAATTTAATATCAAACATACTTTTACAAAAATCCAAGAGATGCGAATATTGCCTCTACCACAATGGCCTAAGTCGCTATACAAAGCTTCAGCACCTGTAGTACATAAAAATATTGCGCCTAAAATCCAGAATCCAGAAGGATAAATAGCTAACAATTTTATGGCATAATAAGGGTTGAATGCTTTTAGTACGGTGAAATCAGTTATCACATGTGAGATACCTAAAACAGCCAACATTAAAAACCATAGAGACATAATTGGACCAAACATTTTGCCAATTGAATTGGTTCCAAATTGCTGCATAAAAAACAAAACACACAAGATGCCAATTACAATAATAATAATGGTAGATTCTGTTATTTCATGTAAGACCGGAATATTTCTTAACCCCTCAATAGCTGATGTAATTGAAATGGGTGGCGTAATCATACCATCGGCTAAAAGTGCAGCCCCGCCTAACATTGCTGGAAATACCAACCATTTTTTTTGTCTTCTTACTAAAGTATATAATGAAAAAATTCCGCCTTCCCCTTTGTTATCTGCTTGTAAAGTTAAAATCACATACTTCAAGGTTGTTTGCAAAGTAAGTGTCCAAAAAATACAAGAGATTGCCCCAAGTATTAATAACTCAGAAATGGGTTTACCATTTATTACTGCACTAAATACGTAAAGTGGTGAAGTACCGATATCACCATAAATGATTCCTAATGCAATGAGTACGCCAGCTGCGGTTACTTTGTTAATTGAATGATTATTAGCCACGAAAGTGAATTTTCAACAACTTATTGAAGTAAAATAAATTGGTAAGCAAATGTAAAAGTAATTGCAATAAAAAAACGATAAACGATTTATTTTATTTTAATCTCCATTTTCTAATTTAAAAATCTCATTCACCGTAGTTTTAAATATTTCAGAAATCTTAATGGCCAATAGCGTAGACGGAACATATTTTTCTGATTCAATGGAGTTTATCGTTTGACGCGACACCCCTACTTTATCCGCTAATTCTTGCTGCGTAATGTTCAACTTCGCCCTTTCCACTTTTAACGTGTTCTTCATTTGTTACTAAATTTTTGGCTGTAGTAATTTAATAAATATCCCAATAACATGAATAATACCACAAACTGTCCGGTTACATCCTCTATCGGATCCCTAAAAGCTAAATCCATAAAAGGCTTTACAATTACATAAATCACTGCCGTGATGAATGTTTGTGCCATTGCTTTTAATCTCATTTGGGCAATCATTTCATCTTCAATTTTTTCCTTAGCCAAAGCAACAAATAGCAACCCTAGAATAAAGCCATTCATGGTGAATGCTTTAAAAAATGCTTTTTGAGTGGGCATCAATTCAATGTGCCATAACTTAATTGACAATCCAGTTAATAAAGCGATTAAAATTATTCCAATCCCCATTTTTTTAAAATGCTTGTGTATTCCTGCGCCTTTATTTTTGTTTGTTTTGCTTTCCATTTTGACAAGTTTGTTTTTCTAAATGTCAAATATACTTTACATTTTGTTTTTATCAAAACTATTTTTGAAAAATAAAAAACCCCTTCCAAAAGAAAGGGGTTTAACAAAACAAACATCACAAACAGCATTTAATATTCTACAAGCGATTAATCAGGTTTTTTACCATCTAAAAAAGAATTGATGGTATTAAGTTCGATTTGATTTTCGCTGTTATTTTTTACGGTATAATGACTATAAAACGTTTCTACATCCGCAATTTGAACTTGCTTTTCCATATTGCGTCTCATGTAAGCAGGAACTGTATCGTATTCGCTATTTGGATCAGCACTTCCAACATTAAAAGAAAGGTTGCGCAATTTTGCCAAACGCTCATTTGCCCTACGTCTTAGATCTTCTGATTCATCAGGTATTGCTGCAGTTTTGTTAGATACTTCATCAACAGAAACCATAGTTGCAATTGGATCAACATTTTTTTCCTCTGCAGTTTGTTTTTCGAAAACAGTAAAATCAATGGATTCGTTTTCAATTGAAGCTTCAAAATTTATTGGACTTTTAGTTTCTTCAATTTCAGTAACGGTTACCGTATTTTGAACGTTTTGCTTTTCTTCTTCAACTGCATAAATTTGAGTTGGCTTTGCTAAATAACCGCCCGAAATTGGTAATGATTCTTGCTCAGTAGCATTTTCAATAGTTGTAGCATGTTGAATTGGCTCAACTGTTATTTCTGCTTTTGGCATTTCATTGTTAACTACCGGCTCATCAAATTCAAATTCAATAATTGGAAGTTGATCTACAGCAGAAGATATTTCAAAAAATACAGGGGACTCCGTGATTGGTTTTTCTTCTGATTTAACCTCCAAAGTCTCCGAAGGTGTTGTATCTTTTTCGCTTAATGTAAAATGAATAACTGGGTTTTGTTCTGTGGCTTGCAATTGAGCTTCAACGTTTACTTCAACTTTATTCTCAACTTGCTCAACTATTTCTGGTTTCAATTCTAATTCCACTGGTAACAAGATTCTTTCTTCAACTTGATTTTCAACTACCTTTTCAATTTCTTTGGTTAAAGGAATGGATACAATTGGTTGTACCGGAACTTCTAATTGCAAAACAATTCGGTCGTCTTCTTCTTTTTTGGCGTTTGAATTTGTTGTTGAAAAGGGATCATTACGATCAAATCCTGTAGCAATCAAAGTGATGCTAATTTCACTTCCAAGAGAATTATCGAAGCCTAATCCCAAGATTACATCAGTATCATCACCAGCTTGAGAAATGATATAGTTTTGAATGATTTCAATTTCATCCATAGTATGTTCGTGATCCCCTTCGGCACTGTTGATGTTTATCAAAATCCATTTTGCACCTTTAATGTCATTGTCATTTAACAATGGAGAAGTAAGCGCACTTTCAATGGCAATTTGCGCTCTATTTTCGCCTGCTGCTGATGCACTTCCAAGAATGGCAACACCACCATCTTTCATAACCGTACAAACGTCCGCAAAATCCACATTTATTTGACCAGTACTATTGATTACATCTGTAATACATTTTGCTGCGGTTGCTAAAACATTATCTGCACGACCAAAAGCTTCTTTCATTTTTAAATTACCAAATTGGTGACGAAGTTTATCGTTGCTAATGATCAACAAAGTATCTACGCTTTGTTTTAGTAAGTCAATGCCTTCTTGAGCTTGAGCAATTCTCTTTTTACCTTCATACGCAAAAGGTGTAGTAACAATACCTACTGTAAGGATTCCCAAGTCTTTGCATATCTGAGCAATGATTGGGGCGCCACCAGTTCCGGTACCACCGCCCATTCCAGCAGTAATAAATGCCATTTTGGTATTCACTTCCAAAATGCGTTTTATTTCATCTAAACTTTCTTCTGTAGCTTGGCGGCCAATATTAGGATTTGCACCAGCACCCAAACCTTGGGTTAAATGTGGTCCCAATTGAATTTTATTAGGCACATTACTTAAAGCGATTGCCTGTGCATCTGTGTTGCAAATTATAAAATTTACACCTTCTATATTTTGAGAAAACATGTGGTTTACTGCATTGCTGCCTCCACCACCAACACCTATTACTTTGATAATTGATGATTGTTCTTTTGGCAAATCAAATTGTATCATATTGGAACTTTTTGGGGTTAGTAAGTTTAGTAAGTAATAATCGATTTTATTTTATTGATTCTTTAATTCTTCGAATTCTTTATCATCTTCCTCCTGGAACAAATTGATAATATCCGTTTTTATTGAATCTAAGAATGCTTTTAACGTTTTCTTTCGATCAGGTGGAGTGGTAACAGGCTCCTCAGTTTTTGCAAAAGGCGTTTCCATTACAGGTTCTTCAATGTCAATTTGAACATCTGCTTTATGTGCAACTTTTTTCCATGTTTTCTCCGGTACTTCTTCTGCAACAGTTGATTTGTATTTATTTTCGTAGTCATTATACCCTTTTAAAATCAAACCAATACAAGTACTGTACATTGGTTTTTCCAACTCTGTTAAATGATCTCCAGACAGATGCTCATTAGGATATCCAATGCGTGCATTTAATCCCGTTAAAAACTCTGTTAATTGCAAAAGATGTTTTAATTGAGAACCTCCACCAGTTAAAATAATACCACCATTTAAAGAACGGCTATCTAATCCCACTTGTTTTAAATGATAGGTTACAAAATCCATAATCTCGCTCATACGAGCTTGAATAATATTTGCTAAGTTTTTAACTGCAATTTCTTTTGGTGCCATTCCACGCAAACCAGGAATTGTTATAAATGTGTTTGCTTTTGTTTGATCGCTCAAAGCACTACCAAATTGCACTTTCATCGCTTCCGCTTGTGTTCTTAGTACACCTAATCCCAGTTTAATGTCGTTAGTTATGTTTTCGCCACCAAATGGAATTACTGCTGTATATTTTAATACGCCTTCTGAAAACACAGCTAAATCTGTTGTACCGCCACCTATATCTACAATAGCCACTCCAGCTTCTAAATCTTGCTCGCTCATTACAGCAGCTGCAGATGCTAAAGGTTGTAATACAAGATCTTTTGTTTTTAACCCTGATTTTTCTACACTGCGGTTAATGTTTCTAATCGCATTTTTATCCCCTGTAATGATGTGAAAATTCGCACCTACTTTTACACCGCTATACCCAATTGGATTTGGAATATTTGGGTGATTATCAACTGTAAATTGTTGTGGAATTACATCTATTATTTGATCGCCTAATGGTATGTATGTACGATATTGATCTGCAACCAATCTGTCAATTTCTTCCTGACTGATTTCATCTTCAATATTCTGACGAACGATATCGCCTCTTGTTTGTAAACTCTTGATGTGTTGACCAGCAATCCCAACATACACTTCATGTATCTCTGATTCCAACTCAGGATTACTTTCAATACATCTTTCTAATGCAGTTTGAATGGCTTTTATGGTTTGGTCGATATTCAAAACCATTCCATGTTGTACGCCATTACTATTGGCGCGTCCGAAACCTAAGATTTCGAGTTTTCCAAATTCATTTTTTCTACCAGCAATGGCAGCGATTTTAGTAGTTCCTATATCTAGGCCTACGATAATGGGTTGTTTGTGTTGCATAATTGTTTGTGTGTTTGTTTTTTATTTTTAATGTGATTGTTTCTTATGTTTAATTTTTAGTAATCATTATTATTTGTTGTATTCTTTATTTTGGGCTTTGATTCTTTCGATTTTGTAGCCTTATTCATTTTGACTTTTTCAGACTTTTTCTTTTCTTCCTTTTTTGAATCTTTTGATGACGGCTTTGCTTCTTTTTTTGTCTCTTTTGTAACAACTGGCAATTTAGCAACCTCTACTTTTTTTGATGTAGTTGTATTTGAATTTACAATTGGCTTTACTGCAGGTACTAAAGATGCAACAGCCAATGCATTTGATTCTTCCGGCTCTTCATCTCTTGCAATTGAATTTAAAATCATAGACTCGTTAACCGAATTCTTTTCATTGTCTTGTTGGATGACGGATGAAGTATCGCTCGACATTCTTGCAGAATATTCAGCAAATTCTTTTATCATTTTCATTGTCTTTAATGAATCTGCCACTTGTTCTTCTTTACCTAGAATTGATGCAACAATTTGATTTTCAAATTCAAGGTTTACTTTACTATATTTTTTCCAACCCTTTACAGAGACCACATTTTTATAAAACATTTTTAGCTTATCGAATTTCTTGTCAATATTTGTTGCGTCACCAAATACTATAATTTGCTCTCCCAATTTTGGAATCAATTCAAATTTATTTGAAGCAGTAATGTCTACCTGATCAATCATTGCCATCAAAAACGGATCATTTTGAATGTACAAACTCAAGGCTTTAATATTATCCAATAATGCACTGTCAGATTTCGAAAGCACTTTCAATGCTGATGGAAAATTTGTAAACACAGGTAATCTTGCTGAATGGGTTTTACTTAATGGCAACATATTTAAGCTGTGGTCTATGTAAAAAGAAGTTCCTTGATTTGAAAAAACTCTTGCAATAGGATTTTTCTCTTCAACCTTCACCATTAAAATATCATTCTTATCAAAATACAAAGTTGCATTGCTGATCCAAACATCTTTTTTTATTTGATTTTCCATCTCCTGCAAATTCATTTTGTTTATTGCTTGCCCTTTAATTTCTTTACCAGAAACCTTTTTTAAAATTTCTAAAATTTCTGTTTTGCCAATAAAGAAATTATTACTAATCCCAATTATTTCAATTTCATAGCCTCTACATACACTTGTATCTTTTTTATAAATTCCACTAACCAATAATGTCAAACTGGCAAGGCCCAAGCAAATCCACAAGAAAGTAATCAGGATTTTTTTTATGTTTATTTCTTTAATTGCTTTCATTGTGACGATTATTTAATTAATGTGTTTTTTAATGGTTCTACCAACATGTCGATATCACCAGCTCCTGCTGTAATCAACATTTCTATTTCCCCTGCTTCTAATTTCTTTTTTACAATGTCTACAATGTCTGTTTTTGAACAACATTTCACTTTTGGATTATCCATCAAACCTGCAATCATTTCACTATTTACACCCTCAATAGGCAATTCTCTTGCGGGGTAAATAGGTAATAAAAAAACTTCATCTGCCTTATTTAATACTGCTGCAAATCCTGTTGCAAAATCTCTTGTTCGAGTATATAAATGTGGCTGAAATATCAACGAACATTTTTTATCTGTAAACAAACCCTTTGCACCCTGAATCAATGCACTTAACTCCTGCGGATGATGTGCATAATCATCAATCATGACTAAATCTGACGTATGTACGATATACTCAAATCTTCTTTTAACCCCTTTGAAATTAGCTAAAGCATGAATAATTTTTTCATCCGAAATGTTTATATTTTTTGCTACAGCAATCGCGGCTATTGCGTTTTCTAAATTATGCATTCCACCCATGTGCAACGAAAGACCTTTAATAACATGATTTTTAATTTGAGCATCAAAATAGTAAGAACCATTTTTATGCATAATATTAAATGCAAAACAATCCCCTTTGTTATCGTCTACACTATACGTTAGTTTATTTTCAGATTCAAACCCATGGGATTTATCTAATCCTAATTTTATGATAAGCAAACCTCCTGGTTTTACTTTTTGGCTAAACGAAACAAAGGCATCAACAAAATTTTGTTCGGTTTCGTAAATATCCAAATGATCAGGATCTATTGATGTTATAACAGCAACATCAGGTGTTAATTTCAAAAAGCTCCTATCATATTCATCAGCCTCTGCTACACAAACATTCTTTTCACTCGTCCAAAAATTGGTGTTATAATTTGAAGTAATTCCACCCAAAAAAGCGTTACAACCAAAATCACTATCTCTTAAAACATGAGCTACCATTGAACTTGTGGTCGTTTTACCATGTGTACCCGCAACACAAATATTGTATGACAAGTTTATAATCATACCCAGTACTTCACTTCTTTTAAATAACGGAAATCCATTTTCAATTAAGAAATTAAACTCTTTATGATTTTTAGGAATTGCCGGTGTATAAATAAATAAGCTCGCTTCTTTATCAATTAAATTTGCATCATCTGTATAATGAATACCAAAACCTTCTTCGGCAAGTTTTAAGGTTAATGCTGTTTCAGTTTTGTCATAACCATTAACAATCAAACCTCTACTTTTAAAATAACGGGCAATTGCACTCATACCAATGCCACCGATGCCTAAAAAGTACACACGTTTACCTTTTGCTTCACCTAATGAAACATCTTTAATAAAATCGTTGATATGGTTTTTGTGATCCGTCATTTTTATTTTATAATATCCAATATTTGATTGGCTATAATTTCATCAGCGTTTAATACGCCAAGTTTTGATATGTTTTGTTTTAATTTATTTTGTAATTCATTATTATTTAGCAATTCAAATACTTCAGGAATTAGTTTTTCTAAAGCATCTTTATCTTCCAAAACTAAAGCCGCATTTTTTTCTACAATTTTGTTAGCATTTACCATTTGATGATTTTCAGCTGCAAATGGGAAAGGCACAAAAAAAACAGGTTTACCAACGATACACAATTCCGAAACTGCCATTGCTCCACTTCTGCTAATCACTACATCTGCCGCTGCATATGCATATTCCATTTGTGTTATAAAATCTTTAACCACAATATTTTTAAACCCTTTACATTTTTCTAATGCTTGGTTATAAAACGATTTGCCCGTTTGCCAAATCAATTGCACATTTCCATTTTCAAAAAAATTAAGGTTTTTCAAAATGGCTTCATTTATACTTTGTGCACCCAAACTACCTCCAACACTAAAAATTGTTCTTTTATTTGATGCCAATCCAAAATGATTCAACCCTTCTTCAGTAGAGACTTTATTATTAATTATTGAAGTACGAACTGGGTTTCCACTTATGATTATTTTATCTTTTGGAAAAAACAATTCCATTCCATCAGTTGCTGTAAAAATTCTTGTAGCATTTCTCCCCAACATCTGATTAGATTTTCCTGCAAAAGAATTTGATTCATGTATAAAAGTTGGAATTCCTTTAGACTGTGCAAATCTTAAAACCGGAAAACTAGAATAGCCTCCTACGCCAATTACAGCATCTGGTTTAAATTTTTTAAATATTCGAGCAACCTGAATAAAACTTTGAATCAGTTTTATCGGCAACCCAATATTTTTTATCAAAGAACTTCTATTAAAACCGGCAATGGTTAAGCCTTCTATTTCAAAACCTGCCTGAGGAACTTTTTCCATTTCCATTTTTCCTTTCGCACCAACGAACAAAAAAATAGACTCCGGCGAAACTTTTTTTAGCATTTGAGCAATGGCTATAGCCGGGAATATATGACCTCCTGTACCACCGCCTGCTATAATAAATCTTTTGCCCTTTGCCATTTATCTATTCAATTAACTATTATTCGCTTCTGATTCTTTTGATTCAATTTCAGCAGCTGCTGCCGCTTCTAAATTTTTAAGTTGAGAGCCTTCTTGTTGTTCAACATTTCTTGCAACACTTAAAATAATTCCTATAGAAATACAAGTAAACCACAAACTACTTCCGCCCATACTTACCAGAGGAAGCGTAACTCCGGTGTTTGGCAACAAACTTACATTAACACCCATGTTTGCAATCGCCTGAATTACCAAAGTAAAGCTCAGTGCAAGTGCCAGAAATGCGCCAAATGCAAATGGACATTTTTTATATAATCGAATGCATCTGAACAAGAAGAGTAAATAAATCATCAACATAAACGCAGCGCCTACAAAACCATATTCTTCAATAATAATGGCATAAATAAAATCGCTGTAACAATGGGGCAGAAAATTTCTTTGCAAACTATTTCCTGGACCGCGACCAAACCAACCACCATTGGCTACTGCAATTTTTGCCTGGTTGTTTTGGTATGATTTTTCACTATCATCTTCTTTTTGAACGTATAAAAATGTTTGAATTCTTCCTATCCATGTTGGGATACGTGCTACCCTCAATACTACCGGTAGTTCATTGCCTTTTTTTGTTTCTTTATTGTATGTAGATACTGCTATGGAAACCAGCAATATTATTGGAACAAGTGCAACTAATATAACACCCATCAAATGTTTTGTGCTAACTCTACCGATAAACATAAGCATCATGCTTGTACCAAAAACCAATACTGAAGTTGACAAGTTAGCAGGTGCAATGAAACCGCAAATAACTATAACGGGTATGACTATTGGTAGGAATCCTTTTTTAAAATCTTTAATTACCAATTGCTTTCTACTCAACATTCTACTCATGTACATAAACAAAGCCAACTTAGCAAAATCAGAAGTTTGAAAAGTCATATTAATGACTGGAAGCCTAATCCACCTGCTTCCCGCATTAAGTTCAACACCAAAGAATAAAGTATAAAACAATAATGGAATTGAAACGATAAATAGAATTAGCGCTAACCTTGAGAAAAACGTATAATTAATTCTGTGAAAAAAATAAATGAATAACAGCCCTACAATTATAAAAGCAAACTGCTTGAATAAATAACTTTCTGTACTTCTGCTCATTCTAAAAGCCAAAGAACCTGTACTGCTATAAACCAAAAGCAAACTCGCCATTGTAAGAATAATTACAATAGACCAAATAACACGATCTCCTTTTGTTTTTACAACAAGATTACTGCCTACATCTCCAATATTAAAAGGCGCTGTTGTGGCTAAATTGTTATTTAAACCTGGATTAAAAAATCGTTTTATTTTTTCTATTGCGTCTTGCATAAAAAGTGAAATACTTTTTAAAATATGATTATAAATTTCTTACTGCTGCTTTAAATTGATTGCCTCTATCTTCAAAGTTTTTAAACAAATCAAAACTCGCACAAGCTGGGCTTAACAATACCGCTTCTCCTTTATTCGCAATTTGAAAAGCCATGTTGGCAGCTTCTTCAGCGCTCTGAGTATGTACGATAAGTGGAATGATGTCTGAAAAAGCTTCTTCAATCTTTGAATTATCTGTACCCATACACACGATGGCTTTTACTTTTTCTGAAACCATTTCCTTAAGCAGGTTATAATCATTCCCTTTATCTACTCCACCTAAAATCAATATCACTGGCTTTGTCATACTTTCAAGCGCAAACCAAGTACTATTAACATTTGTAGCTTTACTATCGTTAATAAATTCAACCCCTTTAATGGTAGCCACTTTTTCCATACGATGCTCTAGGCTTTCAAAAGTTTGTAAAGCTTCTCTAATTTTTTCTTTACGTATATCAATAGCTGTTACTGCCATACTTGCAGCCATGCTATTGTATAAATTGTGTTTGCCTTTTACAGCAAAATCATTTACATTCATCTCTACTTCTTCGCTTTTCCATTTAAGGCAAATTTTCGCGTTTGTTAAGTAGGCGCCTTGTGGCAGTTCTTTTCTCATAGTAATGGGAGCTTGGATTGAATTAATGGTATAATTAGTAAAATATTTCATGGATATGTCATCATCAAGATTGTAAATGAATACATCTGATTGACGTTGATTTTCTATAATTCTATACTTACTGTTTACATAGTTTTCCAATTTGTATTGGTATCTATCTAAATGATCTTCTGTAATATTTGTTAGTATAGCTACATCTGGTCTGAACGTTTTTATATCATCTAATTGAAAAGAACTTATTTCTATGATGTATAAATCTTTAGGATCTTGAGCTACCTGACGAGCAAATGAAAAACCTATATTCCCTACCATGGCACAGTTTTGATTTGCTGTTTTACAAATATGATAGGTTAATGCAGTAGTTGTGCTTTTTCCATTACTTCCTGTGATAGCAATGATTTTACTTCCATCTGCATATCTGTATGCAAATTCAATTTCGCTAATAACTGAAATGTTATTTAATCTGATTTTTTGTACAATAGCTGATTTTTCAGGAATTCCTGGACTTTTAATAACTTCAGTTGCATTTAAAATCAATGCATCATTATGTCCAGATTGTTCAAATGGAATTTCGTTTTCAGTTAACTCTTGTAAATATTTCTCAGCAATTACACCAGCATCACTTACAAATACATCATACCCTTTTTGCTTGGCAAGAAGGGCGGCACCGATGCCACTTTCTCCAGCTCCGAGTATAATTAATTTTGTAGACATAAATACAGCGTGCTAACTTTTAATGATTTTTTTTCAATTAGTTAAAAAGGGTACGGATTAAAACTGGGTTTGTTTTCTAAGGGTAAAAAATCACTTAAAGAATATACAAGAACTAGGTTCTTACAATACACTTGCTGGCAATTAAAACCAATAGATATGACACGTCGTTGCTAACACAGTGATGTCATTTTTTGTTAGGATTTTTTTCTAAAACAATCATAAGCAATCGCTTATTTTTTGATTTAAAAAAGGTTCTTCAAAAGCATCGAATTTAATGGGTTGCTTTTTTAGTTTCTTAGGGTTGATGACTAACTTTATAATTAAATAAATCCGTTTATTATCTCATTTTTAAGGTTACAATGGCAAGCGCTACACTTAAAATTGTAACAATCCAAAATCTCACAGCAATCTTACTTTCGTGAAATCCTTTTTTTTGATAATGATGATGCAATGGGCTCATTAAAAAAACACGCCTTCCTTCACCATATTTCTTTTTGGTGTATTTAAAATATCCCACCTGAATCATTACACTCATATTTTCAATTAAAAACACAGAACAAAAAATTGGAATCAATAATTCTTTTCTAACGATAATGGCAAGAGCTGCAATAATTCCGCCCAAAGCAAGACTGCCTGTGTCACCCATAAAAACCTGTGCTGGATAGGCATTATACCATAAAAATCCAATGCAAGCACCTACAAAAGCGGCAATAAATATGGACAACTCGCCCAAATTGGGTATGTACATGATGTTTAAATACTCTGCAAATTTTATATTACCACTTACATAAGCAAATATCCCTAAGCATATACCAATAATGGCACTTACGCCTGTTGCCAAGCCATCTAATCCATCTGTAATATTTGCTCCATTGGAAACAGCGGTAACTATAAAAATTACAATTAGGATATAAAGTATGTACGTGTATTGCTCTAATGATTTTGGCAATAATTTAGCATAATTAAATTCATGACCTTTTACAAATGGTATTGTTGTAATTACATTTTTTGCATTTGTAAAAACACGTTCTTTTCCATCAATTTTGATTACATCAAATTTTGTTTTGTTTATTGAACTATCATTTTGCGAATAAGGCACTTTGGAAATAACTTCTCTTTTCACCACCACGCTTTGATTAAAATAAAGCGTGGCTCCTACTACTAACCCAAGCATTACTTGACCAAATATTTTAAACTTCCCCGCCAAACCATCTGCATTTGTCTTTTTAAAGTCTATCCCTTTTTCTTTAGCTATTCTTTTAGCTTTAATTTTTAAATAATCATCGATAAATCCAATAGCACCAAGCCAAACTGTACAAAGTAGCATCAACCTGATATATACTTTATCTAAATTAGCCAGCAATAAAGTAGGAACGAGAATAGCCAAAATAATGATTAATCCACCCATTGTTGGCGTGCCCTTTTTTTGTTGCTCTCCTGCCAAACCCAAGTCCCTTACTGTTTCACCCAATTGTTTATTTTGTAAAAAAAGAATGATTTTCTTTCCAAAAACAGTAGTAATAAACAAAGAAAGAATTAACGCTAGCATCACTCTGAATGTGATGAACTGAAAAAGTCCGCCACCAATAAATCGGTAACCTTCTTTAGACAGCCATTCAAAAAAGTGATATAACATAATTATTCTGTTTTATAATTTTATTTTTCTAAAAGTTCAAGCATTTCCATTAATACTGACTTGTCATCAAACAGATGTTTTACACCCTCAATCTCTTGATATTTTTCATGTCCTTTACCAGCAATTAAAACAATGTCAGAATGATTTGCAAAACTGATTGCTGTTTTAATGGCTTCTTTTCTATCACTAATGGTTAAGCATTTTTTTCTACTAACCACGTTTACACCAACTTCCATTTGTTTTAGTATTTCATCAGGTGATTCAAACCTTGGATTATCAGATGTTAGAATTACTTTGTCGCTATATTGACAAGCAACTTCAGCCATTAATGGTCTTTTTGCTGCATCTCGATTCCCACCACAACCCACTACCGTGATGATTTTTTGATCTCCTTGACGTAAATTTTTTATGGTAACCAATACATTTAATAATGCATCTGGAGTATGTGCATAATCAACAATGCCAACTATATTTTCTTTTGCACTTACGGTATAATCAAAACGACCTTCAGCACCGGTAAGCATACTTAAGTTTTGAAGCACTTGATATTTATCTTCACCTAAACTAATTGCTACGCCTACAACAGCAAGAATGTTATATGCATTGAATTCGCCAATCAATTTAAAATGAACATCAGTATCATTGATATTCATATGTAAGCCTAAAAGCGCATTATCTAAAATTTTACCTTTAAAATCAGCAAGCGTTTTTAAACTATAATAGTACTTTTTTGCTTTGCAATTTTGAAGCATCACAGACCCTCTTTTATCATCTGCATTAGAAATAGCAATAGCCTCTTTTGGTAAATCATCAAACCAAGATTTTTTTACTTGAATGTACGCATCGAATGTTTTATGATAATCCAAATGATCATGTGTGATATTGCTAAATACGGCTGCTGCAAATTCAACACCAGCTATACGTTGCTGATGAATGGCATGACTACTACATTCCATAAAAACATAGGCACATCCACGATCAACCATTTTCTTCAACAATTCGTTTAACTGAATGGCATCAGGAGTAGTGTGTGTAGATTCAATTATATCTTCGCCAATTTGATTTTGTACTGTGCTTATCAAACCACAGGTGTAACCAAGTGATGTAAATAACTTCCAAAGCAATGTAGCAATGGTTGTTTTTCCGTTTGTTCCGGTTACCCCAACAACTTTTAAATGAGATGATGGTTCACCATAAAAATGATGACACATCATCCCTAAAGCTTGTGCAGTGTTTTTAACTTCCACATAAGTTACATTATCCTGAAGTTGCAGAGGTAAGCATTCGCAGATAATGGCTACTGCACCATTTTGTATGGCTGTATTTATATAATCATGCCCGTCAACTGAAAAGCCTTTTATAGCTACAAAACAACTGCCTAAAGTAACCATTCTAGAATCTGTTTGTAGATTCTTAATTTCTACATCCGTTTTACCAGAGATAGAAACCATGTTTACTTTATATAGAATATCTTTTAGCATAAAATTTAGCCCTTAGTTGAGCATTAATATTATTTTTTGACCTTTTTTAAATGAAGTGCCGGGATATAAACTTTGACTAATTACTTTTCCTTTTCCACTAATTGTTGCCGTTAGTCCTTTATTTTCCAACAAATACAATGCATCTTTTAAACCCATCCCTACCAAGTTGGGCATTATGTTATTTGCTGTATTTAATTGTAAAGATTCTGCTAGCGTAGCTTTTTTACCTGATAAACTTGCATTACGCCATAAACCAGATGCATTTGAATCTGCATAAGTAATACCTAACCCAGAAAAAATAGAATGCATATCATTTTTAATGCCAAAATAATTGCGAACTGTAGTATCTAAAACCGCTTCATTTTTAAAATTTGGTTTACTCAAAAAATGATTATAAATGCGATCACTTACTTTTTTAAACACTTTACCCGCAACCACAGCACCATAATATTGTTTTGAATCTTTATTGTTTTGTATAACAACGGCTATTGAATACTTTGGATTTTCAGATGGGAAATAACCTATAAAAGATGATTGATAAATCTTATTGCCTTTGTTGTATCCTGTATTGTTCAAAGCGGATACAGCGGTACCAGTTTTCCCCGAAATAGAATAATTAGAATCGGTTAGTATTCTATATCCAGTACCATGAACACTATCTACAACAGCTCTCAAACATGCTTTTGCTTGAGTAATAGCTTCATCATTACAAATCTTATCTACTAATACTTGCGGTGCAAATTTTTGAATTTCAACTCCGTTTTCTTTTACAGAATTTACCAAGTATGGCTTCATCATTTTACCATTGTTGGCTACTGCATTATATAGCATCAACATATGTAAGGGAGTAACCAATTCTTCATACCCATGTGCCATATAAGGAATGGTTGTTTTTCCCCAGCTTTTTGAAGAAGGGCTTTTTATGGTTGGCCTTCCTGATGTTGCAACGATATCTATACCTGTCAATTTGGTTAATCTAAAACGATCCAAATGTTGATACCATTTCATTGGTTGTTCTTGATAGTATTGATTTGCTAATTTTGCAAACGCAACATTGCTACTACTCGCAAACGCATCTTTCACAGTAATTGTTCCTGTGCCTTTATGAGAGTCTTTGATTTTTAATCCATAAAAGCTTTTTACTCCACCTTCACAATCTACTTTGGTATCAGTGGTTACATATTTATCATCTAATAAACACAATAAAGTAGCCAGTTTAAATACAGAGCCAGGTTCTGTTGCTTTACCTATTCCATAATTTAAGTTTTCAGTATATACACCTTCACTCTCTTTGCCCAAATTGGCAATTGCTTTTATTTTTCCTGTAGCAACTTCCATTACAATTACACTGCCATGTTCTGAATTATTTCCTACCATCATTTGCATAAGCTCATCCTCTGCAACATCTTGAATGTAGGTGTCTAAAGTAGTTATGATATCTTTTCCATTTATCGGATCCACTTCGGCACCTTCCACCGGCATATAAGCACCAGATGCATAACGCATTAATCTTTGTCCAGATTCACCACGAAGCAAACTGTCATAGGTCCTTTCAAGTCCAACATTCTTCGAAGAATCTTTCCTTGAAAGGCCTATGGTTCTGTTTGCTAATAATACATAGGGGTTAATGCGTTTATCTCGAATATCATAAATAAAACCACTTTTATTTCTGCCTAATCTAACCAATGGAAAATTACGCATCGTACTCATTTCATCATAAGAAATTTTGCGCTTGAGTAAATAATAACGCTCTTTATTTTGATAAGCCAATTCCAAATCTTTTTTGTAGGTTTCCATAGACTTATCTCCAAAAACCTGACTCATTCTCAATGCTAAAGAATCAATGTTCTCTTTAAACAATAATCCGTTTTTTGCCCTTAAACCTTCCGCACAAAAGTCAACATACACATCAAAAACCGGAATTGACGTACTCAAAATATTTCCATCTTCACTATAAATGCTACCTCGAGCTGCATTAATAGGCATATATTTAAGATGCAAACTATCTCCCATACCTCTCCAGAACTTTCCTTCAACTTGTTGTATATAGAAAGTTTTGGCAAGCACTAAAGCACCAATGATCATGATGCCAATGTAGCATACATAAACTCGCCATAAAATGTCTTTTCTGATTTCCAAGATTAGTTCTGGTTTTTATTTTTTGCTGAATCTGTTACATTTAATAAAATAGGTGGTTGTTTTAATTCTTTTAAGCCTAATGGTTCAACTGATTTTATCATCTCCGTTGCTTTGCTTCTATAAATCACCTCACTTTTTATTGTTTTGTATTCGTATTCTAATTCCTTTACGTTGTGTTCTGTTTTACTTATTTTTCTAACTAATTTATCTGCATAATGTCCATTATAGATGTAAGCAATTGCTAGCATAGACAAAAACAAAATAAATCCTACATTCTTTACAATGCTGCTATAATTGAAATATTTTTTCCAATCAATTCTTTCATTCGTTGTATTTGATATTTTTTTTTCTGCTTCCACTTTATATTTTTTCTGCTATTCTTAATCCTGCACTTCTTGATCTATTGTTTCTTTTTAATTCTGCTTCTTTAGCTTCAATTGGTTTTTTGGTTATTATTTTCAAAGGGTTTTTCGGCTTTATTCCAAAAACATCATCTGCTTGCACCTCTTCTATTGAACCCGTTTTGAAAAAGTTTTTTACCATCCTATCTTCTAAAGAGTGAAAAGTTATTATTGCAATTCGGCCACCAGGATTCAACAAATTCAATGATTGTTCAAGTAAGTCTTTCAAAGCACCCATTTCATCATTAACCTCTATTCTAATTGCTTGAAAAACTTTAGCCAAATATTTATTGGGATTACCCATTACAACCTCTCGAATAACTTGTTTAAATTGATTGATGGTTTGCAATGGCATATGATTTCGCTTTGCAACAATTGTTCTAGCCAATGTTTTCGAATTGCTAACTTCCCCATATTTTTCAAATAACTTATGCAATGCTTGTTCATCGTATGTTGCTAACACTTTTACCGCAGTAAGCAACTGTCTTTTGTCCATTCTCATGTCTAAGTCAGCATCAAAACGAATTGAAAACCCCCTTTCCGCCTCATCAAACTGGTGACTTGACACACCCAAATCCGCCAAAATACCATCTACTTTTTGCACACCTAGCAACCTTAAAAACCGTTGAATATGTCTAAAATTTTGCGGAATAAACTCCACTCTTTCATCTTCTGGCAAATTCGCTTTTGCATCCATATCCTGATCAAAAACAAATAACCGTCCACCTGAACCCAACTTTTTTAAGATCTCTTTGCTATGTCCCCCACCACCAAACGTACAATCCACATAAATTCCATTTTCTTTTATCGATAACCCTTCAACAGTTTCTACAAGCAAAACAGGAATATGATACGCTTCACTGTTTTCATCCCCTTGATTATTGTCGTTTATTTCTTTATTTGACGGCATGTTATCAAGTATTCGGATTTTCATTCGACTTATTCATTACCTCATTTGCCAAATTGCTAAAGTCATCAGCCGACATCGAATCAAAGAATGCTTGATAAGTTGCTTTATCCCAAATTTCAATTTTGTTAACCGCAGCAATCAACACGATATCTTTATCCAAACCTGCATATTCTATCAAAGATTTAGGCAATAAAATCCTTCCCGCAGAATCCAATTCAATTTGATTTGCGCCATTTAAAAAAATTCGTCTAAACGATCTAACTTTGGGATCGAAATCGTTCAACGCGTTGATCTTATTAAAAATTGGTTCCCAGCTTTGTATTGGATACAAAGTCAGGCATTTCTCGAAACCTCTGTTTAATACAAAACTTGCTTTCTCTCCTTCGGGCAATTGCTTCTTAAATCCCGCAGGTAGCAGAAAACGTCCTTTTGCATCAACCGTTGATTCATATTCGCCTAGAAAACCAATCATGATAGGAAATTGTGCTGTTAAAAATTTATTTCAACACAAAATAACACTTTTTCCCACTTTTTTACATTAAAAAGATATTAGACATTTATCCACAATGACTTAATCCACATATTATCAGCGTTTTTTACCCAATTTATAGCGTAAAAAACCCTGTTTTAGTGAATTTCATTGTGAATTAATGTGGATAGATGTGGAAAACTTTATTCTATACTACAGGGAAGCTAAGGGTAAATGTAGTTCCCTTACCTAAAATACTGTCAACTTTTATATTTCCTTTTTGTGCCTCAACCATTGCTTTTACATAGCTAAGTCCTAAGCCAAAGCCTTTTACATTGTGTATATTTCCTGTATGTGCGCGGTAAAACTTCTCAAATATGCGGTTCGATGTTTCTTTATTCATGCCAATACCATTGTCTGCAATACTAATTCTAAACTGATTGTGATGATTTTCTGTATTTACACTAATTTCTAAGCCTGAGTCTTTTGAATACTTTATGGCATTGTCTAATAAATTATTTATCAAGTTTATAAAATGTACTTCATCTAAGAAAAGCAAATCATTTTTTGCGTTTAAAGCAACGTTTAATTTTCCATTTTTTTCCGCTAATGGCAACTCAATATTGTTAATGGCTTGCTGAATCAAATCATGTGCATTTACTTTTTTAGATTGAATATCAATTTCTTTTTTATCTAATAAAGCTGCCTGCAAAATTGCTTCTACCTGCTTGTTCATCCGCTTGTTCTCTTCTTTTATAATACTGGTAAAATAAGCTGTTTTCTCTTTATCATGTATTACTTTTTCATTTTTCAATGCATCTACCGCTAACGAAATAGTAGCAATTGGTGTTTTAAATTCATGCGTCATGTTGTTTATGAAATCAGATTTAATTTCACTTAATTTTTTCTGATTAAGCAAGGCCTTGATGGTAATAAAAAATGCGGTTGTTATTATTATGGAAAACAAAATCGTACCGATAATAAACCAAATGATTTCTCGAAAAATAATATCTTCTTGATTGGGCACAATGATTACTAGATATTCTTCATCAGTTAAGTTTTCAAATTCACTTCCTGGCGCGGGTTGTAGCGGAAAAGCAAAATTGGTATTGTTTACAGAATCTAAGTAATATTTAAAAAACTGATCGCTTTGAATCTGATCTCCAGTTAAACTATTATCTGAAACGGCAAACTCAAACGAAACTCCTTTTAAAAAATGTTTATCCATCGAATTTCTAATGATGGCCTGAATCTCATCTTTTGAAAAACGTTGCATAACAGAAGGCCTGAAAATTTCAAGTCTCTTTTTTTCATTGGGAATTAATTTCTCCGTTGTTTTATTGAAGGAATTAAAACTAGATTTATCATTCATTAATTGTTCCGCAGCTTCATTTGCAGCAAAAAATATATTCTCCTTTAATTGCTTTTCTTTAGTTGCTTTTGCAGTTGTTAACCATATGAATTGAAAATAAATCAATCCAAGTAACGATAAAGAAATCAATACAATTATTATTGGGAATATTTTTTTCATCGGAGTGATTTATTTCGCTAAATAATTTTTTGTGTTAAAATTGATTTTTACAAATTTAATGTAGAATTAATGGTTTTAAGTTGATTACATATTTTAGGGTGATTTTTAACCTGCATTTACAACAACTATTTTATAATAATTCTGCAATTTGAAGCACAAATTAATTGAGTTCTTTTGATTATTTTAGAGGCATGATTCCTTTGAATGAAAATATATTCTTAATCGCTGATCCTTTTCTTACAGATTTAAATTTTAAAAGATCCGTTGTTTTTATTTGTGAACATAATGATGATGGGAGTTTTGGTTTAATTCAAAATGAACCAACAGATTGTTTTTTACATCAACTTTTTGATGGCATTTCCTTTGAAAACATCCCCGTTTATAAAGGAGGGCCGGTTGGTTTGAATACGATTCATTTTTTACACCAATTTCCCAATATTCCAAATAGTATAAAATTGTCAAACGATTTGTATTGGGGTGGGGATATTGAAACAATATCTGAATTAATAAATGCCAATCTAATAGATTTGCAAAAAATTAAATTTTTTATCGGATATAGTGGCTGGTCGCCTAAGCAATTGATTGAAGAAATAAATGAAAAAACATGGTTGTTATCCGAAGTCAATACAGACATAATTTTCAAATCAAAACCAAATGAAACCTGGAAAGATGCATTAAAATTTTTAGGCGGAGAATTTGAGCAATTAATAAACTACCCTATCGATCCTCAATTAAATTAAAATCATACACGTTGTTATTTAAACTTTTAAAATACCCATCTAAATTAGCGATTCTGTTTTTTTGCAGACACATCACTATTGATAACAAAGCAGTGCTAAAAAAAAATGGTCCAATACTAATTGCATGTAATCACCCAAATTCTTTTTTGGATGCCATCATTTTAGCCGCGTTGTTTAAAAAGCCAATTTATTCATTGGCAAGAGGAGATGTGTTTAAAAAAAAATGGATTTCCAGAATATTAACCTCATTAAACATTTTACCTGTTTTTAGAATCTCGGAAGGTGCCGAAAACTTAAACACCAATTATGACACGTTTGCCAAATGCAGGGAAATATTTAAACAGAATGGTGTTGTGTTGATTTTTAGCGAGGGTTTATGTATCAACGAATGGAAATTACGATCGTTAAAAAAAGGCACCGCCAGGCTAGCGTTCAGCGCATGGGAAGAAGGCATCGATTTAACCGTAATTCCTACGGGCATTAATTATCAATCGTTTCGGTCATTTGGAAAAAACATTCAACTCAATTTTGGAACGCCAATTTTAAAACACAGTTTCAACATGACAGAATCAGAGGGAGCCAACACTAAAATATTTAATGAACAATTAAAAAATGAGTTGAAATCGTTGGTGGTTGAAATCAATTCTCAAGAAAAAGAAATCATTAAAAATACATTTCACATAAATCAGCACCCAATAAAAAAATCAATCCTGATTATCCCGTCTTTTATTGGAAAAATAATTCATGCGCCATTGTTTATTCCAATCCGTAAAACAAGTTGGAAAAATTTCGGAAAAATGGACCATTACGATTCTGTTGTTGTAGGATTATTGTTCTTTCTATATCCTTTGTATTTGCTCCTTATTTCAAGTATTATTTTTGTACTTTTTGGAGGCTGGTATTGGTTACTTGTCTTTATAATTCTTCCTTTTTTTGCTTGGAGTTTCATTCAGCTTAAAAACCAATTTTAGATAATTACAGCCTTTTAATATTATCGCTTAAAATCTTTCTTACTTGATCAATTCCATCTCCTTCATAAGCTTCTTTTGGAATTAAAAAAAAGGACCGACTGTCAAAATATATGTGAAAGAAATGTGGACTTTCCATCCAAGTACTGAATGCATTCCAAGGCCAACTTTTATCCGCTTTTTCATGAATTAATGAGAATGTGGTTTGATTCATCTCCACTTTAAATTTGTCTTTAAAAGATGCCGATTTTGAATAAATCATTCTAGGCAATAAAAACCAAAACAAAATCATCATCACAAACCAAAGTAATGAGCTAAACAAAAATGCAAAAAGCAATATTTTTTTAAAAAAGAATAAACTAGCAGAAATAATTGCAAATAGATTAACGATAATCATCAAATATTTTATTTCTTTTCGGCTGATGAAATGGTAACGTAATGCCTGAATCGTTTTTAATTTATCGTATGCAAAAACAGATGATGTCATAATGAAATTTACTTATGAATTAATTTTAAAATCGATTTAATTTCGTTTTTTTAATTTGTTTTCTTCAACAAGCCAATCCCCTAAATGTTCGCCGTTTTTTCCAATAAAATCAACTTTCATGGTACGGTTCCCTTTGCTGCCAAAAAAGGAAATTTTTCCGAAATTTTGAGCTTCTATTAACGTGTTTGCTACTCGAGATGGATTATCCAACTCCTTTCCCGTAACCTTTCCAACGCCTGATGTAAGCGGCGAAATGGTAATGTCATACAACGGATAATCATTTGCTCGTTGCATTTCAATTACTTCACTATGATGTCTATCGCCTGTTAAAAAAACGACACCGTTAATTTTTTGACTTGATAAAAAATCAATCAATACGTTATATTCTTTGGGGTAATGCGTTAAACATTCATAGTTATTTATTGGATTTAAAACCTGATTTCCAGTAACTATAATTTTAAATGTTGCTTTACTAAATGATAAATTATTTTTCAACCAATCCAATTGTTTTTTCCCAAAATAATCTTTATCCTCGTTTGTCAAATTATTTATTGAATCAGGCATTTTAACATCCGACCTAAAAAAACGATCATCCAGTAAGAAAAAATCTACATCACCATAATTAAACATAGTGTAAATGCCTTCGTCGTTTTCTCCACTGGTTGGATTAAGCCAATAATTATTAAAAATGGTTCGGCTTTCGTTTTTGAAAATATAATTTCTACCAGCATCATTTGGTCCAAAATCATGATCATCCCAAATGGCGTATTGAGGCATTCTGGCCATTAATTTTTGTAAAATTGGAAAAGCGCGATCATGTGAGGCTCTGTAATTTAACCCCCAAGCCGATGAATAATCAACCTCTCTATAATACCAATTGTCACCCAACCATAAATTGAAGTCTGCTGGTGTTTTTGCCATCGTTTCAAAAATCGAAGAGTCGCCCCCATAAGGTTTTCCCGGACGATCAAATTTTGCTTCATTGAAATAAGCACAACTTCCGGTTATAAAACTAAAATCCGGAGCAGGTTTACGATATTGCCAAAGATCTTTTGTGGTAAAACGGGTGTCAAACGAGAAATCGATTTTTTTTCCATCAAGCAAAACCGCATATTGATAGGTTGTTCCAAATTCAAGATCATTTAATTCCAATTTTATAGGGTTGAAAAAATTCCCCAACTCCCCTTTATATGTAACAAGTTTTTTTGTGTTTAAACTTGCGGTTGGACAATATTCAATAGCTACTTTTTTTACATCGGAAGAAACTTCTAACCAAATCATCGCCGTTCTCAATTCAACATTACCTGCCCATGGACCGCTAACAAGCTTGCTTTTGTTTTGAGCTGTAATCAACAATGGCAAACAAATAACAATCATGAACAGATAAAAAAAATGCTTTTTCATAATCTAAATTTTTTACAAGGTATTTCTATTTTGTATTAGTTAAAAAGTGTTGGATATGAAAGGTTATGGAAAACCTAATTTTTATTTTTTAATTTTTCATTTTCAACATGCCTATTCACATCTCTTTTTGTTTTTTTCTCCATATTTTTTTGAAGTGCATCATTTAAGTTTACACCAGTTTGATTGGCAATACACATCAGCACCCACAACACATCGGCTAGCTCATCTTCAATCTCTTTTCCTTGGTCTGTTTGCTTAAAAGATTGTTCGCCATATTTCCGAACCATTAATCTACTGAGCTCGCCTACTTCTTCCATTAAAATACCAAGATTTGTAAGCTCATTAAAATATCTTACCCCAATAGATTTTATCCAAATATCAATTTCTTTTTGAGCGTCTTCAATGGTCAGTTGCTTTATTATTTTTTGATTTTCCATTTGTGATTTTTTTATACTTTTTATGCTTTCATTTGTGTGTCAATCCATATTGTTATTGGCCCATCATTTAATAATTCCACCTTCATATCTGCGCCAAAAACGCCGGTTTGTATTTTCCGTCCAAGATCCATTTCCAAGCACTCAATCAGCTTCTGATACAATGGTACTGCATGTTCTGGCTTGCTGGCTTTGATATAACTGGGGCGATTCCCTTTTTTTGTAAGCGCATGAAGGGTAAACTGACTTACCAAAATAATTTCACCTAAAATGTCTTTTACACTCAAATTTGGCACGGCATTTTCATCATTGAAAATCCTAAGGTTAACAATTTTATTGCTTAGCCAAATTGCGTCATCAATTGTATCAACATCTTCAATGCCAACAAACACTAACAATCCTGATGAAATTGCAGATATTAGTTTTTCATCTACACTAACTTTAGCCCAAGCTACACGCTGAATAACACACCTCATTGTTTCATAAAATGTTTAAAATAATTAGGCTAAATTAAACATGATTCAATTAATAATAACATTCGTAAAATATTTAATGACATTACAAACAATAAAAAAAAAATTCTTTCCACAAAACGTGCAAAACTCATGAAAATCAATGCGAATAAGCAATGATAAATTGTCCACATATTTTGTCCACACCATGTTGATATTTAAGGTGCTAAAAGATGACATACAAAAGATATTTTCGTTTGCCGTATTGGGAAATTATTTTTTATAACTAACAATTAACAATAACTAAAAAAATGCCAGCAAAAAAAGCAACATCAAAAGCGCTCAGTTTCCAGCGCCAATTCACCAAAGAAGGAGTTAGTCCTTACGATATGTTTGAATACGACTATCGTACATCAGTTATTAAAAATCCAAGCGGAGAAGTTGTTTTCCAAATGGACAATGTAGAGGTTCCAAAACAATGGAGCCAAATTGCTACAGATATTTTGGCGCAAAAATATTTTAGAAAAGCGGGTGTTCCTCAACCAGACGGCAGTAAAGGCAGAGAAACCACGTCAAAACAAGTTGCTCATCGTATGGCGCAATGCTGGCGTGTATGGGGAGAACGTAATGACTATTTTGCTTCTGAAAAAGATGCGCAAATTTTTTATGATGAATTGGTGTATAGTATTTTAAATCAAGCTTGCGTTCCAAATAGTCCACAATGGTTTAATACTGGTTTGCATGAAGTATATGGCATTACCGGAAAACCTCAAGGTCACTATTATGTAGATGCTAAAGATGGTCAGTTGAAAAAATCAACTTCTGCTTACGAGCGTCCTCAACCACATGCTTGTTTTATATTAAGCGTTGATGATGATTTAGTAAATGAAGGTGGTATAATGGATTTATGGGTAAGAGAAGCCCGTATTTTTAAATATGGTAGTGGTGTTGGTACAAATTATAGCAGTATCAGAGGTGAGCATGAAAAATTAAGTGGTGGCGGAACGTCTAGTGGCTTGATGAGTTTCTTAAGGATTGGCGATCGTGCTGCAGGTGCAATCAAAAGTGGTGGAACAACAAGACGTGCTGCGAAAATGGTTTGCTTGGATCTTGATCATCCAGAAATCATGGAATTTGTAACTTGGAAATTAAAAGAAGAAGATAAAGTTGCTGCCCTTATTGCTGCTGGTTATTCAAGCGATTACGAAGGTGAAGCATACAAAACTGTAAGTGGTCAAAATAGCAACAACTCTGTACGTATACCAAATTCTTTCTTTAAAGTTTTAGATGCTAATGGCGATTGGGAACTTAAAGCAAGAAGCGATGGTAGCACCATGAGAACAGTTAAAGCAACTGAACTTTGGGATCAAATCAATTATGCGGCTTGGAGATGTGCTGATCCAGGAACTCAATACGATACAACCATCAACGAATGGCATACTTGTCCAGAAGGTGGTCCAATCAGGGCTTCAAACCCTTGTAGCGAATATATGTTCTTAGATAACACGGCTTGTAACTTAGCTAGTGTTAACCTTCGTCGTTTCTTTGATGAAGACAACAATACTTTTGATGTTGCTGGTTTCGAACATACATGTCGTTTATGGACAGTTGTTTTAGAAATTTCAGTTTTGATGGCGCAATTCCCTTCGAAAGAAGTAGCTCAATTAAGTTACGACTATAGAACATTAGGACTGGGTTATGCAAACTTAGGTAGCATGTTGATGGTAAGTGGCATTCCTTACGACAGCGAGCAAGCAAGAGGAATTGCAGGCGCTATCACCGCAATCATGACAGGTATTGCTTATAAAACTTCAGCAGAAATGGCGTCTTTCTTAGGTACTTTTAGCAAGTACCCAGAAAATAAAAAGCACATGTTGAAAGTAATGCATAACCATCGCGCAGCAGCTTACGATGCTACTGATGCTTACGAAGGATTGGAAATAAAACCAAATGGTATCAATGCTAAATATTGCCCAGATTATTTATTAAAAGCAGCAACCAAAGCATGGGATGATGCGGTACAAATGGGTGAAAAATATGGCTACAGAAATGCACAAACCACTGTAATTGCACCAACAGGTACAATTGGATTAGTAATGGATTGCGATACAACAGGTGTAGAACCAGATTTCGCATTGGTTAAATTCAAAAAATTAAGTGGTGGTGGTTATTTCAAAATCATCAATCAAAGTGTGCCACAAGCATTACGTAATTTAAAGTACACAGAAACACAAATAGAAGAGATTGTAAACTTTGCAAAAGGACACGCTACATTAAAAGGAGCTCCATTCATCAACAATGAAACACTTGCTAGCAAAGGATTCCAACCTGCAGAAATTGATAGATTAAATGCAGCTATGGGCAGTGCATTTGAAATTGGTTTTGTATTTA
>Ga0114972_10000562_pt1 | contig 27590 bp, 25 predicted proteins | sample M_140807_EF_Meta_FD_87354 | JGI IMG/M metagenome (GOLD analysis project Ga0114972, IMG submission 87354) | Freshwater microbial communities from Lake Montjoie, Canada to study carbon cycling - M_140807_EF_MetaG | ecosystem: Environmental > Aquatic > Freshwater > Lake | place: Lake Montjoie...
CGGGCACCCCGCCGCAGCCGCGCCGCCGAACTCCGCGGCCGTGACGACCCGTACGCGCTGCTCGGCGAAGGGCGCAGCCTTGTCCCGCACGGCGACCACGAGGCCGATCGGACGGTCGAGCGTACCGCGAATCTGCAGGTCGGCGGGGACATCGCTGCGGCACACGATGCTCGCAACGATATCGTCGAAGGTGTCGAGCAACTCGTTCGTGTTCGCCGCCTCGAATGCGTAGTTTCGACAGCCGGGGTTGTCCCTGTTGCCGCTGAGCGCGATCAAGTTGTCACGGAAGTTACCCTGCGCGCCGATGTTGAGGCTGAAGACCGTGGCCTCGTTGTTCCAGAGCGCCTGCGCCTGCGGTCGTCCGTCACCGCCTTGGTTGAAGGCGCCATCGGTGGCGAAGAGCGTGTAGCGGCCGGTGTCCACCGTCGCCTGAAAGAGCTGCAGCGCGCGCCCGAGGCCGGCCGCGTAGTTCGTCGCCGAGCCGGGGCAGCCGTACCCATTGAGCATGTTCACGATGGCCTGCTCGTTGCCGGGGGCGATGGGGATGACGCCCTGCACCCCCTGCGCGAAGAGCACGGCGCCGTAGTCCACGCGGTACCCGCGCGACATCAGACCCGCGACGGCGGCCTGCTGCGCCCCGCAGCGCGACCGCCCACCCCCAAAGTTCGTGCCCATCGACCCGGAGACATCGAGCACGAGGACGAACTTTGGTCGCCGCTCCTCGACCTGCTCGATGACGCTCTCTGTCGCAAAGCTGTCGGCCGAGGCTACGACGTCGACGCTCGGCGTGTCGAAGAGCTGCGTGGGGACGTCGATCGTGCGCCGAGCGAGGCCGCCGCCCGGCGGCCATTGGATCGTGAACCCGTGCGGCGGCCCCTCGACCTCGATGATCTCCGGGCACCCCTCACCCGCCTCGAGCATCGGGCGCACGACATCGCAAATACGGCCGTTGGCCTGAGCGGGCCCGTACTTGCGGAACGCCTCGCCGGCCGCGAGCACGATGGCATCCGCGCGCTGTCGGAGCCGGTCTTTCTCCGAATAGGCCCGCCCGAAGACGTAGCTGAAGATCGTGAACATCACGAGCACGATGGTCGCGCCGAAGATGATCATGGTCGCGGCCGCGCCGCGCGCGCGGAGACGCCGGCTCATTTGGCCTGCAGCACGATGGGCCGGCGGTTGCGACCCGAGCCGCCGGTGTCGCCCGACTCCATCTCGCTGGCGCCTTCGGCCCCCAGATCGACGGTGACCGAGGTCGGCGCACCGCCCCCACCGCCGCCGCTGGCCGAGGTCGCGGTGCTCGAGCCGATGATGCCGGCGCCCGGCTTGCTGGTCACGGCGCGGCGGTTCGCGACGACGATGCGCACGTCGCTCGCGTTGAAGCCCACGGGGCTCTTGCGCGGCCGCGCCTGCGCCTGTGCGCTCATCACGCGCCGATAGGCTGCACCGTGGGTGTCGGTCAGGTCAGCGCGGCCGCCGCAAGCGGCCAGAGGGACGAGCAGCGACAGGCACAAGAGCAGGCGTGGGGTCGTCATGCGGGGTCTCCTCTGAGTGATTCAGGTCAGGGCGCAGGCGGCGCGGACGGTGTTTGAGGCTTGAGCGCGTCCAAGGCGCGCTGCGCAGGCTCGAGGCGAGGGTCAGCGGCGAGCGCCTGCGTGTAGAGCGCGCGCGCCTTGGTCGGATCACCACGCAACTCGTGTGCCACCGCCATGTTGTGGAGCGCGCTCGCGGCGCCGCCCGCCTCGCGAAAGACGCGCTCGGCGTCCGCGTCGCGTCCCAGCGCGGCATAGGCGAAACCCAGGTTCATGTAGACCTGCGCGGCGTTCGGTGAGCGCCGCGCCGCCTCTTCGTAGGCGACCACGGCGTCGGCGTAGCGCCGCTGCAGGTACAAGCAGAAGCCCAGGTTGTTGTGAAACCGCGCGACGTTGGGCTCGAGCGCGAGCGCTTGGCGGTGCGCCGCCTCGGCCTCGGCATGGGCCTGCCGCAGGTCATGCAAGATCCCGAGCGCCGACCACGCGGGGGCCAGCTTGGGCGCGAGCCGCACGGCCTCGCGGAGCGACGCCTCGGCCTGCGCGAAGACGCCGCGGTCGCGCAGCACCGTGCCGAGCAGGTAGTGCAGCCGCGCGTCCTCGGGCTCACGGGCGAGGGCCTGCTGGAGCATGGGCACCGCCTGGTCCGTGGCGCCGTGCGCGACCAGCAGCTCCGCGAGCTCTACGGTCAAGGCGTGGTCGACCTGCCCGTCTAGAGGCGGCGGTTCGTCTTGCGGGTGGGCCGCCTGACCTGCGCGCGCCTGGTCACGCGGCCCGCCCGAGGCCCCGCCGCAGGCCGCGAGCGCAAGCCCCGCGCAGAGGGCGAGCGCCGCCCTCACCCGCCCCCCTTGAGGCTGTCGAAGATCATCACCACTGCGGGACCCAGAATGACCAGCAGCGCCGCGGGCATGAGGCAGAGCGTGAGCGGGAGCGTCAGCGCGGCCGTGACCTTGCCTGCGGCCTCCTCGAGGCCCAACGAGCGGCGCCGACGCGCGCTCGCGGCATACTCCCGCATACTCCGGCCGAGCGACGCGCCGAGCTGCGACGCCTGCCCGATCACGTTGCACATATTGCGCATGTCGTCGGAAGTCACGCGGTCGGCGAGCTTGCGAAAGACCTCGGGGACCGCCAGACCCGCCCGGATCTCAGCGACGACCACGGAGAGCTCATCCGCCATCTCCGGCTCGGAGTGGGCGATCTCGCGCGCGACCCGCGCCAGCGCCTGCTCTAGTCCGAGGCCCGCCTCCATGCACGTCACGAGCAAGTCGAGCGTGGCCGGGAGCGCGCCCGAGATCGCGTCCTGCCTCGCCTGCGTGCGCGACCCCAGCCACCACTCCGGCACGTAGTAGCCGAACAGCAGCGACACGGCCGCGATGAGCAGGTCGACGTCTGAGAGCGACGACAGTGCCAGGACCGCGGCGGTGATCCCGAAGCCGACCACCACGGACACACCCCGGGCGACGGAGTAGAGCTCGACGGCGTGGTCACTCCGCAGGCCGCCGCGCGCCAAACGCCGCTTGAGCTCCGAGAGGTCCGCGAGCGTCTTCGGCCGCATGAGCTCCGCGATCGCGCCGTAGCGGGCGACCGCGGCGGACCGCGCCGCCTCTTGAGCAGACGAGGCCTCGCGCTCCGCGTCGAGCACCGCTTGGTCGGCGTCGAGCGCACGGGCCTGCAAGAGCGACCGCATGGCGAAGATGACGGCGCCTGCCGTCGCGAGCCCCGACGCGAGCGCGGCGAGCTGGAGTGTCTTCTCGACCGCCATCGTCAGCCTTTCGGGTTCACGAGCCGGCGCACCCAGACCACGCCGAGCAGGTACATGACCGCGGCCACGATCAGGATCGTGTGGCCCATGGCCGAATCCGTGAGCTGCATCAGGTACTTACGGTCCCCGATGAAGATCAGCAGGGTAAATGCGGGGGGCAGCAGGGCCAGGATCATCGCGCTTGAGCGACCCTCCGCGGTCATCGCCAGGAGCTTGCGCTCATACGCAGACTGCTGGCGCATCGTGTCGATGATCGTCTCGAGCACCTCGATCAGGTTACCGCCGGTCTGTCTCAAGACGAGCACGGCGACGACGAACTGGCGAACAGAGCGCGCGCCCTCGACCCGTTGCGTCATGGCGAGCAGCGACTCGTCGATGGGTCGACCCAGCTCGACCTCCTCGGCCACGCGACGAAACTCCTCGCCCAGCGGCGCCTGAATCTCCGACGAGGTGACCCGGATCGTCTGCGCGAGCGACTGGCCGGCGCGCAGCGAGATCGCCATCACCTCGAGCGCCTCGGGGAGCTGCTCCTCGATACGCATCAGGCGCTTCTTCACCCGGCCGACCAGCCCGACCCACGGCAAGAAGCCCAGCACAAGCGCCGTCATGAACGCGAGACCGACATCGAAGGTCAGCGCGATGATCGCCGCGAAGCCGCCGAGCGCGAACACGCCGCAGCGGGCGAAGAAGGCGGGGACGCCTGCGGTGTCGCCCGCCTGCGCGAGCCGCTGCGCGATGGTCGCGTAAATCGGCATCGACTCGAAGAAGCCCGCGTTGGGGTCCGCGCCCTTGCGAAGCAGCGCTTCGGCCTCGCCCTCGACCACATCGGCTGAGCCGAGTCGCTGCGCGAGCAGGGCCTTCTCGACAGACCGGCGGCTCACGACCCACCAATAGGCCGCCTGCAGGACGAAGAACGTCGCCGCGCTGCCGAGCACGACGATCCAGGGGCCGGGGCCAGAGGTCACCGCGTCACCGCGCGCCGGGGCGCTTCAGCGCGCCCGAGCGATAGAAGCGCTCAAGGTACTGCGCCTCGTTGACATAGGCGTGCTCCCCGATGATGCGCCCCTCGTCGTCCACGCCCTCTTGACGGTACGCGAAGACCTCATTGGTCGAGACCCGGTCGGCCTCGAGGCCCAAGACCTCGGTAATGCTCGTGATCTTGCGCTGACCATCGGGCAGGCGGTTCGCCTGAACGATGACGTGCAGCGAGCGGCCGATGATCTGCGCGAGCGCCTCGGGGCCAAGCTTGACGCCGCTCATCGTGATCATCGTCATCAGGCGCTGCAGGGCGTCGTCGGGGCTGTTGGCGTGGAGCGTGCCCATCGAGCCCTCGTGGCCGGTGTTCATCGCCTGCAGCATGTCGAGCGCCTCGCCGCCGCGGACCTCGCCAACCACGATGCGGTCTGGCCGCATCCGCAGGGCATTGCGCATCAGGTCGCCGATGTGAATGGCGCCGCGCCCTTCGATGTTGGGCGGGCGGCTCTCGAGGCGCACGACGTGCGGCTGCTGGAGCTTGAGCTCGGCGGAGTCCTCGAGCGTGATGATGCGCTCGCCCGACGGGATGAAGTTGCTCAGGCAGTTCAGCAGCGTGGTCTTGCCGGCGCCCGTGCCGCCGCTGATGACGATGTTGCACTTCGAGCGCACCGCCGCCTTCAGGTAGTTCATCATGTCGGCGCTCAGCGCGCCGCGCGCGACGAGGTCTTTCGCGCTCAGGGGCGTTGCGCCGAAGCGACGAATCGAGAGGGCTGCGCCGTCGAGCGCGAGGGGCGCGATGATGGCGTTGACGCGCGAGCCGTCCGCGAGGCGGGCGTCCACCATGGGAGAGCTCTCGTCCACTCGCCGGCCGACGCGACCCACGATGCGCGTGATGGTGTTCACGAGGTGCGCGTCATCGCGAAAGTGAGCGTCGACGCGCTCAAGGCGGCCGCTGCGCTCGACGTAGATGACGTCCGGCCCGTTGACCAAGATATCGCTGATCGTCGGGTCCGCGAGGATGGCCTCGAGCGGGCCAAGGCCGGTGATCTCATCGAGGATGCTCGTAACGACGAGGTCACGCTCGGTCGGCGCGAGGTTGATGCCCTCCTTCTGGACCAAGCTCTCGACGAGGTCGCGCAGGCGCGTGCGGACTTGCTCTCGCGTGAGCGCTGCGACCGCGCCGACGTCAATGCGGTCGAGCACCATCTGGTGGAGCTTGCGCTTGAGCTCGTCGAGGTCGCGCCCCTTCGGCCCGCCCTCGCCGCCCTGCAGACGATCGATGATCCGCATCGCCATGAATCAGCGCCCTCCGAGCAGCCGCGAGAAGAAGCCACCCGAGGCGACGTTTGCCTCGGGAATGCCTGCGTAGTGGTGCGTGAGTGCCTCGATGTCGCGGGTGGCGCGCGCCGCAGGCTTTACGTCGGACAAGAGCGAGCCCAAGTTGAGGGCGCGCTCCACGAGCGGAAAGTCGTTGTGCACGACGGCCTCGACGGGCTGACCCAGTGCCTGCTGAATGGCGTCAAGCGTCACCGGTGCGTTCTTGACGTAGCGGTTCAGGACGATGCGCACGCGATCGGGTCCGAAGCCCAGACGCCGGAACAGGCGCAGCGCGCGCCCAGCGGCCCGAACCGCGGGGACGTCCTGCGTGACGACCAGCAGGACCATGTGCGCCAGGTCCATCGCGGTCACGGCGTGGTCGCCAAAGTCGCGCATGCCGTCGAGCACCACATAGGGGTACGTTCGACCGAGCGCCTCGAAGAGCCGCGGCAGCCGCTCCGACGTGACCTCGGCGATCTCCTCGATGCGGTCGCCCTGCGCCAAGAAGCTCAGGCCGCTCGCGTGCCGGTCGAGGCCGGTCTGCAAGGGCGCACCGCGCGCCTTGTCGACCTCGCGGCAAATCTCGGCGAGGCTGCGCTCGGGGCGCACGTTGAGGCTCACGGGGACCGCGCCGAGCTGCAGGTCCAGGTCGACGAGGACGACCGGGCGGCCGAGGCGCGCGAGCGTGCCCGCGATGTTGATCGCGAGGGTCGTCGCCCCGACGCCGCCCTTCGGCGCGAACACAGCGATGGTGCGAGACTCGGACTCGGGCGGCGCCGGCGCCTCGACGGGCCGCTCGCCCGCGCCCGTGTTGGAGACAGGCTCGAGGTCGTCGACGCCGAGCATCATCGTCTCGGCGCGCGGCGGCGAAGGCGCGCGCGACTTGCCGCGCTGCTTCTCAAGGTCGCTCAGCTTGACCACGAAGGTCGCGTTGCGCGGGTCCTTGATGCCCCCGCGGCTGCCCTTGTCGTCCGTCACGCCGCCCCCCTCAACGCCAGAAGCCAATCGGCCCCACAGGCCGCCCGCCGAGGAGCGCGCCCTCGACCTCCTCGACGCCGCTGCCGCCGCTCGCCGACGGCCCCGCGCTCTGCCGAGGCGCGTCGATCTCGTTCAGGTTCAGCAGGAAGAGCTCGAGGTCAGACGGGTCGTTGACGCGGTCTTGGCCCGGCAAGGTCGGGAGCTGCCCCGGGTCGAGGGGCTCCGCGAGCCGCGCCGTCACGACGACGATCAGCTCGGTCTGGCGACGCTGGAAGTCCTTGCTCGAGAACAGGAGGCCCAAGATCGGCAGCTGCCCCAGGCCCGGCATCTCGCGGAGCGTGTTCTCCATGTCGTCCGTGAGCACGCCCGCCACGGCGAAGCTCTGGCCATCGCGCAGCCGCACGGTCGTCGAGCTCATGCGCTTCTTGAAGCCCGCGAGCGTGCCATTGTCGAGCGTGGGGTCGCGCGCGGTGACCTGCGTGGTCGTGACCAGCTCGATGGTGTCGTCATCGAGCACGGTCGGGTGAAAGCTCATCTCGACGCCGACGGGCTTGTAGTCCACCGAGGGCGCGCTGAACGCCGAGCCGGAGACGGGCACGGGGTACTCGCCGCCGGCGAGGAACGAGGCGGTCTGGCCGCTCACGGCGACGAGCGTGGGCTCTGCGAGCGTGCGCGCGAGCGTTCGTTCAGACAGCAGGTTCAGCGCGGCGGCGAAGGGGAACTTGCCGGTGTTCTTGCCGACGAAGATCGTGCCCATCGAGTAGGGCTCTTCGAGACCGGCGACGCCCCCGGGACCCGCGGCGACGGCCGCGGCGCCGCTCACGGCCGCGGAGCCCTTGCCGAGGCCGACCGCGACGCGCCCGGAGTCCATCTTCGTCATCGCGTTGAGGTCCATCGCACGGACGGACTTGCGCGTGACCTCGGCGAACTTGACCTCGACGAGCACCTGCTGCTTCTGCTTGACCCGCAGCAGGTTGATGACCTTGGGCTCCACACCGAGCGCTTGGAACGACGGGCTCGACAGGTAGCCGAGCGCGAGCTGCTCCGCGTTCTCCAACACCGAGGTGCTCGAGACCGAGCCAACGAGCACCAGAGACCCTCCGACGGCGCGCGCCTCGATGTCCTCTTTGGGGAACGCGACCTTGAGTTCGCTCTGGATGGCGCGCGCCGGCAGGGTGACCTTGACCAAGTAGGTGAGCTGCCCGTTCGGGCCAAACATGACCAGGTTGGTCTCACCCACGCGGCGCCCCACGATGAGCAGACCGCCGCCAGCAGCGCTCGCGTCGGCGATCGTCGGGTCGGTCACCGTGACGCGGCCGACCTGCCCCGAGAGCCCGATGACCGTGGAGCCGCCGAGGCCGACCTCGACGATCTCGCCGACGTGGCCGTCCTCCTGAGCAGCGGCCCCGCGCAGTGCACCGACGCCGACGCTGGCGCACAACAGCGCCGTCAAAGCCCACGTGCGCATCACTTCGCCTCCAGCGTGATCGTCTTGCTGCCCCGCGCCGCGGCATCACTCGCGGCCTGGTCCGCCTGCATCGCGCGGCGAACCTCGGCGGCGCTCTGACGGCGCGGCGGGGTCGCGCCGAGCGCCGGACCGCCGCCCACGCTGGCTGCCGCGCGAGGGGATGCCTCGAGGGCCCCAGCGGCGAGCGCGCTCGCCTCTACAGCCCCCGCGAGGGGGTCGTTCGGGTTGGGCCGGTCGAGCAGCGCGTACGGGTTCGTGCCCATCGTCGAGGCGGGCTCCGTGTCGTTCGGGTTGCGGAGCACCAAGTCGAGCTTGCCCTCGCGGGACGCGAGCGCCAAAATCTCGCTCTCGCCCGGGGTGACCAGCACGGTCACGACCGCCTGCCGCTCCTGTCGCGCGCCCTCTTCGTCGTTCTTGGGCGCGCTGATGTTCAAGTTGCCGTCCACCGCCACAACGCTCAGGCGCTGCAGCACCGTGCGGGTGATCGGCGTCCGATCGACGGGGTCCTTGAAGGTCGAGATGACATCGACCAGCGCGCCCGGATAGACGAGCCGCGCCTGCGCGATCCAAGCGTCTACGCGCACCGCGAAGGCGCGCAGGTTCTCGGGGACCTTGGCCGCCATGCCTGTGCCGGTCTTGGCCGAGGCCAACCGCGCGGGCAGGATCGCCTCGCCCGCGAAGATGATCGCGTTCGGCACCTGCGCGTTCGGGCCCAGGATCTGCTCCTTGCGAGCGAACGCGCCCTTCGGTACCGACGAGACCGGCAACGCGGCGATCTTGAGGTCGTCCTCGTTGATGACCTCGGTGGCGGGCAGGTCCCGCGCCGCGACGACGACGTTCTGGAGTGGCTCGTTGGCATACTGACCCTGACCGAAGACCCGCGACAGGAGCCACGCGGTCAGAGCGGTCAGGACGAGGGCGAGGGCCGTAAAGCCGAGCGCGCCGGTTCGAGCGGCGCGTCCTGCGGTGGCTGCGGGCTTCATCGACGTTACTCCCGAGGCGAGACGAGGTTCAGAAGAGACGGGGCATCGAGGCGTTCGCCCCGATGGTGATCGCGCCGAGGCGCTCGGGCCAGCCCGGCGCCTTGTATTGGCACGTGACGGTCGCGGAGAGGACGTCGACCGGGTCCATGGGGTCGCCGCGGCTCGCGATCTCGCCGACGACCGTGACCCCCTGCGCACAGCGGCCTTCGAAGCGCTCGAGCGTGATGCGGTTTTCGACCTTTTGACGGACGCACGCGGGCGCGCTGTTCACCGCTGGGTCGAGGGCGCACTCGCGGACCGCGACGCTCGTGGCGCTCTGCAGCCACTCCTTCATGTGCGCGGCGTTGACGAGCACGAACGAGCCCGTGAAGAGCGGCAAGAGCACCACGGCGATGCCGATGGTGAGCTCTACGGCGGCGGCCCCTCGGGCAAGGCGCCGGCGCAAGGCGCGGTGCGCTGTCTTCATCGCTTCGCCTCCAACGGGTCGAGGGGGTCTAGAGCAGGACGCCGGGGTGCAGCGCAGTGTAGACCGAAAGCGCCGCGCCCGCAGCAAACGCGGGCGCCATCGGGACGTGCGCGGTCGCGGGGCGATCCGCCTCGACCTGAGGGAGCGCGCGGGTCGCGGCGGCGGTCTTGAGACGCTCGAGGGTGTCTCTCAGCACGCCGCGTCGCCACGCTATGAACAGCGCGAGCGCGCCGCCGAGGAGGGCGCCCGCGAGGAAAGCCCAGACGACCCGCTCCGCGCCCAGCCAGACGCCGAGCGCCATCACCAGCTTCGCGTCCCCCCCGCGGTAGACGCCGAGGGCGAAGGGCAGGAGCACGACGGCGAGCGCGACCCCGAGGCCGAGCAGGCCGAAGGTCACGCCCTGCAGGCCGAACGCGAGCGCCTGACCCGCGAGGCCGACGCCCGCGAACGCGAAGTTCAGGGTGTTCGGCACGCGCCGGTGAAAGAGGTCGCTCACCGACGCAGCGCAGAGCCCGGCCGCGAAGACTGGCCCGAAGACGGCGTCCGTCGGCAGCACTGGGTGCGCTTCAGCCCCCGTTGTTCTGAATCTTGTCGGCGGCCTCTTCCATCTTGTCATTGATGGAGTTGCCCAAGGTCCGGAACGCGACGATCGCGGCGATGCCGATGACGGCGGCGATGATGGCGTACTCGACGGCCGTGGCGGCCTCTTCGTCACGGTACAGGCGCTTCAGCAGGTTCAGCATGGTCGACTCCCCAGTTGCACGTTCATCAGAGGCGCGCAGCAGCGGGTCCGTTGCGCGGTCTGAGTACGATAACGCAATCGGCGTGCCACGGCATGAATTTGGCGCAGAGCGAGCCCCTGCGTATCCGCCGTGTCGTGAGTCTGGGGTCTGCGCGCCCCAGCGGGCCACGAGCCCCCACCGCGCCCGGCGTGTCGACACCCCACCCCAGACCGCGCCATTGCAGCGCCGCGCGCGGGCGTCTAGTCTCCGCCGCCATGTTCGCGCCCAAGTACCTCGTCCCCAACGGCTTCACGGCCTTTTCCATGCTCTTCGGCCTCGCCTCCATCGCCGCGAGCGCGCAGGGCCACTTCGACTGGGCCGCGTGGGCGATTCTGTGGGGCGTCCTGCTCGACAAGCTCGACGGCAGCGCCGCGCGGCTCTTGAACGCGACGTCCGACTTCGGCGTGCAGTACGACTCGTTCGCCGACTTCGTGGTCTTCGGCATCTCCCCAGCCGCGCTCGTCTACTTCCGGATGCAGAGCGTCCCCGCGTGGAGCGGACCGGACGCGGCGCTGCCCGCATGGGTCGCGCAGGTCTGCTGCGGCGCGTTCGTCGTCGCGGCCTCCGCGCGGCTTGCCCGGTTCAACATCACCGAGATGCCCATGGGCGATCGCTACTTCTACGGCATCCCGACGACCTTCTGCGGCGCCTTCCTGGCGAGCTTGTTCCTGAGCATCTCTCGCGGCTCGCTCCCCGAGTCGTGGATAGCGGCCTTCCCAGCGCTGCTGGTCGTGTGCGGCGTCGCGATGGTGTCAAGCGTGATGCTCCCGAAGCTCAAGCCCCGCGCGTCGAAGGCGCTCAACGTTTTCCAATACGGCAACGCCGCCGCGGCCTATGTCTTGGCGCCGCTGCAAATTCTGCCCGAGGTGCTGCTGGGCCAGTCGTTGCTCTACCTGACGGTGGGCGTCGGCTGGTGCCTCGTGAGCCCACCCAAGCCGGACGCCGCAGAGCCGGCCTGATGCGCGTCGACTACCGGCGCGGCGCGCTCGACGAGGCGGACGCCCCCGCGGACCCCACCACGCTCTTCGCGCGCTGGTTTCAAGACGCCGTCGACGCGGGCCTCGCCGAGCCCAACGCGATGACGCTCGCGACGCTCGACGCAGACGGCCGCCCCTCGGCCCGCATCGTCCTACTCAAGGGCCATGGACCCGAGGGTTTTACGTTCTTCACGAACTACGAGAGCCGCAAGGGGCGCGCGCTCGAGGCGAACCCCGCCGCAGCGCTCGTCTTCTTCTGGCAGCCGCTCGAGCGGCAGGTGCGCGTCGAGGGCGACGTCGCCCGTGTGTCGCCCGAGGTCTCGGACGCGTACTTCGCGTCGCGGCCGCTCGGGGCGCGCGTGGGCGCCTGGGCGTCTGCGCAGAGCGCCGAGGTCCCTGACCGGGCCTACCTTGAGGCGCGGCGCGCCCAGCTCGAGGCCGAGCTCGGGACCGACCCACCCCGCCCACCCCACTGGGGCGGCTATCAGCTGCGGCCGCAGGTCATCGAGTTTTGGCAGGGTCGCCCCGACCGACTGCACGACCGCCTGCGATATGCGCGCGGGGTCGGCGATCCTTGGCGGCGGGGTCGCTTGTCGCCCTGACGCGGTGTGGTAGCCTCGCCGCGCTCGGTCTGCGTTCGAGCGCGGAGCGTCTATGCCTCGAAGTTTCCGCGGCGTCCTCGCCACTGTCTGCGCGCTGTCCCTCACGACGCTGGCGTGCGAAGAGCGCGCGCCGCAGGCGTCCTCGGCGCCTGAGACCCGCACGGACGCGGCGCCCGCGCAGTGGGACGCTCAGGCCCCCGCAGCAGACGCGCTGCCCCCTGCGCCGGACGCCCTCGCGGACTTCGCGCTGACGCCTCCGCCGCCGAGGCTCGCGCGGCTCACGCGCCTGCAATATCGCAACGCGGTGCACGACCTCTTCGGCGCGGACGTGACCCCACCGAGCACGCTGGAGCCGGACGCGCAGGCAGACGGACTCTTCGCCGTAGGCGCGTCCGTCTCGAGCCTGTCGCCGCGTGGTGTAGAGCAGTCCATCGACGCCGCGCGCGGCCTGGCGCGTGAGCTGACCGCGACGCCGGAGCGCCGCGCCCGCCTGTTCGGCTGCGCGGTCGTGGACGACGCCTGCGTCACGGCGACGGTCGACGCTTGGGGCCCCAGAATCTGGAGGCGCCCGCTCTCGGCCGATGAGCGAGCCGAGCTATTGGCGCTGAGCGCTCAGACTTCGGCCGCGCTCGGGGGCCCGGGCGACGCGCTCGAGGCGGTGCTCGCGCGCCTGCTCCAGTCGCCGTTCTTTCTCTACCGGGTCGAGCTCGGCGAGCCTGACCCCGCTCGCCCGGGGGAGCGCCGACTGACCGCGCACGAGCTCGCGGCGCGCCTCGCATCGTTCCTGTGGAACAGTGTGCCCGACGACGCCTTGCGCGCCGCCGCCGACGCCGGCGCGCTGCACACGCCTGAGCGCCTCGACGCGGAGATCGAGCGGATGATGCAGGCGCCGCGGCTCCGAGACGCTGTGCGCAACTTCTTCGCAGAGTGGCTCGATCTGTACGCGCTGGACACGCTGAACAAGGACCCGAATATCTTTCGGCACGCGTCCGCCGAGCTGGGCGCCGCGGCGCGCGAAGAGACGCTGCGCTTGGCCGAGCATGTGGTCTTCGAGCGCGACGCGGATGTGCGCGAGTTGCTGACGTCGCGCACGACGTTCATCGATCGGCGCCTGGCCTCGATCTACAACGTGCCGGCCACGGTCGACGAGGGCTTTGGCCGTGTGGAGCTCCCGGCGACTGGACCGCGCGCCGGCTTCTTGGGGCAGGTCGCGTTCTTGGCGCACAACGCGCACCCGACGTCGACGTCTGCGACCCTGCGCGGCATCTTCGTGCGCGAGCGGCTGTTGTGTCAGTCCATGCCGCCGCCGCCCACGAACCTGAACACGGCCATTCCCGAGCCGACCGAGGCGGCCCGCACGCTCAAAGAGCGGCTGCAGCGCCACATGGAGGACGACTTCTGCGCGGGCTGTCACGCGCTGACGGACCCGATCGGGTTCGGCTTCGAGCACTTCGACGGGATAGGCCGCTGGCGGCTCGAGGAGAACGGCGCGCTCATCGACGCCTCTGGTCGCCTCGACGCGGTGGACTTCGAGGACGCGGCGGCGCTGACCCGCGCGATCGCCGACCACCCCGCGTTCGCGGGCTGCGTGACGCGGACGCTCTTCGCCTATGCGACCGGCGGGACGCCGAGCGGCGGGCAGCAGGCGCAGATCGACGCGCTGACCGACCAGTTCACGGCACGCGGTCGGCGGCTGCTGCCGCTCGTCGGCGCTGTCGCGCGGAGCCCGGGCTTTCGGCGGGTCGCCCCCATCGACGGAGGTGCGCCATGAAGCGACTGTCACGGCGCGCGCTCCTGCGCGGGGTCATCGGCGGCGCGGCCGTGAGCGTCGCGCTGCCCTGGCTCGAGGCCATGAGCGGCAAGGGCGCGCGCGCTCAGCAAGGCGGCTCCGGATTCCCCAAGCGTTTCGGGATCTTCTGCTGGGGCAACGGCGTGATCCCGGTCCGCTGGAACCCGCCGACCGAGGGCGCGGATTTTGAGCTCTCGGAGCAGCTGCAGCCGCTCGCGGCGCACAAGCGCAAGCTGTGCGTGGTCAGCGGGACGCGGGTGCTCGTGCCCAACATCGAGCCGCACTTTGCCACGGCGGCGGGGGCGCTCTCCGGTCGCCCGATCACCAAGGTCGGCAACGACTGGACGTTCAGCGGGCCGACCATCGACCAGGTCCTGGCCCGGGCGGTGGGCGGCGAGACGCGGTTCGCGTCGATCGAGACGGGCGTCGTGGGCGGCGACGGCCTCTCGTACAACGGCCCCAACAGCGTGAACCCACCGGAGACGTCGCCGCGCGCGCTCTTCGACCGCCTGTTTGGCGCCGGCTTTCGGCTGCCGGGCGCCAGCGGCCAGGTGGACCCGGTTGTGCCGGTCCAACGCAGCGTGCTCGACGCCGTGATGGGCGACCTGGCTCGGATCCAAGCGCAGGTCAGCGCGAGCGACCGACAGCGGCTCGAGCAGCACCTCGAGGGCGTGCGCGCGTTGGAGCGCCGCCTCGCGCGGCTCGAAGATGACCCGCCGAACTTGGCGGCCTGCCAGCTGCCGAACACCCCGCTCGACGACTACCCAGACGTCGAAGGCCGACCCCAGATCGCGGAGCGCAACAAGGCCATGGCAGAGCTGCTCGCGATGGCGCTCGCGTGTGACCAGACCCGCGTCTTCAGCCACTTTCTGACTCGGCCCGTGAACAACGTGCTCTTCCCCGGGGCGCCCGCAGGGCATCACCAGCTCACGCACGATGAGGTCGGGGACCTGCAGCCGAACGTGCACGCGATCGTCTTGCAGTGCGTGACTGCCTTTGGAGAGCTACTCACCGCGCTTGACGCGATCCCCGAGGGCGACGGCACGGTCCTCGACCACTCGCTGATCTATGGGACGACCGACGTCTCATGGGGCAAAATCCACAGCCCCGACGACTTCCCGATCGTGCTCGCGGGTGGCTCGGACGGCGCGCTCAAGCGCGACTTTCACTACCGCTCGAGCTCGGGTGAGAGCACGAGCAAGGTGCTGCTCTCGATCTGCCGTGCGATGGGCCTCGACCTGCCGAGCTTTGGCGCGGACGAGGGGGAGACCCGCGACAGCCTCGGAGCGATTGAAGCATGAGGCTCCACGTGCGCTGGACTGGGCGTGCGCTGGTGCTGGCGCTCGGTGCGTGCGGCGCGCCGGCGATGGGGCCCGAGGGGGACGCGGCGTCGGTGCCCGCAGACGCCGTGACTGCGGCAGACGCTCAACTCGACCCGGACACGTCTCCTCCGGACGCGGCGTTGCCGCCGGTGCCTCGACTGGCGGTGCTCGACCAGCTCGCCTTCACCCGCGAGGTCACGCCCGGCGTCGCGCCCGGGTTCGATCTGGATGCCAGGACGAGTGACGCGCGAGACGCCGCCTCGTGCTTCAAGCCGGACTACATGAGCCCCGAGGGTGTCCCTGGGATCGACAACCAGCTCGCGGGCTTGGTGCCGCTGCTGGACGCCTTTGGGCTCGGCGCGGTCGAGGGGCTCGTTCAGGGTTCGATTAAAGAGGGCGGGCTCCTGATTTTGCTTGAGCTGGACGGCGTGGACGACCCCGTGAACGATACCAGCGTCGGTCTGCGGCTCAGGCTTGGCCGAGGCACGCCGCTGCTCGGCACAGACGGCTTGCTGCTCTCGGGCCAGACGTTCCACTTGCACCCGGACACGGCCGATACCCCAGCGCCGAACGGGCGTATCGAGGAGGGCGTGCTGACCGCGGGCCCATTCGACATTCGGATGCCCATCGTGGTCTTCGGCGTGGAGTACTCACTGCCCATTTACGGCACGCAGCTCCGCGCGGCGCTGACCTACGACGGCGGGCTCGCGCAGGGCCTGCTCGGGGGCGCGGTCAAGGTCGAGGACGTCATCGCCATCGCGACCCGCGCGAACATGAACGCGGGCGGCGTCCTCGACGCGGTCTCAGTGATCCTGAACGGTCGCGGCGATCTGGAGCAGGACGCAGACGGCGCCTGCCGCGCGATCTCAGGCGCGTTCGGCTTCTCGGCCGTGTCGGCGTTCCTGTTCGACGAGTGACGCGGCGCTTCGGGCGCCTTAGACGATGAGGACGCGCTCGCCATCGCGTGCGGCGCGGGCTCGGTAGCCTTTGGCCCGCAGCGCGCCGACGAGCGCCTCAGTCGCCGCGGGCTCGCCGTGGTTTACGAAGATCTCACCCGGGCGCTCTGCGGCGCTCTCGACCCACGCCAGCAGCTCCTTGCGGTCGGCGTGCGCGCTCATCCCCGGCAGCGCGCAGACCTGCGCCGCGACCGGGATGTAGCGGCCATGCATCTTCACCTCGGGCGCGCCGTCGAGGAGCGCGCGCCCTCGCGTGCCCTCGGCCTGGTAACCGACAAAGAGCAGCGTGGTGCGCGGATCAGGGAGCCGGCGCCGCAGGTGAAAGAGAATGCGACCGCCCGTCGCCATGCCCGAGGACGAGACGATGATGCACGGCCCATCGAAGTCGTTGATGGCCTTCGAGTCGGCGGCGCTCGCGCAGAACCGCGTGTAGGCGGGCCAGACGTGCTCGCCCGTGACCCGCCCGAGCGCGCCATAGCGGAGCTCGCGGGCGAAGCGCAGGTAGGTGCTGGTGCACTCTAGGCCGAGCGGGGAGTCAACGAAGACCGGCAGCAACGGCACGCGCCCCTCGAGCTCAAGCTGCTTGAGGAGCCAGAGCACCTCTTGCGTGCGCCCCGCCGAGAAGGCGGGGACCAAGAGCGCGCCGCCTCGCGCGACGGCGCGGTGGACAATGTCCTCCAGCGCGGCCTTCAGGTCGATGTCGACGTGGTCGCGGTCGCCATAGGTGGACTCAAGCACGAGGTAGTCGACCGCGGGCAGGGGCTCGGGGGGCAGGTGCAGGTCCCCGGCGGGTCGGCCGACGTCGCCGCTGAACAGGACGCGCCGGACGCCGCCTTCGCCCGCGAGGGTGAACAGCGCGCTCGCGGCGCCGAGGAGGTGACCGCTGGGGCGCAGCTCGACCGTCCACCCCGCGCCGAGCGTGACCGGTTGGTGGGCGGGCAGAGGCCGGAGGAGGCGGTTCGCCGCTTGCGCATCGGCGGTGTTGAAGAGCGGCTCAGCGGGGTGGTGCTTCGAGAAGCCGCGCCGGTTCGCGTACGTCGCCTCGTGCTCTTGAATGTGCGCCGCGTCGAGCAGCAGGTTGTCGACGAGGTCGGCGGTTGCGGGCGTCGCATAGATGGGGCCCGCAAATCCTTGCTTGACCAGCAGCGGGAGGCCGCCGCTGTGGTCGAGGTGCGCGTGCGTGAGCACGACGGCGTCGAGGGTCGCCGCAGCGGGCTGCGTCGCAGCGCGGTTGCGGTCGCAGAGCGCGCGGGGGCCCTGGTACAGGCCACAGTCGACCAACACGCGCATCGTCTCGCTCTGTAGCAGGTTGCGCGAGCCTGTGACGGTGCCCGCTCCCCCCTGAAACTGAAGACTGAACGGCATGCGGCGCCCCTTTGATGACCCGCGCCTTAGCGTACGGGAACGAGCGCGCGGACGCGATTGTTGGTCGCGTCCGCGACGAGGACGCGACCATCGGGCAGACATACGAGGCCGACCGGCGTGTTGAGCAACCCGACTTCCAGGGCGTCGCCGTCCGCGAAGCCCGCGGGCGGTCCCGAGCCCGCGACGGTGGCCACGACGCCTTGGGCGCTGACGTGGCGAATCCGATGCGAGAAGCTGTCGGCGATGAACGCGCCGCCCGCGCCGTCGGCACACAGGTCGGTGGGGTTGTTGAACTGCGCCGCCTCGCCCTGCCCGTCCGTCGTGCCCGTGTTGCCAAAGTTCGCGCACCGGCCCGCGAGCGCCTCGACGCGCCCGTTCGCCACGCGCCGGACACACTGCCCAAAGGTGTCTGCGATCCAGAGGGCGTCGCCCACGGTCGCGGCGGCGTAGGGCATGTCGAGGCGCGCGGTGGCGAGGTCGCCGTCGTTGAAGCCGACCTGCCCGAGCAGGCCGGCGACCGTGGTGACCGCACCCGCGGGCGATACAGCCCGGATGGCGTGGTTCCCTGCGTCACCGACGAGCAATGCGCCATCTGCGCCCCAGCTCAGCCTGCGCGGGCGATCGAAGCGCGCCACGCCGCCGACGCCGTCGACGGCGCCCGCCTGGCCGCATCGCCCCGCGAGGGTGCGGACCTGACCGTCCCGCACGACACGTAGGCAGTGGTTGTCGGTATCTGCGACGTAGACCGCGCCGTCCGCGTCGACGGCGACGCCGCCGGGGAAGCGAAAGCTCGCGGTGCCTGCGGCGCCGTCCGCTGCGCCGAGCGCACCGGAGCCGGCGAAGGTGCTCACGAAGCCATCGGGCGAGAGGGCGCGGATCTTCGCGCCCGAGGATTCGGCGATGTAGACGACCCCGTCGGCGCCGATGGCGAGCGCGGCGGGGGCGTTGAACGACGCGAAGTTCGCCTGACCGTCCGCGGACGCCGCTTGGCCGTCACCCGCGATGGTCACGAGCGTGAACGCCCCGGGCGGCGTGGGCGCGGCGTCGTTCTCGGGCGCGGGCGCGGCGTCGTTCTCGGGCGCGGCGTCGTTCTCGGGCGCGGCGTCGCTCTCGGGCGCGGGCGCGGCGTCGTTCTCGGGCGACAGCGCGGCATCGTTTTCGGGCGTGGCCGCCGCGTCGACTTCGGGCGAGAGCGCCGCGTCGCTCTCGGGCGTGGTCGCCGCGTCGACTTCGGGCGAGAGCGCCGCGTCGCTCAGCACCCGCGCGTCTCGCATCTCCCGCGGGCCCGCATCCGCACCCCGGGCGGCCTCATCTCTGCCACACGCGCCGAGCGCCGCGGCGCTCGCGACGAACACACCGATCCAACGTGCCTGCATGTCAAACTCCGTCTGAATTGCGACCGCTTATAGAGCAATCAGCATGGCCGCGCAATTGCTTTCAACCCGCCGCGGGCAGACGATGGGGCCATGGACACTGCCCGACCGACGCTCCTCACGACGCACCCCGTGCTCGTCTTCGACACCGAGACCACGGGCGTCAGCGTCGAGGAGGACCGCATCGTCGAGCTCGGCGCGGCCTACATCATCAACGGCGTGGTCGAGTCGCCCTCGCGACGCTCGCTCGTGAACCCCGGCGTGCCGATCCCCCCCGCCGCGAGCGAGGTCCACGGCATCTTCGACCACCACGTCGCGTCGGAGATGGGCTTCGATGTCGTGGGTCGCCGCTTCGCGACCCACCTGAGCGGCGAGGCGCGCGGCTCGTGGCCGCCCCTCCTCGCGGGCTACAACGCCGCGCGCTTCGACACCGAGCTCGTCAACGCCGAGTTCGCGCGACATGGCATCGACGTCCACATCGACGCGGCGCGGGTCATCGACCCATTCGTCTTCATGAAGTGGCACCACCGCAACCTGCGAAGCCGCAAGCTCACAGACGCGTGCACCCACTACGGCGTCACGCTCTCAAACGCCCACAGCGCGGCGGCCGACGCCATCGCCGCCGCCGAGCTCTTGGTCCGGATGGTGCGCGCCGGCACGCTGCCCGATGACATCGAGTCCGCGCTCCGCGAGCAGCGCCGCTTCGCCGCGTTGATTGACGAAGAGATGGACATGTGGCGCCACTGGATCTACCGCGACCGCGACGATGGCACGACGCTCCGTCTCGGCGCGGGCAAGCCGGTCGGGACGCCCCTCGAGCGCGTGGATGCGGGCTGGTACAGGTTCATCCTCGAGACGATCAAGGACCTGCCCGACGAGACGCGCGAGGTGTTCAAACGTTATGTGCGCTGAACACGCTCAGTCGGCGGCCCCGCTCACGACGGCCAGACGCGCGGCGAGGGTGTCGTCCCCCTGGACCCAACGCAGCTGCGACCAGAGCGCCGCGAGCCGCTCAGGCGCATAGGCATGCAGGAGCGCACGTCGGCGCTCGTCCTTGGGGAGCCCGTTGAAGTCCGGTCCCTGACCGGTGAGCCGGGCGAGCGTGCGCTCCTGCCGCTCGACCGAGCGCTCCAGCACGGCCTCGGGCAGATGCAGCGGCGGGCCCGCGCGCATCTGCGCCGCCCCGCCACCGATGAGCCACGTCAGCGGGCCATCCGGCGCGACGGGCACGTCGAGCGCGGAGAGCGCGACCGCGAAGATGCGCCCAAGGGCCTCACCCAGGCCGTGCGCCCACTGGTCGTTCAGGATAGCCCCCGCGCCCTCGGGTACGCCCAGGTAGTGCAGCCAGGCGCGTGCGTCGCGGTAGCCGACCACCGGGCCGGGGCGAGGTCGAAAGCGCGCGGGTCCTGCGGCGTCTACGCCCCTCACCCAGACCTCGCTTGAGCGCACGCTCTGCACAGCGGCGGCGCGCCCGCCGAGCGTCAGCGTCTGACCGACGACGGCCTCGCCCACCGTGCCGATCGCGCGCGCGGTGACGGCGTCGTAGACGACGACGCCCCCCGACTCAAAGGCGAGCTGCGAGTGCATGCGCCCGCGCTCGAAGGCGTCCGCAAGGGCGTCCGCGGGCCGAAACAGGCCATCGACACCCGGCTTGAACAGCTCACGCCGCGCCCGCAGCGCCGCCTCGAGGCGCGTCTGCGTCCAGTAGGCCGCCTGCCATGGCGGCAGGCGCGCGATGAGCGCCGCCGTGGACAGCGTGCGGTGCTTGTTCTGGTAGAGCAGCGAGCAGGCCTGCTGCACCACAGATCCCGGGTGGTACGGCCCGACCTCACCGCACAGGTCACCCGCCGCGGCGCGGTCGAGCAAGAACGCGAAGCGGACCGCGCGCGCCGGCGTCTCCGCGAGCGCGACGACCTCGGGCCGCCCCGTTCGCCGACCCGCGCGGCCGATGCGCTGGACGAGCGCCGACACGTCGGGCGGCGGCCCAAAGAGCACCACCCGGTCGACGTCGCCAATGTCGATGCCCAGCTCGAGCGTATTCGTCGCCACGCACAGGGCCGTGCGGCGCTGCGCGAACGACGCCTCGACCCGCTCGCGCTCCGGCTTGAGCAGGCTGCCGTGGTGCGCGTACACCGCGTCGCCCCACGGGGCGCGTCCGTAGAGCGCGTGCGCGAGCGCCTCGACCTCGGTGCGGCTATTGGCGAAGACGAGCGTCTTGCCGGGGAGCCCGTCGATTGCGGCCACCGCGTGCGGCACATCGGGTGCAGAACGCACCACCACATCTGGGGTCGTGGGGCGACCCGGCACTCGAACGATCACGGCGTCCGACAGGTAGCGCGCGGCCACCTCCTCGGCCTCGGGGAGCGTCGCCGAGGCCGCCGCGACCGTGAGCCGACCGCCGGCCCCCTCGACCAGCAGCCGCAGCCGCCATGTCAAGGCCGCGAGCTGGTCTCCACGCGCGGTGCCCGCGAGCAGGTGCAGCTCGTCGAGCAGCAGCCAACGCGCGCCCTTGAGGGTGCCCGAGTGCCGCGCCAGACGGGAATCCAGCCCCTCGGGCGTGGTCACGAGCAAGTGTGGCAGGCGGTCCTTGTCCGGGCGGTGGTCGGCCGTGTGCCGCCCAACGCGAAGGTGAAGCCGGTGCGCGATGGGCTCCAGGCGCCGATGCACGTCGTTCACGAGCGCCCGCGTCGGGCAAACATAGACCACGCTCGGGCCGTGCTCGAGCTGGACCGCGGCGTGCTCGAGCGCGGCCGCGACCAGCGCCTCGGTCTTACCGCCCGCGGTCGGCGCGCACAGCAGCGCCTCGCGCCCATCGAGCAGGGGCCCAATGCCCTCGCGCTGAATGGGCCTCAGGCTCGGGTGGTGCGCGAAGAGGGCGTACCAGGTCCGCGGCAGGCGGGCTCGCAGGCGCGCCTCGGCGCTCTCCGCGGTGCCGGGCAGCGCGAGGTCAGTTCGCGCCATGGGGCGTCAGTACCAGAGCTGCTTGAGCGCGTCGATCACCAGGCGGACGCGGTCGGGCGCGTGCCTCGACAGGTCGAGCAGGTCGATGACGAACTTCACGGCGGCCCGAGGGTTGCCGAAGCTGCCCGCGCGTAGCCCCTTGAACATGAGCTCGCCGATGAGCTGCGCGAGCGCCTCGCGCTTGGCGGCCAGGTGCGGGTGACGCGCGGCGTAGAGGTCCACGACCCGGCGCGCGAGCTCACGATAGTGCTCGGCGTCGAGCGCCGTGAGCTCGGACAACCGCTCGCGCCGGACCAGCGTCGGGATCCACGCGTCCGTGTCCGGCTTGGGCGTCATGGCCGTGATCACATACAGCGGGCAGTGCCCGGTGAAGCGATACGGCAGCGTCTTGAAGTCGCCGCGACCACCGCGGGGCTCGTCGTCGGGTGAGAACGGGAGCTGGTCGTCGGGCAGCGCAGCGGCCATCAGTGCGCGAAAGAGCCGCTCCGCAAACTCGCGGTTCTCGCTGCCGAGCTGGGCGAAGAACTCCGCCTCGTCGAGCAGCAACACGAGGCCCGCGTGCCCCGTCTCGTGCGCCAGCCCCGCGAGGCCGCTGAGCAGGTGGGCGTAGATGTGCGCCCACGGGCGGTAGTCCATGAGCGCGGGCAGCGTATTGCGGCCATAGAGCCCGAAGCGCGCGTTGAGCTCGGGCGTGTAGTCCTGCGGCGAGCCTTCGAGCCAGTCGAGCACAGGCGCCGCGTCCACGTCGTCCAGCCGATTGAGCAACCTGAGCGCTGGGGTCAAGTACGGGTGTAGGCCGCCCTCGGGGTCCTTACCCAGGAAGCGCGCCTTCACACCCTCGTGACCCCGCGCGCGCTCGATGAGCGGCGCGAGGCCCGTGCCGCGCGTCGAGTCGGGGTGCCGCAGCCCACCGACGAGCGCGCGGTAGACACGCCGCGGGTTGCTCGCGGGCACGTCCACGGGGTCGAGGGCGGTGTAGCCGACCAAGAAGCCCTGCTCCAGCGCGCGCGCCGCGACATGCTCAAGCAGGTGTGTCTTGCCGGTGCCGTAGTCGCCCAGGACCATGCGCGCCGCGCCTTGCCCCGCACGCACCGCCGCCATATCGGCGTCGATGGCCGCCAACTCCGACTCGCGCCCGACCGTGTACAGATCGAGGCCGCCGCCCGGCACAGTGCCGAGGCGCAGCGCCTCGATCAGCTGCAGGGTGACGGCGCTCACCTGCGCGGGTGGGTCGTCCGTGGCCACGCGCGGCGTCGCTTTTGGCGGGCCCGCGACGACCGTGACCTCATGCGCGCCGACGTGAATGTCGAGCTTGCCAAGGCGGTCGAACCGCACCAGCGCAGCGCGCCCGCCGCGCAGCGCCTGCACGACGCGCCCGGGGCCGTGCTCCGCGTGCGATACCGTGGCGCCGACCGCGAGGCCGCTCACGGCGGCGTCAGTCTTCGAAGCCATCGCTCGTCTTCGCCGTCGCTGCGGTCGGCGCCTGCAGCAGGGCCTTCGCGCCCGACAGGATGCGCTCCCCGACTTCGCGCTGCGTGACCGCGCGCTCACCGTTCGAGAGCTGGTCATACAGGTGCCCGACCCACGCCTTCACGAAGACGCGGCGGTGCGAGATCTCGAACTGCGCCTGCGCGGCCTCTTGTGCGACGCGCGCCAAGTTGGCCGCCTGCAGGATCGGGTCGAGCTTGACGTCGCGCGCGACCTCGAAGACGCGCATGAGCCGCTCGCCCATCGCGAGCAGCAGGTCCTTGGGGTGCAGATCGACGTGCTCCAGGTCGATCAGCGCCGACTGCGGGCTGCGCACCGACAGCGGGAGTGGGCTGGCGAGCCGCTGCTTGAGCGCCGGGTACTCGTCGATGACGCGACCCATGAACTCTGGCGGCACGGCGTACACGAGCATCACGCCCGGCAGCGCGCCGCGGCCGCACAGGTCGACCAGCTCACGCAGGTTGTCCGTGAGGCGGTGCTGGTTCTTGGTGGTGCTGCCGATGCTCAGGTTGCGGTCGAGCTCGTCGAAGAGCAGCACGGTCCCGGGAAAGCCCAGGCCGCGCAGCGCCTGACACACGCCCCGCAGCATCGCGAAGGCGTTGGCCTTCGAGATGGGCTCAAAGACCCCGAGCTCGCGGTGCGCCGCCACGGGAACGTCGTCCCCGCTCAGGTAGGCCGCGAGGATGTCCTGCCGGCGCGTATCGTCGTCGAGGATCGCGAGTCCATAAGCGGACAGCGCGTTGCGGAGCGACTGGTTCTCGATTGGGAGCTGTCGCACGGTGCGGAGCAACCACTGACGCACGCCCTTTTCGCCGCTCGCTGCGAGGCGGTCCTCGACGAGGTCGCGCAGCAGGTCGGTCAGGCCGGTCGTTGGGTTGAGGGGGGCGTCGGACCCCGGCGGCGCGCGCAGGGCCCGCACGACGGCGCGGTAGACCATGAGCGGCTCGTGGAAGGGGCACTCATTGGGCGAGAGCCCGATGTACGCCGCAACGAAGCCTGCCTCCCAGCCCTGCTCTCGAAGGCACAGCAGGAAGTGCGTCTTGCCACCCCCAAAGTAGGCCTGAACGAGCTTGAAGGTCGAACCGCCGGCGGGCAGCAGGCCCTCAAGGTACTCAGTCCGGAGCACCTCGAGGTAGCCCTCGTTGCCGACGTTGACGTGACGAACGCCGCGCTCGGGCGGCGTGCCCGACTCGCCAACCGACTGAAGAATCCGCTGCGCGAAGGCCCGGTCGAGCGGTGTGAGAGACGACCGAGCGGCGCTCATGGGGCCTCCACGGCGCGTAGCGCGAAGGTCAGGAAGTACTGCCCGCCCGCGGGCGCAGACTCCAGGAAGAGGACCTGCTGCTTCTTGGCCGTAGAGCCGCCTGTGGCCGTGCCCAGCGCGATGCGCAGACCACCGCGCTCGAGGCAGCGCGCCCGCTGAAGGGTGTCGAGGTCGAAGGCGAGCTGCGCGCGCGTGACCAGCCGCGCGCTCTTCGCGTCGGGCTTGCGCCAGAAGCCGTCGGGCTGTCGCACGAAGAAGAGCGGCGTGATCAGGTCGACGAGGCTGACGCGCTCACCGAAGGGCTGCCCGCTGCGCGCGAGCAGGACACGATAGGCGGCCAGGAGCTCGTCGAAGATCGCAGGCGCGTCGTCGATCGGGCGGCGGAGCGTCCCGATGGCGCGCTGCGCGGCCGCGACGACCACGGCGGGCTCGGCCCGCACGGTATCGAGCACTTCGCGGGCGTAGCAGACCTCGGCCTCGCCCCGCGACAGATGGACGCGCACCGTGGCCTCGCCCACGCGGACCTCGTCCGAGGTCAGGCGCGCGAACTCGACCCCGGCGGCCTCGGCCGCGCGACTCAGCTCGCCGAGCCACCGCATCCGCCACGCGTCCACGCTCTCAGCGACCTCGGACTCGAGCGCGGAGAGCGCCGGCGACGCAAGCTGCGGTGCGTCCAGTGAGGCGCGCAGTGGCGCGAGACTGGCGAGGGCGGCGAGCGCGCCCTGCGGGTCGGCTGACGCCGCGTTTACGGCACGCAGGTTCTTCTCAGCGGCGGTCGAGGCCTTCACCAGGCGGCTGGCCGCCTCTTGAAGTGCCTGCCACCGCGCATCGAGCGGAGGCGCGGTCTGGTCGTCCATGATCATCGCGTGATACTCCACCCGGACCCGCGTTGACCACCCGGACCGGTGACGTGCAGAAAAAAACTACTCGCGGAGAGGACGCCGCGCGCGCCCTCCTTCAGGACATCGCGCCCGCCGATTTGACCGGGATGTGCGCTTTGCTGGTCGGCGGTACCGGGGACGGCCGCGCGACGCTCGTCGCCTCGCGCGCCCTGCTCGAGCGCCTCGACGAGCCCCGCCTGCTCGACGCGCTGACGATGGCCTCACTGCCGGCCCGCGAGCGCGTCAGAGCGTTCGCTGCGCGCTACGCGGGGCTACTCACGTCCCTTGAGCTCGAGGCGTTCGTCCAGCACGCCCGCGCGCTCCGCGTCGAGCCTTTTCGCGGACCGATCCTCGACGCCCCGACCGCGCGCTACGGCGTGCTCGAGGGCGCGCTGCTTCCGGTGCGGCCGCGCGGTGGTGTCCGCGCCGACACGTCGCCGCCTGTGGTATCGACTCGGGGCGTCGCCGCGCAGCTCGAGCTCGACGCCCTGCTCAAGATCTTTCGGCGGTGGGGCTTCGTGACTTACCGCAAGGGCAAGGCCGGCGCGGCGGCGTCGTCGAGCGTGCCGTCGTTCGAAGAGCTCTTCGCGCCGCTCGAGGCGGCCGTGCCGAGGGGCGGCAAGGCGTGGGGACGGGCGTTGTTGCATTGTGGGGCGCTCACTCTTGAGACCACCAAGGGGCGACTCGTCATCGCGCCCGCGCTTCTTCAGGCCCGTGAGCCCTCTGCAGCGCTCAGGACCATCATGGCGGGCCTGTGGGGCCGACAAGCGCAGTGCCTGGCGATGGACGTCGACGTCCTCGGTCAGGACGCGTGGCGGGTCGCGGGCTGCGTGCAGCAGCAAGCCAACCCGACGGCGCACCGAGACTTGCTGCTGGCGGGCCTGCGTCGGCTGCCCGTGGGGGCCTGGGTCGAGGTCTCCGAGCTGGCGAGCGCCCTCTTCGCCGATGGCCTGCTGACGGCCGTCGCAGAGAGCCTGCGCGCGGCGTGGTTCGACACCCACGGTGTGCGGGTCAAGTCGTTTCGACCAGACGCCGAGGACGGCGAGCCGTTTCGACTGCGGGTGCCGTCTTTGCTCGCGTGGCTCTCCCAGGTGTTGGGCCAGCTCGGGCTCGTCGACCTGGCCGCGGAGTCCTCGGGCCCCGGCGCCGTGCGGCGGGCGTCGCCGCGCTCACCGCCGACGTGCGCGGCAGAGCTCGCAGCCCTGACCCACGTGCGCATGACCGCGCTCGGTGCGGAGCTGCTCGATCCGTTCGTCGCGACCCCGCCGGCGGCCGACCAGGGACCGGGCGAGGACGGGCTCGATGCCCTCGCCGACCTGCTCACTCGTATGTGAAGGTGCCCTCGACGCGGGTGCAGGCGAAGGCGAACTTGCCGGCGACCTCTCTGGCGACGCCCTGCACCGCCGCCTTCGGCAAGCCGCGCGGCTTACCGGCGCGCTCGACGAGCTTCGCCTTGAGGTCCGCCTCGGCCACGTGCTTGCCCTGCTTGCAGATCTCGTCCGCCCACGATGTCATCTCGGCGCGGAGCTGCTCCTCGGGCGCGGGGGCCTCGGGCTCCGCCTGGGTGTAGGCGGCGAGAAAGCGCGTCAGCGCCTCGTTGGACTTATAGGCCGGCATGTCCTTGCCGACTTCGATCCGGCTCTCGCACACCGCACGGAGCTCGCTTCGCCTCTCAGTGAAAGCGCCGGCGAAGCCGCTGGCCGTGTCCGCAGTGAGCGCGAACACGGTCGGCTCAACGCCCGTCGACCGGCCGTTTCGGAGGACCTCGTTCACCTGAAATAGGTCGCCCTTCGAGGGCGCATCGTTCGTGTCGCGGTCCCACAGGGTGCCCGTGAGCGTGTATGTGCCCCCTGCGCCGCTGACCTTGACGACCAAGCCGTCCCAGCGGATTTGGCCCTCGGTCGGCGGGCACTCGATGGGGGGCGAGAGGAGCATGGCCCCGAGAGCGAGCGACAAGGTATCAATCATCGGAAGCCTCCTGCCCTGGGATAACGCGCAGCGCCGCGCGTTTATTCAGACCGCACGGCTCAGGCGGGGTTCCCGCCCTCGGGTGCCTTGTCGCCGTCCGAGGCGTCGTTGTCCGTCTTCTCTGGCGCAGCGGCGGCGGGGGACGCCGTGATCCCCGTCTTGAGGCCGAGCCCGAGCTTCGGCGCACCGAGCGCGCCGCCGCTCGCCCAGCCCAAAGTACCGCCGGGCGAGGGCGTCAGCGACTTCAGGCCGAGCCCCAGGCCGCCCTTGAGCGGAGAGGTGTCGCCCGGAGGCGTGAGTGTGGGCAGCGGGCCCGTCGTGCGGGGCGCGAGCGAAGGCAGGGGACCGGTCGCGCGGGGCGGCAGGCCGAGTTGCGAGAGGCCGGCA
>Ga0114972_10000563_pt1 | contig 27561 bp, 16 predicted proteins | sample M_140807_EF_Meta_FD_87354 | JGI IMG/M metagenome (GOLD analysis project Ga0114972, IMG submission 87354) | Freshwater microbial communities from Lake Montjoie, Canada to study carbon cycling - M_140807_EF_MetaG | ecosystem: Environmental > Aquatic > Freshwater > Lake | place: Lake Montjoie...
GCACGCCAACACCTCGGACCCTCTCGCTCGGACAAAGGCTCCGGGCGCGACGCGCGACGCTCGGGCTCACGTTGCGCGCGCTCGCGGAGCGCAGCGGTCTGAGCGAGCGGTATCTGGTGCTCGCCGAGCAAGGGCAGGCCAACCTGTCTCTGGAGAAGCTCGACGCGCTCTCCGACGCCCTCGATGTGCCCGTGGGCCATTTGGTCTCGACGGACGCGCGCGGTGAGGTCGACGGACTCTTGGCGGAGCGCTCGGACGCCGAGCTTGCGGAGGTCCTGACCTGGCTGCGGCGGCGTTTCCTCGGCCACGGCAAGGCGATGGTCGCGCTGCTCGGCGTGCGGGGCGCGGGCAAGTCGACGGTCGGGCGTGCGCTGGCGCGTCGGCTTCAACGCGACTTCGTCGAGCTCGACCGACTCGTTGAAGAGGCCGCGGACCTGCCGCTCGCGCAGATCTTCTCGGTGCACGGCGAAGCGTACTACCGCCGGCTGGAGGGGGAGGCGCTCGTTCGCCTCGAGCGCGCGGGGGCGCCCATCATCGTCGCGACCGGCGGATCGATCGTGACCGACCCGGAGAACTTTGCGCGGTTGCGCTCAGCCGCAAGGACAGTCTGGCTGCGCGCGACGCCCGAGGAGCACTGGGACCGTGTGATTCAGCAGGGCGACCGGCGACCGATGCGCGACCATCCACACGCGCTGGCTGAGCTCAGGGCGCTCTTGGCCGCGCGTGAGCCGCTCTATCGTCAGGCGGAGTTGACCGTCGAGACCTCGGGTCGGGCTGTGGGCGAGGTCGTTGACGCCCTCGTCGATGCGCTCGAGCTCGAAGGAGCCCCGCGAGGCTAAGGAGCATGAGCGCGCTCGGACCCGGGTGGGCAGAGGCCGTGACGGCGCCGCAGCTGCCGGCGCCCTGTCGCGGCGCGGTTGGGGGACGTGGGCTGGCATCGACGACCGCGCGCCCTTCGTCGGGGCTCGGTCCGAAGTCGGCCGGGGGCGCTCCGTCCATGGGCGGCGCAAAGTCACGCTCGGGCGCGCTGTCTCCAGGCGGCGAGGCATCGTTGAGAGAGGTCGCGTCCAGCGCACTCGCGGTGTCTGGTGCGGGTTCGGCGTCGAACGCAGGCTCGGCGTCGGCCGGGCGCGCGGCGTCCAGTGGCGTAGCGGCGTCGAGCAGGATTTCCGCCGAGTCGAGCGCATCGAGGAGCACGAACGCCTCCGCACGGAGCGCTTCGAGCTGAGTGTCGTCGTAGGGGTCGCGTGTCGCGTGACCCACGGGCGCCTCGAGGACCCGCTGAGCGAGCCAAGCCTCTGCGCGCGACCGCGCCGGCCCCACAGGGCTCTCCGCCGCGGCCCGCTCAAGGGTGAGCGCGACGCGCAGGTCCGAGACCGCGCGCTCGAAGCCGCGCGCGAAGGTCGTCGGCAGGAGACCGTATCGGGGGTGTGTGAACACGGCGCACAGGTCGTCCTCGCGCGCGTCGAGCGCGTAATACGGGTCGGCGCCTGCGCTGCCGAACGCGAACTGGTAGTACGCCTCGAGCCCACGGTCACGCAGCGCGTAGAGGTAAAGGCCGCGTCGGTACCGGCCGGCCTGATTGTACAGCCCCCAGCGTTCACCCCGCGCATGCAGCAGGTCGAGGGCGTCGGTCGTGTGGTGGGTGAGCAGCGCGAGGTCGACCGCCTCGACCAACGCCATTCGAGGGTCGTCAGCGCCCTCCAGGCTCGTGAAGACATCGCTCTCGACGCCCAGCCCAGTCGCGCGAATCGCCTGAGCGAGCGCTGTCGAGGCGGCGACGGCCTCGCCCGCGGGTTCGTCGCCGACGCTGATCCGAACTCGAGGCCACGCGCGCGCTCGTCGTGCTCCTTCGAATGCAGAGAGCGCGCTGTGGAGCGCTTCGTCGAACGGGCGTCCATGGACAACCGGGGTCGTCCCATAGAGCGGCAGCCCGCCCCACGCGAGGCCGCCATAGGTCGACACGGCGCCCGGCCACGCGGCGGCGCGAGCGGCGAGCGCGTCGAGCGTGAACGCCGCGTCCGTCAGGTCCAACAGCGCGGCGCCGTCCGCGTCAAACCCCGTCAGCACGGGGCCAGCGCCGAGGCCACCCGTAACGGCGCTGAAGCCTGCGCGGGCGAGGCCGTCGAGCGCGTCGAGCGTAAGGGCGCGGCGACGCGCCTCGACCTCGGGGTAGACGGCCGGCGACATCCCCGGCGTGTGCCCGAGCCATCCGACTTGCAGCCCAGTCGAGGCGAGCGAGACCAGCGGTCGCCGCGGGACGTGCACGCGAACGGGGACAGACATCCGGCGACCGCCGTCATAGGTGAGATCGAAAGATCCCTCGAGCGCTGAGGGTTCGTCTCCCGCATTCGGGCGCACGTCGAAGACCCACTGACGCGTCTCTCCAGCGGCGACGCGCTCGCGCATCGCGGCGTCGTCGAGCGGCGCGAGCAAACGCGGGGCAACTCGGTAGACGCCGCCGTCGAAAGTCACGCGCTCCAAGAGGTGCCGCACGCGCCACGAGTTCACCTCCGCGCCGGGAAGCGTCAACTCGACACGGTCGATGTCGACACCGCGCGCATCTCCGGCGACATGCAGCGCCACGGAGAGGGGCGTGGCTTCTCCGCGTGCGGCGGTTGCGACGAGGGCCTCAAGCGGCGGTCCGGTCGGTGGGCGCGCGTCACGGTCGATGAACGTGCCCGGGGGCGGGCCCGAGAGCACAAAGGGCGAGCCCACGTGCTCTTCTGGCCAAGGCAGCTCGGGTCGCCTCAGGCGCAGAGACTCGCCTTCGAAGTGGCTCGCCATGCGCGCGTCGAGCCCGTCGAGAAAACCCTCGAGGTCTGGCGGTGGCGTCAATCCACGCGCATCGCTGGGCGCCACGACCAAGGCCGAGAGCGCGCACGCATAGGTCGAGCCCTCAAACTCCACGTCGAGCCGACCGTCCATGACCTCGACCTCGAAGCGCAACGGCACGTAACGCGGGGACAAGTAGGTCGCGGGCACGTCGACGTCGATCGGCAGGTCGTCATCTGCGTGGGCGTAGTAGCGCTCGAGCCATGCGTCGAGGTTTGGCTGTTCATCGAGCACCGTCGCGCCTTCCGCGCGCACGACGCGACGCTCGAAGCTGGGGAAATACTCCCAGTAGCCCGGGTCTTCGAGCACCATCCACACGGCATAGCGGCCCGTGGGGAGCGTCAACCCGAAGCCGCCGCTCAGCACCGAGACCCAGTCGCGCCGCAAAGGATCGGGGTGGCGGCGGTCCTCGACGCGCCCGACGCGCGTCCCTGACAAGAAGCCATAGGCGCGCCGAGAGCGAAAATCGACGCTCGCGTCGACGCCCGTGAAAGCGGGGAAGACGCTGCCCGTCGCGGGCCCGAAGTCGAGCTTGAGGATGCGCGGGTCGTCCGACGGCAGGGGCGCCTCGGTCTCCAGTCGAACATCGTCAAAGACCAGCGGGGCGCCGCCGCTGTGCGCAAAGACGAGCCGGGTGATCGCGTCGAGTTGCAGACGTCGCCGCTCGCGAATGACGGACTTCTCGCCGACAAAGACCTGGAGCGGCACCTGCACGGTAGAGACCCCGGGCGCAGCGGCCGTGTACCAGTTCACACGGGTCCAGTAGTCGCGCGTCGCGGCGTCACGAATCTCGACCGTAAACGGCACCGGCGCGTCACTGTCGTTGCGGACATCAACGCGCAGCCAGTCCCAGCCTCGCCAGTCGGTGGGCAGGCCGCTTGCTGAGGTCGCGCTCATGAAGCGGTCGCTGTCCAGCTGAGCCGATGCCTCGCCAGCGAGGGGACGCAAGCGCTCAGCGCCAAACTCAGGGCGCACGAATACGCCCGGAACGCCCGGCTCGAAGGCGTCGAGTACCCTTGTCTGGGGCGGAGCCGCGGGTGCCGGTCGGTCGGCGCAGCGGGCGCACAGAGAGGGCGCGTCGCTCTCGATCTCCGGGCAATAGGGGCACAATAGATCGTCTTCAGGGCGCGCCGGGAGTGCTGCATCCAACGGGAGCTCGACCTCGCCGACGGTCGCGCCGAGGGCGCTCTGCGCGCACGGTGGCTCCGCAGAGAGGGTCACGTCATCGACGAAGAGCGCGCCGGCACCCCATGCGAAGAAATAGGCGATGACCTCGGTCGGCGCGCCCGCATCCACCTGAAAGACGACCTCGAAGGGGCGCCAGCCGGAGTCCCCTGAGACGAGAGGGATGTTCAGGGGTGTCGGCGCGTGCCCCGATAGATAAAAGGAACTCGCTAGGTTGAAAGTTCCGCGCTGTAGCTCCGCGCTGGCGACCTTCGCGGTGAGCCGCCAGCGACCCGGGGTGAGCTGAATCCGTTGGTAAAACGCGGCCTTGCCCGGGCCTTGGCCCAGAATGCGCGCCGCTGTGTCGTCCGCGCCACTCGGCCCCACGCTCGGCTCAACGCGCCCGTCAAAGTCACCCTCCCACAGGTTAAAGGTCCAGGGGGCTCGCACCGGGCCGGGTGTGGCGAAGTCACCATCCACGAGCGCGGGTGGGCCCACATCGCCTTGGAGCGAGAGTGCGACGCTGAACTCGATGGCGCCGCCGGCGGAGTCGCTTGCGCGCAGGTCGAGCCACGCCGTGCCGCACTCAGCAGGCCCACTGAGCGTGAGCGTCGAGCCGACGATATCGTACGGGATGAAGCCGGGGACGCTTGAGCGCACCGTGAGCAGCTCGAAGTTGAGAGGCGCGCCCTCGGGGTCGACCACATAGCGGCTCAGGTCGATCCGTGTCCGCTCGACATCTGCGCCGCCGGGCACGCGAACCGCAGGCAAGTCGGGGATCGCGACGGGCGCTCGGTTCGCGTCGAACCAGAAGAGCGCGCGGTCATCGGACGGCACGCTCACGAGCGCGGCGTCGTCGAGCGGGGCGAGGCTCGTCGCGACGTCACCGTCGAGCTTCACGACGGCCATGTGTGCGCGCAGGCCGGGGAGCTCCAGCGGACCGTCGAGCGAGACGTCGTGCGAGCCGTCGAGGTGCACGTACCAGCCGACGGGGCCGCGAATCCAGCGCACGCCTGCGGCGCCGCGCGCCTGGAGCGCAGCGACCTCAATCGCCTGCCGGGGGTCGAGCGGCGCCACGTCTGCGCCATCGGGCGTGCCGTCGCCGTCGGAGTCGCCCTGAGTGGGATCGGACCCCATCAGCGCCTCTTCGTCATCAAGGAGCCCATCCGTATCGGCGTCCTGCCACACCTGGACAGACCGAATGGGGACTGTCCACGCTGCGTTGTACTCCGGCTCGACGTAGACGCCGATGTCCTCGGGCTGGCCAAGGAACGTCGGCGAGGGGACGCCCTCGTTCGCGTAGTCCGGCGCGCCCCAAGGCTCGCCTGGAGCGAGCCTTCGAAAACGCGTCGACCACGTCGCGTTGACGCGGGAGATCTCGAAGATCGCGTCGCCGAAACGTGGCGAGCGACTTGTCGTGCGCGCGCCGCCGTCCGAGTCGGTCGCCGTGACCCAAGAGAAGTCCAGGCTGTCGTGAATGCGGTGAGTCAGGTGGAGGGCCGTGCCCTCGCCCCGCGCGCGGTCGAAGTCGGCGGCGGCCGCGGTCAAGCGAAGGCTCGCCTGGTAGCCCGGCTGCGTGATTGTTTGCAGCGGCGCGCGCACGCGGAGCGCAAAGTCCCCCACCGGCGCGACCCGCCAAAGGCCGGGGCGTAGACCCTGCGCTTGCGTCAAGGCCATCACGCCGTTGGCCTCCATCAGAGGGCCGCCACGGAGGGTCCAAGTCGCCGCGTCGGGCGGATGATGCACATCGACGCGCTCGGCGGCAGGCGCGCTGCTCAGCCCGCAAAGCATCGAGAGGACGACCACAAGCAGGGTTCGGCGAGGCATCGCGCGGAGAGCTTAAACGATCCGGCGCAACCGCGTGTGCCCTACGGGGCGCGTCAGGCGGCGGCCGGCTGGCGACCTGAGAGTCCGGCGATGCGCGCCAAGCGGCGTTCGAGAGACGCGATGAGCCCGGCGCCCGAAGCGTCGGCGGCGGCGTGCGCGCGCAGGTGCGCGACGAAGGCCTCGATGGTCGCGGCGGTCTCTTCGCCGCGGTCGTCAAGCTCTCGGAGCATCAAGACGGCCAGGGTGACCTCCTCGACCTCGAGGACCTGCAGCACCTCGCGAGCTTTGGACGCCACGCCGGGCATCCCGAGCGCGCCGCGCATCGCGCCGCGCGCGACCATCGAAGCGGAGCGCGCCAATAACTGCATCAGGCCGTCGAGCGCCTCGGGTTGGTCGGCGTACCGCTGGCTGAGGGTCGACTCCAGCATCGAGCGCAGCGGCGCCTCCATCTCCATGCCCAAGACAACCGCGAGCACGCGGACGCGGGCCAAAGTGGGCGGCGCGAGGGCGACGTCATTCAGCGGCCCGCGGTCCAGTTGGCCGAGCACCTCACGCTCGTCGAAGCTGTCAAAGAAGCCCGACCAGAGGCCCAGATCGGCGGCGAGGCGCGGCAGCAAGCGGTTGTGGATTGCGCTGCCCGCCGCTCGAGGCGTGGGCGCCGCGGCGCTCTGCGACTGTGCTTCGGCGGCCGCGGCGCGCGCACTGGCGGTCGCTGCCGCAGTGCGCGCCGCGAGCACAGAGCCGCCCGCCGCCTTGAGGCGCCTCAGTGCGAGCTTGGCCTCCGCGAGCCGTTCGCTACCCGGCTGCAGGGCGCTGTCGAGCACAGCGAAGAGCGAGTCGAACTCCGCGAAGGGCGGCATATCGTCCGCGTGGAGCTCGCCCGACTCCGAGAGGCTCGACGCGGCCTGCCCCAGGCGCGCCTGACCCTCGTCGGGATTGGCCGCTGAGCCTCGAAGCAGGTGGCTCAGCGCGTCAGCGCACACCTCTGCGTGCTCTCCGTCCGTCAACAGACGCTTCTGCCTCAGCAGGAACGCGAGCAGGCTCAGTCGCGCGAAGTCGAGCGCGCGAAACTCGTCCGGCTCCTTGACCACGCGCGCGGCGATGCGCTGCAGCCTGTCACCCTCGACCAAGTCGAGGAACGCCGCATCGACGCTCAGCCATTGCGCGAGGCGGTCGCGGTAGCGCTCAAGCACGCCACCCGCGGCCTTGCGGGTCACAAGGTCCGTCGCGCCGGCGCGCAGGTCGTCGAACGCGCCTGACCAGCGCTCGCCGCGTCGGCTGCGCCGGGCCAGCTCGCACAGGTCCTCGAGGGCGTGCACGATGACGGCGCGCGGCGCCGCCTGGCCGCCGGGGAAGCGCAGCCGCTCCTCCGTGATCGAGAACATCTTGTCCAGGCGGTCGCGGTCCAGTTTGGCGTTCGCGATGGTCTGCTCGACGGTCCGGGCGTCGTTCCGGGCCATCGCGAGGAGCGCGTCCGCTTCGTTTTGGGTGAGGCGACCGTCGGCGAGGCCATCGAGCTGCGCGAGCAGCGCCATCAGTCGGTTCTTTCGAAAGTCACCGTTTTTCGAGCGCGTGGTCGACGCGAGCCGAATCATGCGGTCTCGCCAGTTCGGGTCGCCCGCTGCCCGACGCCGCTCGCCCTCGCTGCGCTGCTCAGCGCCCTGATTGAGCGCGTCGCTACCAGGTGAGTGGCCTGTCTGCTTAAGCGCGACGAGCTCCGAAACGACCTGACGCAGCGAGAGCGGGCTGTCGATGAGGGCGGTCGCCCCCGCCTCGACGAGGTCGCCGAGGGCGTCCGCGTCTGGGTTCGGGCCGAAAACGAGCACGAACGGCCGCGGCTTTGGCGCCAGGATGTTCATGCCGTCCAGAAACGCGCGCGCGCCGAAGTCGGGGAGGTCGGTCGCGAGCAGCACCGCCGCGAGGCCGCTGATCCCCCCGGCGAGGAGCTCGAGCGCTGCTTCGGGGGACTGCACCACCACGGCCTGTGCGCGCTGGCCAAGCTCGAGGGCGCGCTTGGCGGCAAGTCGCGCTGTGGGGTCGGCGTGCACGACCAAGAAAACCGGCAGGCTGTTCGGGGTGCTCATGGCCGTAGTCTCGGCAGCGTCACAGCGAAAAATGAGAAAATCGCGTGGGTGGGTCAGTGGAAACACTGAGCGCTGTTGCGGCCACAAGGGACGCGCTAGAGTCGCCGCATGCGCATCTTTATCGCCGACAAGCTCGCCCCCTTCGCCGCAGGCCGCCTACAGGACCTGGGCGCCCAGGTCCGCTCCGAGCCCGGCTTGGTCGGCGCGTCGTTCACCGCGCGCCTCGCCGAGCTCGACCCCGAGGTCCTGGTCGTCCGGAGCACTCGGGTGACAGCGGCGGACATCGACGCCGCCCCTTCGCTCGCGCTGGTTGTTCGCGCAGGCTCCGGGGTCAACACGATCGACCTTGTCGCAGCGAGCGCCCGGGGTGTCTACGTCGCGAACTGTCCAGGCAAGAACGCCGCGGCGGTCGCTGAGCTGACCTTTGCGCATCTCCTCAATCTGGACCGCCGAATCAGCGAGAATGTCGCCAGCCTTCGGGCCGGCGTCTGGGACAAGAAGGCGCTCGGCGCCGCGCGCGGTCTGCGGGGCCGCAGGCTCGCAGTCCTCGGCCTCGGCCTCATTGGCCGAGACGTCGTCCGGCTGGCGCAGGCGTTCGGGATGCACGTGACCGCGTGGTCGCGTCGTCTCACGCCCAGCGAGGCGGACGCGCTCGGCGTCGTCTGGGCGCCGAGCCCCGAGGCTGCCGTGCAGGGCGCCGACGCGGTCACTGTCCACCTGGCGCTCACACCCGAGACCCGTCGACGCATCGGTGCGAGCGTCTTCGACGCGATGTCGGTCGGCGCGCTCTTCGTCAATACGTCGCGCGCCGAGGTCGTCGACCATGGCGCGCTCGCCGACGCCCTGAGCACCCGCGGGCTCAGGGCGGGCCTAGACGTCTTCGACGCCGAGCCGGCCGCCGCGCAGGGTGAATTCGACGACCCTCTGCGCGGCGTCGCGTCCGTCTTCGGCACCTGCCACATCGGAGCGGGCACTCAGCAGGCCGAAGACGCGGTCGCAGACGAGGTCGTCCGCATCGTGGGCTGCTACCGCGCCGGGCAGCCGATTCCGAACTGCGTCAACCTCGCCGCGCGGACCGGGGCGACACACGTCCTCGTCGTTCGTCACGCGGATCGGGTGGGTGTCTTGGCCGGCGTGCTCGGCGCGCTCCGACAGGGGGGCATCAACGTCCAGGAGATGCAGAACACAATCTTCGATGGTGGTCGGGCCGCCTGCGCCCGCATTCACGTCGTCGGCGCGCCCTCACCCGAGATCTGCGCGCTCGTCGCGCAGGACGAGGCCGTGTTCTCAGTCACGGTGACGTCGGTCTGAGCCAACAAAGTCGTCGTGGCCCTTGAACCTTGAGCGGGCGTCCTGTATCGCCGCCCCGATGGACTCGAAGCGCGCTCAGAGCCTTTTGCATCCGGCCCCAGCGGCGCATCGGCCCGCCCATCCGTTCCTGAAGTGGGCGGGCGGCAAGCGCAGCTTGCTCGATGACCTGCTCGGCGTTTTGCCGAAGCGGCGCATCTCCCACTACATCGAGCCCTTCCTCGGCGGCGGCGCGCTCTTCATCGAGTTGGCCCGCCGTGGGCGCATCGAGCGCGCGACGCTCGCCGACCGCAACATGGAGCTCACAGAGACGTGGCGCGCTGTCCGCGAGGCGCCGCTGCGGGTCGCACGGGCGTTCGACACCTGGCCTCAGGATCCAGACAGCTACTACCACGTCCGCGCCATCGCGCCGAGCGCCCTGGATCGCTGGCACCGCGCAGCGCGCATGCTCTACCTAAACCGCAATGGTTTCAATGGGTTGTACCGACTCAATCGGCAGGGACAGTTCAACGTCCCTTACGGCGCTTACAAGCGGCCTATCGCGCTCGACGTGGACAACCTCGTCGCGGTTTCTGAGCTGCTCAAGCGCGCGCACATCGTGAACGCCGACTTCGAGGCGGTCATGGCGCTCGCGGAGCCGGGGGACGTGGTCTACTGCGACCCGCCCTACTGGCCCCTGAGCGAGACCTCGAGCTTCAACGCCTACGACGGCTGCTTCTTCGGTCCCGAGGACCAGGCGCGCCTGGCCGCGACGTTCAAGGCAGTCGGGGACCGCCTCGCTTATGGCGTGCTCTCCAACTCGGACACGCCCGAGACACGGGCGCTGTACCGTGGGCGGCGGCTGCGGGTTAGGACTGTCTTCGCGCCGCGGCCGATCAACCGGAACGCCGACGGCCGGCAGCGCATCGCCGAAATCCTTGTCACCGCGGGCAGTCGCCGGGTTGCGCGATAGTCGGCGGCTCTGCGATGGTGCACTCGGAGGTACGCGGCATGCGGCGCAGTTGCTTCGCAGTGTGGAGTTCGCTCGCGGTTGCGCTCGCAGCGTGCGACGTCGACGACGTGACCGTCTCCGGTTACCAACTCACGGACGGCGGCAGCACGACCGAAGAGCGCGACGGGGGGCTTGATGCACGCGCGATGGACGCGGCCACGCCGCGGGACGCCGCGACCGAGCCCGACGTCTCGGCCGTCGACGCGCTGCCGCCATCTGACCCAGAGGCGCCCAGCGCGCCACTGCTCGCCGAGATCCGGCAAGTCGATGGACGCTTCGTGCTGCACGTGCGCAACCTGACGAACGGCGGCGCTGTTGCCCACGGCGCGGACGAGCGCATGCCGGGCGCGGGTCTCCACCGCCTCTTCGTCGTCGCGGCGTACTTGAAACAGGTCCAGGCAGGCACGCTCAACCCGGACACCGAGGTCCCGTTCGCGCTCGATGATTACCGCGCGGGCGGCGCGAGCGAGACCTCCGAGGCCAAAGCAGGCGCGGCGATCAAGCTCTCGAGCCTCGCTTCACTGACCCTCCTCGCCGGGGACGTGACCGCCGAGGAGCTCTTGGTGCGCGCAGTCGGCGGGAGCGCCGCTGTGCAGCGCTTCGTGGACACGCTCGACGTGCCCGGCATCGGCCGGTACGCGAGCCCCTGCGAACTCGACCGCGCCTTTGCGAGCCGGCTCGATCCGCGCCTCGAAGCCGTCGATTGTCGCGCCCTCGCCAAGCTCCTGCGCGAGGACGACGCGCGCGCTCTCGTCCCGAGCATTTTCAGCGATGCGCCCGCCTTCACCGACCTGCAACGGTTCGACGCGTGGCGAGGCGTCGAAGCGGACGGCCTGTCGACGGTCACGGCTGCGGGCTTCGGCGATGTCCTCGCTCGGCTTGAGGCGCGCACGCTCGGCGACGCTGCCCTGAGCGAAGCGCTGCGCGGGCTCCTCGACCGCGCGCTGGGCGCGGGGGGCGGCGGGAACGACCTGCCGGACGGCGTCTGGATCTCGAACCTCCAGGGGCCGACCTTTCGCGGTCGCGCTTGGGCGGGGCTCGTGCGGGGCAGCGACGCGCCGGTTGCGGTCGTGCTGATCGCAGACGGCGCGCGCTCGCCGAACGCGCTCGGCGGGCAGTTTGACCGCGCATCGGCGCTGGCGTGGGAACAGGTCGTCGGCCCGATAGACTTGACACTGCCCGCCGCGCCCATCGAAGGCCCCACGTGGCTGCGCGGGGTCTTCCTGCACACGCCCGACGATGTGGTCGGATGTAACGAGATGTTCGCCGACGACTTCGAGGCGCTCCTGACGTGTCGCCGCGACCATCAACGCGCTGCGTTCACCGAACGCGACGCGCTCGCCGCGACGGTCATGGTCAACGACGGTCCTGCGGTCGAGGCGACGTGGCTCTGGACAGAGCCCGAGGGGGCTCGGCATCGCTATCAGGTCCGCCTGAACGAGGGCGGCTGGTGGGCATGGACCCGCAGCTACCCCGCGCAGTCCCTGGGGACCTGGCGCTTGGATGTTTGGCTCAATGGTCGGCCGGTCTTCCTGTCGAGTTTCCCCGTCGCCGCGGCGCCGGCGCCGTGAGAGGAGAGGGTATGAAGGTTCGAGTTGGGCTTGTCGTGGCGCTCGCGTGGCCCTCAGTGGCCTCCGCGTTCTCAACGCCTTTCGGCGAAATCGTGAACGCGACGATTGACCGCGGGCTGGATTACTTTCGAGGCCAACAGCAGGGCGACGGCAGCTTTGGCGGCGGTGAGTCCACGGGCCTTGCGGCGCTCTGCTTCCTCGAGAAGCGCGCGAGCGCTGATTGGAACGCGCCGCAGGTGGGCTTCGCGGGCATGTCGCCCCAAGACCAGTCGATCGTGCAAGACGCCGTGCGCTTCATGCTGCAGAACGAGCCGGGCATCAACGGCTCGCCGGCCCAGAGCTACTACACGGGCTCGGCGCTGATGGCGCTCTCGGTCTACCTGCACTCCGGCGGCCAAGACGACGTTGGCGCGGGCATTCGCGTGTCTCAGGGCATCGCCAACGGGGTTTCGGGGCTCGTGCGCAACCAGGGCAACTTTGGGACAAACCAAGGCGGCTGGAACTACGACGCGCCCGAGAGCGACGGGGATCTGTCCACGACTCAGTTCGCCATGGCGGGCCTCTCCGCCGCCGAGGTCGTCGCGCCTGGCGCTTCGGGGACGCTGCCCAACGCCGTGGCGTTTGTGAACAACACGAAGGGCGGCGACGGCGGGCACTGGTACCGCGGCGGCGCCGGTCGACCCGGTTCGAGCTCGATGACCGCGTCTGGCGTGTGGACGTATCGCCTGGCCGGCCGGCCTGTCGAGGACCGGCAGGTCCAGTCCGCCCTGACCTGGCTCCAGGGTAACTTCCGTTACCGCGACCACATCAACCCGGACTTTCCGCAGAGCTATTTCTACTATCTGTGGGCTGCGGCGAAGGCGTTCGAGGTCTCCGCTGTCAGCGCAGCCGGCGTCAACAGCACGGCGATTGGCGGTCAGCGTGACCCCGCGAACGAGGGCTACCCCGAGGAGCCCCGCGGCTGGTACTACGACTTCGCAAAGTCGCTCGTAGACATCCAGAATCCAGACGGTTCGTGGGTTGAGCCGGGGAGCTGGACGCAGGGATCGTCGACGGCCTTCGCAATCCTCGTGCTTGAGCGCAGCTTGGGCGGTGCCTGTATCGACGTGGACGGCGACGAGAGCTGCGGCGGCGACGACAACTGCCCCGAGACGGGCAACCCAGACCAGGGCGATCGCGACGGGGACGGCTTGGGCGATGTCTGCGATAACTGCCCGACGGTCCCCAACGCCGGCCAAGAGGACGCGGATGGAGACGGGGTCGGGGACGCGTGCGCCGAGCCCTGCGCAGAGCCGTCGGGGGAGCCCATCGCGCCGTCGTTCTGTGGGACCGGCCAGCCCGGCGCGTGTCGGCTCGGGCATCAGGTCTGCGTCGACGGCTTCTTCGACTGCGTGCCCGACACGGCGCCGACGGACGAGGTGTGCAATGCCGAGGACGATGACTGCGACGGCCGCATCGACGAGGGGACGCGGAACGCCTGTGGCTTCTGCGCCGGGGGCGAGCAGGTCGAGGTCTGCGACGGCGTGGACAACAACTGCGACTTCCAGGTCGACGAGGGCGAGCCCTGCGACCCCGGCTACCTGTGCATCGCGGGGCAGTGCGTCGGGCAGTGCGACAATAACGAGTGCGCCGAACCGGGGACGCAGTGTGACGCCGCTCGCAACCTGTGCATCGACCGCTGCTTCGAGGTCACCTGCGCGGCTGGAGAGACCTGTGACCCCGATGTGGGTGCGTGCGCGGACCCGTGCGCGAGCGTGACCTGTAGCCCCGGGCAGCAGTGCCTCAACGGGCGCTGCTATGTCGGCGACTGCACGACGAACGGCTGCCCCGACGGGCTGGCCTGTATCAACGCGACCTGCCAGCCCGACCCCTGCGGCGGGTGTGGCCCGAATGAGTTCTGCCGTGGCGGCGCGTGCGTGCGGAGCTGCGCAGAGGTGTCGTGTTCGCTGGGAGAAGCGTGCCAAGACGGCGCGTGCGTCGACGATGACTGCGGTGGTTTCCAGTGCCCCGGAAACCAAGCCTGCGTTCGAGGCGTTTGCCAGCAAGACCCCTGTGGGCCCGTGACCTGCGAGGCGGGGGAACGCTGCGTCGACGGCCGCTGCCAAGGCGACAGCTGTGCGAGCATCGAATGTCCGCCGGGGCAGCGCTGCGTCGTGCGCGGACTGCCCCAGTGCATCGCCGACTGGGCCGAGCCACCCGAGGACCCGATCCTCGAGCCGGCTGACCCCGGTGGTTCGCAGGGCGGCCTTCGCCTCGACGCGGGCGTTGGGCCCGGCGCCGACGTGCAGGACGAGAGCGACGGCGGCGGCTGCGCCTGTGACGTCGGCGCTCGCGGCCCGGGTCTTGGGTCGGCGCTGTGGCTCGTCGCGCTCGGTGCGCTCGCGCGGCGTCGACGAGCCCGCGCCGGTCAGCCGCCCCGAAGGGCCTGAAGAGCGGCGTCGACGACGCTCGCCTGCGCTCGGGCTTCGGCCCGCGCCTCCGGTGAGGCGGTCGATTCGCCCGCACCTCCGAGGCGCCAGAGCGCGGCGTGTTCGCTGGAGAGCGCGACGCAAGCGCGGTCGAGCGCCGCGGGGGTCGGGGCTGTGTTCGGTCCGGGGCGCGCATCGGGCGGATCGGCGGCAACCAAGACCACCACGTCCCCCGCGCCCAAGCCCATGCGATGCGTCGCCGCGCGGGCGGCCAGCACGTGAGCACACGCCGACGGACCCAGTCGCCCGACGAGCGCGGCACCTTCCACGGGATCGAGACCGACCCAGGACGTCCAGCGCTCTGGGGCGCTCGTGAGCACCTGCGCGAGGGCGGCGGCGTCGCCGCGGTCAACGCTGACGGTCGCGAACGCGCGGTCCTCGACGCGCGTCGGCCGTGGCTCGCCATCGGTCGACACGCGCACCCACGCAGCCGCCGACTTCAGGGCATCCACGGAGAGAAATGCGCCCGCGGAGCCGCACCCCGAAACGACGACGCGCGTACCCGTCGGCTGCCACGCCTCGAAGACTGCGTCGATGGCGCGGGCCGTCACTGTCGTGTGATAGCGATATGGGGCCCACGCCTGCGTGGGGTCGAGCGGGCGACCGCTGCCCCAGGAGACTGACAGGCGCGCCGCGGCCCAATCGCAGGCGCGCGCCAGCGGTCCCTCGGCGGGGCGAGACGGCGCCGCCTCGGCCGGCGGACAGCCGAGGAGGTGCTCCATCCAGAGAGACCAGGCGACGCCCCCGTGCGCCGAGCCTGTCGCGAAGTGGTCGCTCGCGAGAACCACGGCCGCGACACCCTGTCCGACCAAGCCCGGGGGGAGCGGCAGGGCGTGAACGCTCCCGTCCAGCAGGTGCCAGTGCGTCGCGAACAGCGCGGCCGCGTGCTCGGGCGCATCGCGCGCGGCCATCGCAGCGGTGCGACGAACGCTGCTCGGCAGTCGACCCGGGGCGGCCATCTCCGCGTATGTCGGACCCATCATACGCGGGGATTCTAGCATGCGGACCCGCCGTTCCTGTGTGTATCCTGCGCGGAGTGCAAGCGCCTATCTTCCAGTTCAATCGTCACCGCGCCGAGATCGAGCGTGAGACCGTCGACCGCAGCCTGGTCGGGTTGAAGACCTTCGGGGGCGTCGACCCGCCGCGGAGCTGGCAGCTCGTCCTGAACGACGCCGCGTATCACGAGATTCGGCGTCTCGAGCAGAGCGCAGGTCGAGACCGCGCCGCGGTTGAAGCGTGGCACCGCCTCGCGCGCCGGCTGACGCGGATGAACGCGGACGAGCTGCGCGATGAGGTGCACACACGGTGCGTCCAGATTGTCCGAGACGTTCAGGGCCACTTCGACCGCAGGGTCTATGACGTCGCGACGCGCGTTCTGCCGGTCGGTCTCGGGACGCTCTTCAAGGGCGGTGACCTGATCGCGGGGGAGGGCGCAGAGTCCCTCCGCGACCTCTCCCAGCGAATTCGGATCGAGGGCGACCTCGACCATATCCGCGCGCTCGCGGGCCGGGGCACGCTGGTCTTTGTACCGACGCACTCGAGCAACATGGACAGCATCGTCCTGGGGTGGGCGCTGACGGAGGCGGGCCTGCCGCCGGTGACCTACGGCGCGGGTAAGAACCTCTTCAGTAACCCCGTGATCGCGTTCTTCATGCGCAACCTCGGGGCCTACCGCGTCGATCGACGACTCAAGTACACGCTCTACAAAGAGGTATTGAAGACTTACTCTCAGGTCCTGCTTGAGCGCGGCTACCACAGCTTGTTCTTCCCAGGCGGCACGCGAAGCCGGTCCGGCGCGATTGAGCAGCGCCTGAAGCTGGGCCTCCTCGGCAGCGCATTGAGCGCGACCTCGGAGCGGCTGCGGCGTGGGGATGCACGCCCCATCTTCGTCGTGCCCGTCACGATCAACTACCCGCTCGTGCTTGAGGCCGAGAGCCTCGTCGAGGACTGGCTCAAAGAGTCTGGGCGCGCGAACTACTTGCCTGAGGACGATGACTTCTCGACCCTCGCGAAGCTGGCGGCCTACACCGCCCGCGTGCTGCGCTTGGATACATCGGTAACCTTGAGGTTTTGCGCGCCGATGGACATGTTCGGCAACCCACTCGATGCGGAAGGCCACAGTTTGAGCCCCGACGGGCGCACGCTGCGGCGTGAGCGTTACCTGTTCCGCGACGGTCAGCCCGTCGATGACCCGGAGCGGGACGCCGAGTACACGCGCATGCTCGGGCGCGCGGTCGCGAGCGCGTTCGAGCGCGACACCATCATCTTGCCGACTCAGCTCGTGGCGTGGCTATGCCTCGAACGCGAGCGGCGCATCGCCCCGGGGCTCGACCTGTTCGCGCTCCTGCGGACGACGAGCGGCGATCCCCACGCGCTCTCGGACCTGTGTGCGGACGGTGACTGGGCGCGCGCCGCCCTCGTGCGGCTCGAGGGCGCAGGCCGCCTTCGGCTCGACCCATCTGTCCGCTCGAAGCCGATGGTGGACATTGTCCGAGAGGCGGTCCGCAGCTTCGAGTCGTACCACCTGCGTCCCGCGCTGGAGCTTCGGGGCGACGCCGTGCTGGTCGGCGATCCGAAGTTGTTGTTTTTCTACGGGAATCGGCTCGAGCCGTGGGCAGAGACGCTGCGCCGCGCGCTCAGCGTGGGGCGGTCATGAACCGCTGGGTCGTCTTGGGTAACGGCGCCTGGGGGCGAGCGCTCGCCCGACGCCTCGCCGCGTCGGGCGCGCGGGTGGAGCTGGTCGGAGAGCCCAACGTCGTCGCTCAGACGCCGCCGGGGGTCACCGCACAGGTGGATATGCACGCCGCGCTCCGCCAGTCCGAGCGCATCATCGTCGCAGTGCCCATCAACGCGCTCGCCATCGTCCTCCGCCAGGCGGCGCCGTCGCTCGAGGGTCACCATCGTTTGGTGACCACGTCGCGGGGCCTGACCGCGGGTGAGCGGCCCCAGCGAGCGAGCGAGGTTGTCCTCGCGGAGACCTGCGTTCGGCAGACCGGGGTCCTCGCAGGCGCAGCCGACGCAGAGGCCGTCGAAAGCGGACACCCGGTCGCGCTGGTGGTCGGCAGCGCGTTTCCGACTTGGGCGCGCGAGGTGCAAGACGCGCTCACGAGCCCGACGATGCGCGTCTACACGAACGACGACCCGGTCGGCGTCGAGCTGGCAAACGCGCTCGCGCCGCTCCTCGCGATCGCCGTGGGCGCAGCACGCCAGCTTGGCGTCGGCGCGGCGAGCGAGGCGATGACGCTCACGCGGGCGATGGCCGAGATGGACCGTCTCGTTCAGACTCTGGGGGGGCGGCCGGGGACCGCCCACGGCCTGGCCGGGCTTGGCGTGCTGGCGAACCTGGCGCTCGAGGAGCGTGCGTCTTCGTTCGATGCAGGCCGCGCGCTCGCGCTGGGCGATCCGACCGCGTCCGAGCGTTGGCCCGAGCTCTGGGCAAACGCGCAGGCCATCACGCTCGGCGCGCGCCTCGCCGGCGTGCGTGCGCCGCTCGTCGAGGCCATCGACGCCCTGTTCGCTCGGCGCGTCGACGCTCGCGAGGCCTTGGCGCAGCTCATGGCGCGCGCAATGCAAGTCGAGCGCGCGGCAGGCTCAGGGCGCGCGGCCGGGTGAACCGAAGCCGGCTTCCCCGTAGCGCGTGTCGGCCTCACGCCACGACGCGCCGGCGCGATTGTCCGAGCCCAACGCGTTGAGTTCAAGCGCGTGACCGGGATCTCGGCGCGGGAACGGCGCTTCGGGCGCGTATCGAACCTGGTCAACGAGCGCGCCGCGATCGTCGAAGACCAGCACGCTCCCGAAGCCATTCGGCAAGAACAGGTCACCGAGCAGCACGTCCGCACGCGCGCCGCCCGCCTCACTCACGTCCAGACTCCCGCCGACGACCAGTGACGCGCCGGGCCCGAGCGAGCCGCTCAGCGCCGCGGTGTTGCCGCCGCAGTCCTGAACGCGCCAGCCGGTCAGGTCGACCGCCGCTCCGCCGGGGTTCGTCAACTCAAGGTACTCCCGCGTCTGGTCGCTGCCGATGGGGTTGTTCTGGACCTCGGAGATGACCAGCGCACCCGATTCTTCGGCATCTTCGGTGACCGGGCACGCCGCCTCCTCGCACTTGTCCGGCGCGCCGAAGCACGGGATCGCCTCGATGTCCGCCCCGTCACGCGCCAGCAGCTTGCGGTGCCCAAAGCTCACAGACAGGACGCCCGTCAGGCGCGTCAAGATGTCACCCCGCGTGGGCGGGCTGTCGAGCTCCACCTGCGGAGAAACCCAGAGCGCGTCGCTGACCACGAAGTTTCCGAAGTCGGCGGGGCAGTCGGGCGCCGTGTTGACCACTTGGACGTCTTCGACAGTGACGAGGCGCGACTCCAGGGCGCGCGCGTACACGCCCTCGTCCGCGACCGTGGCTGGGTCAGTCACACGCAGCGGCGGCGGCGCGATGCCCTGCGCGACGAGCTCGATCCCGCCGCGTGCCGTCACGATTTCGTCCAGATCGAAGAATCGAATGAGCTCACCGTCGACCCGGACGAGCGAGCCGGGTCGAACGCCCGTCAGGTCGCTCATCCCCCGGTTGTAGACCCACACTGCGTTGAACGCCTCGCCTTCGGCGTCCATCACAACCAAGTCCGTATCGAAGACGGCGACCACGACGGCCGCGTCGAGCGTCACATCGAGGCCAGGGAAGCCTGTCGGCGGGTCCCGATAGCCCGGGCAGGTCGGATTTCGGAACGACCGCACCGAGCCTGGCGCCCCGCAATCGCCCTCCCACCTGAGGGTCTGCTCGACGCGGGCGGGGAGCGGCGAGATGCACGCGGGGTCTCGGACCTCGACGGTTGCGTCCGCGCGCTCCGCGTCGGCGCCCGCGTCTGCAGGTGCAGCGTCAATGATTGGGGCTGCGTCGGGCGCCGTCCCGTCGAGGAACGCGACGTCTGCCGGGGGCTCGGCGTCGATCGTTGCGTCACTCCCGATGCGTCGCATGGCGGGCGCCTGCGCGTCGACGGGCAGAAAGACGTTCCCGGCGTTGGGCGCGTCGTCGCGACACCCCGGCGCCCAAGGCAGAATGGAGAGCGCGAGCCAGGTGAGGCGCACAGAGGATAAGGGGCGTAGAGCGGTCATGGCCGCGCATGTTGGGGATGCGCGCAGTTCGACGCAAGCGCGGCTCCGTGACAATCACGTGGACTGGCCGAACGACCCGCCTTAGGGTGCGCCGCATGATGCCCGCAGCGCCGCTCCCCGAAGGCCGTGTCCTCTTCATCGTGGGCGCGGTCCAGACCGTCAACATCCTCGATTTCATGATGGTCATGCCGCTGGGGCCGGACTTCGCACGCGCGCTCGACGTCTCGGCCGCGCACATCGGCTGGATCGGCGGTAGCTATACGGTGGCGGCAGCCGTCGCCGGTATCCTCGGCGCCTTCTTTCTCGACCGCTTCGACCGTCGCGTGGCGCTCTCGGTCGCTCTTCTGGGCCTGGCCATCGCGACCGCGCTCGGCGGGTCAGCATGGGACCTGCCTTCGCTGATGGTGGCCCGCGTCCTCGCGGGGCTCTTCGGCGGTCCCGCAACTGCGCTCGCGCTCAGCGTCATCAGTGACTGCGTCCCGCCAGAGCGGCGTGGTCGCGCCATGGGCGCGGTCATGGGCGCCTTCTCCGTCGCGGCTGTCCTGGGGGTCCCACTGGCGCTGGCGCTCGCGCACCACGGTGACTGGCGCTGGCCATTCTGGGGTGTCGGCGCGCTTACGCTCCTCGTCGCGGGTGCGGTGTGGATGCTCTGTCCGCCCTTGCGCGGTCACTTGGCGAACGGGCCGCCGCCGGTCGAAAACCCGCTCAAGGTCCTCTCCAACCCGACGGCCCGGGCCTCGCTGGCGACGACCGTGACCGTCTTCTCGGCGAGCTTCGCCATCGTACCGAACATCGCGGCATACCTGCAGTTCAACCGCGGCTGGCCGCGGGATGACATGGACTTGCTGTACGGGATGGGTGGCCTGGTCACGTTCTTCTCGATGCGTTGGGTCGGTCGAATGGTCGACCGCTTTGGGGCGCCTCAGGTGGCGACCGTCGGGACGCTGATCTTGGCGGTCGATCTGCTCTGCACGTTCGTCCTCACGCTCCCGGCCATCCCCATCATGTTGCTCTTCGTCGGCTTCATGGTTGGCCAGTCGACCCGCACTGTGCCTCTCAGCGCGTTGTCGTCGCGAGTGCCCGCGCCCGAGGAACGCGCGCGCTTCATGTCGGCGCAGTCCGCGATTCAGAACCTCGCGTCTTCGCTCGGCGCGGTCACGGCCGCACAAATTCTCACGACGGACGAGACTGGACGCCTGATCGGCATGGAGACGGTCGCGATGCTCTCGATCATCCTCGTCCTCGCGCAACCGCCCCTGATGCGCGTCGTCGCTCGTCGCTTGAGCCTGCTGCCCGCGCGCGAGGCGACCCCATGAACCACGCCCATCTCCATGGCGCGGGGTGCTGCGGGGCGCCGACATCGCCGAGCGGCTTCGGTGCGTTCGAAGGCTGCGCAAGCGGTCTCCGGTGGCTCCTCGAGCCCGCGCCCGACGCAGACACCCCGGGCGTTCGCGTGCACTTGAGCGAGCGCGTCGTCGCGTCGCTTGTCCACGCCGACCCGGCAGAACGCCGCGTGGACTGGGTCGAGGACGCCGACCTGACCTTCTGGGGGGTCACGCGGGACAGCGTCGCCACCGCAGCCGCGCTGGGCCTCGACGCGCTCCTCGACGAACTCACATGGCGTGTCCGTCCCGTAACGCAGGGCCGCGCTTTTCAGCTGGAGGGGCGCACCTTGTTTCGCGCCTCTACCCTCTGCGCGCCCGCCTTCGCGGGACAAGCCTTTGAGCGCCTTGGCCCCGCGCTGTTCGCGGTCGCGCCGACCCCCGAACTCGTTGTCGTCTTCGACGACCTCGGCGCGCTGGGGACGCTGGGCCCGGAGCTCCTTCGGGCGTGGGCCCGTGCGCACGAGCGCCTCTCGCTGGAGGTGTTGGCGCATGCGCCGGACGCGCCGCTGGGGTGGCGCGTGGTGGGCTCGCTCGAGGCCGCCTGAGCGGTCAGAAGCTGGGGAAGACCTGCTCGAAGACCATGCGGTTCGGGCTGCCCGCGCCGTCGAGTCCGATTTGCTCCTGCAGCGCGCCTTCACCGTTAAACGACGTGATCGATGGCGCGCCGCCCACGGCGCTGTCGAGGACGATGAAGCCGGAAGAGAGCGGCAAGATGGAGATGCCGTCCTTGATCTCCCCTGGCGCCACGAGCACCGACTCGCGCTCGGGCGGCGCCTGCTGGCTGATGACCGGCTTGTAGAGCGCGACGCCGAAGCCGTTGCCCGCCCCGTCCACCTCGCCCGTGATCAGGAGCTTCTTGCCCTCGGGGGTGTCCACGCCGGCGATCGCGTTCGCCGCACCGATCTGCTCCGCAGGCAGCACGATCGAGAACGGGTTGATGAACACGCGGGGCGGCCCACTTGTAAACGTCGCGATCGCCGCGTCCTGTCGAATGAAGAGCATGTTGGTCAGGTCACGCACGAGCGCGCCCTGCCAACCCGGCGGGTTCCACGGTCCGACGAACCGCCCCTCGCTGCTGATCTCGTAAAGGTTACTGTTCGCGCGGGCCCAGGCGATGAACCCGCCACCGCCGGGCTTCGGCCAGAGGCGCGAGATCCCCGCGAGGTTGATGTTCGACTCGGTTCGGCCGACGTACTGACCGTCGGGGTTGAAGCTGTGGACCTCACCGCGGCCCTCGCGCGTCGTGACTGCGAAGAACGGGGAGCCGGGCTCGCCGCCCCGAGCAAAATCCGACACCTCGGTCAGGCCGTTGCCGCCGAGGTCGAGGAACTTGCAGAAATAGGACGCGCCGAATTCGCGCTGCCGGTAAGCGTCCACGCGGTCCGGAAAGCCGACGAGCAGGTATCGCCCGAGCTGGGCGTCGGGGCAGCGCGCCTCGATGGGCGTCTCGACGGGGGCAGGGGCCATCTCGCCACCCGCCGCCGCGCCGCCGGCTGCTTCACCCCCTGCCGCCGCGCCGCCTGCAGCATCGCCGGCACCCACATCGCCGAGCACAGCACCGCCGCTCGAACCACCGCCGGCGCCACCCGCGCCCGCGTCCGAGTCACCGCTGCCACCACCGCACGCACCCAGAAGCCCACCGAGGGCAGCCCACGCGACCAGCCGCATCCCGTTCATCCCCTCGCTCCTTCGTTCGACTCTCCGCGCGGACGCTAACAGACGCGCGCGCTCCGCGACAATGTGCGGTATGTTCGCCGCGATGCTGAATCTGCACGCCCCCTCACACCCCGCGTGGCTGTCCGCTGCGCTGGCTGCGCTGGACGACGTCCTTCTCGACCATGCGCACTGCGAGAAGAAGGCCGCGTCCACGGCGATGAGCCTGCTGTTTCGATATCCGGACCATCTGGAACTCCAGCGCCCGCTGTCGGAGCTCGCGCGCGAGGAGCTCGCCCACTTTGAATTGGTGCTGCGCCACCTTGAGCGTCGAGGCGTCCGCTTCAAGCGGCAGCGCCCGAGCGCCTACGCCGGTCGCCTGATGGAGGCCGTCCGGCCGCAGGAGCCTGAGCGTCTCCTCGACATGCTCCTGTGCATGTCGCTCATCGAGGCCCGAAGCTGCGAGCGCATGAAGCTCCTCTCTGAGAGCCTCGAAGAAGGGGAGCTGCGCGCGCTCTATAAGGGCCTGCTCGCCTCCGAGGCGAGACACCACACAACCTACGTCGACCTCGCGCGTCTCTATTTCGACGAGGACGTCGTGCGTTCCCGCCTTGAGGCGCTCGCCGCGCACGAGGTCAGCGCCCTCGAACGCGAATGGCCCGCGACCCACGTTCGCATGCATACTTGAGCCCAGACCGGATAGAGAGCTGCCGAATGGACCCCGAGTCGAAGAATCCGCTCAACGAAACCGAGATCCCGGACGTGTTGCCGGTGCTCCCGCTGCTCTCCACGGTCATCTACCCTCAAGGCGTCGCGACCGTTCAAGTCGGCATCGAGGAGAACATCACGCTCCTGCGGAGCAACCCCGAGGCGGACGCTTTGATCGCGCTCGCCTTCTGCGATGCCCAGACGACGGGCGAAATCCGCAAGGAGTCCCTGTCCCGCGTCGCCGTTGTGAGCCGCATCCTCGACCGCTTGAAGCTGCCGGGCGGGAGCTACCAGGTCACGTTCCAAGGCCTGCGTCGGGTCGAGATCCTCGAGTTCGTCCAAGAGAAACCCTACTACCGCGCGCGCATTGGCGGGCTGTTCGAGCACGTCAGCGACACCTTCAAAGTGAATGTGCTGGTGCAGAAGGCGATCAACCTCTTCGAGCGGCTGGTCACCTTCAGCGCGAGCTACCCGAAAGAGTTGATTCACATTCTCAAGATGAACGTGGACAACCCGGGTCGATTCGCGGACCTGATGTGCTCCTCGTTGAACTTCGAGTACGCCGAGAAGCAGAAAGTTCTGCAGGCGGTCGGGATCGAGCCTCGCTTGCAGCGCGTCATCGAGCTGCTGCGGGGTGAGCTCGACCGCGTCAAGGTGGCGCAAGAGGTCGAGAAGCGCGCGAAGGGCGACATCGAGGAGTCGCGGCGCGAGTACTACCTGCGTCAGCAGATGAAGACCATCCAGCGTGAGCTCGGCGAGGAAGAGCTGAACCAGCGCGACGCAGACGAGTATGCGCAGAAGATCTCGACGCTCGGGCTGCCGGACGAGATCGTGCGCGAGGCGGAGCGTGAGATCGAACGTTTGCGCCACATCCAGCCCAGCTCAAGCGAGTACCAGGTCATCAAGACCTACCTCGACCGCTTTTTCTCGCTGCCTTGGGGCGTTGAGACCGAAGAGCGCATTGACCTCGGGCGCGTCCGCAGCGGGCTTGACGAGGGCCACTTCGGCCTCGAGTCCGTCAAAGAGCGGATTCTTGAGTTTTTGGCTGTCCGAAAGCTGAACCCCCAGCACAAGGGGGCGATCCTGTGTTTCGCGGGTCCGCCGGGCGTCGGCAAGACGAGCCTCGGTCGGTCCATCGCCGAGGCCATTGGCCGCAAGTTCTTCCGCATCAGCGTCGGTGGTGTGCGCGATGAGGCGGAGATCCGCGGTCATCGCCGCACGTACGTCGGCGCCATGCCGGGCAAGATCCTGAACGGGCTGAGCCGCGCGGGCTGCATGAACCCGCTGTTGATGCTCGACGAGATCGACAAGATCGGGAACGACCACCGCGGGGACCCGGCCGCTGCGTTGCTCGAGGTCCTCGACCCCGAGCAGAACAACGCGTTTACAGACCACTACTTCAACGTGCCCTTCGACCTGTCGAAGGTGCTCTTCATCGTCACCGCGAACTACCTGCACGACATCCCGCGCCCGCTGCTCGATCGCCTCGAGGTGATCAGCATCGAGGGCTACACCGAGAACGAGAAGCTACAGATCTGTAAGCGTCACCTCGTCCCGAAGGTGACCGCGGAGCATGGGCTCACCTCGCCGGCGCCGACGTTTCCGGACGCGACCCACCTGGAGGTCATTCGCTTTCACACGCGGGAAGCGGGCGTTCGCAACCTGCAGCGGTGCTTCGAGAAGATCTGTCGCAAAATCGCCCGCGAGGAGGTCGAGTCGGGTGATCTGCACGCCGCTCGAGAAGTCTCCAGCGCGGACGTCAACCGCTACCTCGGCGGTCACAAGTACCTCCACGACGACGCCGTTGATCGCGACGAGGTCGGCGTCGCGAACGGCTTGGCGTGGACGGCGACGGGCGGCGAAATCCTGGTCATCGAGGCCCTCCGCATGAAGGGCAAGGGCAAGCTGATCGTCACGGGCAAGCTCGGTGAGGTCATGAAGGAGTCGGTGCACGCCGCGAGCTCCTTCGTCCGCTCTCGGGCGAGCACTCTGGGCCTCGACAGCGCCCAACTCGACGAGATGGACATTCACATTCACTTCCCCGCCGGCGCGGTCCCGAAGGACGGCCCTTCCGCTGGCGTCACGGTCACGCTCGCGCTCGCAAGCTTGCTCTCCGGCCTCCCCATTCGGCGAGACTTCGCGATGACCGGCGAAGTCACGCTGCGCGGCAAGGTCCTTCCGGTCGGCGGCATCAAGGACAAGCTCCTCGCCGCCTATCGCGCAGGCATCACGAACGTCGTCCTGCCCCAAGGCAACGAGAAGGACCTCGCGGACGTGCCCGACGAGGTGCGCGCCGTGATGCAGTTCCACCTGATCGACCACGTCGACGCGCTGTTCGCCCGCGCGTTGATCGGATTCGAGGCGCTGACGTCGCGGGTTTGAGCGTCAGCGTGCGGGGACGAGCTTCCCGCCCGCGAACTCGAGCACGAAGAGGCGCTTGAGCGCGTCTGGGCTCGAGAAGTCGAGCCCAGAGGTCCACTGCGCGAAGGGCGACGCGGCAAGAGCTGCGCCGCCCGGTCGGCCGGCGCTCGCGAGGGCCATCAGGCTCTCCCACGTCAGCGCGTCGAGGGCTGTTGCGCGCAGGCCCACCGACTGCAGACGTGCCTTCATTGCAGCGCCTGCGGGCGTCTCGTTGGCGAACGGTGAGGGGACGAGGGCGCCCTCGAAGTAGCGCGCCGACTGGGCGAGCAAGGCAGGGTCGTCCCACTCGGGGGTTCCCAGCACGAGGACGCTCCGTTGGCCTTTCGGTACATCGACGACGCCGCTCGACCAGACACCGTGTCGCGCGAGGTGCGCCAGAAACTGAGAGGCCGCCACGGGTGGCTCGAGCACGGCGAGGGCGTCAACGCCCCCCTCGACCGCCGCCTTGGTTTGCTTGCTGATCGCGGCCCAGTCGGGTCCTGTGACGGGGTGTCGGAGCTCGAAGGCGACTTCGCCGCCGCCCGCCTTGAACGCGGCCTTGATGAGCCGCACGCTGCCCTCGTCCGTCGGGCTGTCCGAAGCGATGATGCCTACGCGACGGGACCCACGCGCAACCGCAGCACCGGCGAGGGTTCGAGCAACGAGCTTGGCGCCGTGGATGGCTCTCCAAGCTTGGCCTGGCGCCGTGATGGCCTCATCCGCGCTTGAGAGAACGACCAGCGGCGGACCTCCGCTCCGCGCTTGCTCGACCCACGACGCAACCACCGCGCGGTCGGGCGTCACGAGCACGACGCCGACTGCGCCCTGCTGGCACAGGCTCGACCACTGACTCGCGATCTCAGGCGAGTGTGCGTCGATGTACGCGATCCTGAGCGTCGCTGGGGCCTCGGTGACCTCCATTTGCCGCGCGACCTGCTCCAGGTTTTGCCCGAGCCGACGCGCGGCCCCGCTCATCGGTAAGGCGAGCGCGACCAGAGACGCGCTGAGCGGGATGGCTTGGCCCGCGTCGATCTTCTGCATGTCGCGTATCGGCGCGTCTTCGTCGGGACGATCCGCGGTGCCTGCGCTGGTCGGCGCGTCCGCGAGAGGCCGCGTCGATGCGCTTTGAGCCTCGGTCGCCGGGCTCGTCGGCGGCCCCTCCGGGCGCTCAGCGTGTGCAGCATGACCACCGCAGGCGGATATCCACGCCAACACGAGGAGCGTCACCCAAGTCCTCGGCGGGAGATGACTGATGGTCGACATCGCCCCTGTTTGCCGCAGGTCAGGCCTCCGGAGCAAGCGCGTGGCCCGCTTGACCGCACCCGCTGTGTGCTGTACCAACCAAAATTATGGCGATCTGCCCGCACTGCGGCTGGGAGAATCCGGGGGACTCCGCGTTCTGCACCAACTGCGGACGCGGCCTCGCGCGCGCCCGCAGCGCGCGCTTCGCGGTCGACGACGATGACGCGAGCGCCTCAGGGGACTTGCTCCCGCTGGGCCGCCGCTTCGGCGCCGTCGCGCAGCCTATCGACGACGCAGCGGAGAGTGGCGATGAAGGCATCATCGCGCCGCCCACATTGAGGCCGCCGCCGGGGTCCCCAGCGGTCCGCGATGCGATGCCCACCCTCGTCGATTTTCGGCTCCCGCTGGACGCGCTCGTTCAGCGGATCCCGGTGGATGTCCCGCCGATCGTGACCGCCGATTTCGAGGCTGTCGCGCCCCTCGAGGACAGCGTGGACGTCGTGGATGAGGGACTCGGCGACGAAGAACAGGCGAATACGCCCTTGCTCGTCGGCCTCCTCCCCAAGCGCCGCCCCGACGGTCTGTTGCGCCAGTTCACGCCGCCTGAGCTGCCCGAAGACTCGCCCCTCCGCGTCGCGCGGATCATCGAGGACGACGCAGACGCCGCGCCTGACGTGCCCGACCAGCCCGAAGCACCCGACGCAGCCGAGGCGGCCGAGGCGGCCGAGGCGCTCGAAGACCTCGTCGACCTCTCGACGTCGGACCTCGACACGGTCGAGCCGCCGCTCGTCGAGGCGAGCCTCATCGACAGCGGCGAGC
>Ga0114972_10000566_pt1 | contig 27429 bp, 23 predicted proteins | sample M_140807_EF_Meta_FD_87354 | JGI IMG/M metagenome (GOLD analysis project Ga0114972, IMG submission 87354) | Freshwater microbial communities from Lake Montjoie, Canada to study carbon cycling - M_140807_EF_MetaG | ecosystem: Environmental > Aquatic > Freshwater > Lake | place: Lake Montjoie...
ATATGAGCAGCCCGGAGAGGTTTCGCTCGAGGCTGCGGTCCGTGAAGAGTACCGCGGTATTCGTCCTGCTCCTGGATATCCAGCTAGTCCCGACCACACCGAAAAGGAGAAGTTGTGGCGACTGCTAGATCCAGCGTGTCGTATCAACTGTCGCCTGACCGAGAATTACGCGATGTTTCCAGCGAGCAGCGTATCGGGGATATATTTCTCGCACCCTGAGAGCAAGTACTTCGCTGTTGGAAAAATTGGTAAAGATCAGGTCACCGATTATGCTGGGCGCAAGGGTATGAGTGAGGAGGAGGTCGAGCGATGGCTGGCACCGGTGTTGGGGTATAGGTGATTTTAGACAACCTCCTTGCGGTTTTCCTAAAAGTGTTTCTTGCGGTGAGTCAATCGATTAATTGGTAGTCGAAGGTGAGGAGTTATGGATCCGGCGTTCGAGAGCAAAGGTGAGCTCGACCAGCCTAACACGGCGAACACCGGTAATGTATTTTCGGCGCTTTCATACCCGAGGTCGTCGATAGAAACAGTCCTCGCCGAAACAGACCAATTTATAGAGGTAGTTCATTTCGCAACAACTCACCACGATGGACAGCGCTATCCGGAAACGGATTTGCCCCATGTGGCTCATCTTTGGGCGGTTGCTGACCTTGCTCGTAAACTTGCATCGAGCTATTCGGGGCTTGATCCTGAGTTTGCCGCCAGTGTAGCGGTGCTTCACGACATTATCGAAGATACTGATATTGAACACTCCGAACTAGTCAAACGTTTCGGTGAAAAGATAGCTGATGGAGTTCTTGCAACCACCCGAGACAGAGCAAAGACCGACAAAGAACAGATTCCTGACTGTCTTGTTCGAATCAAAGAACAACCCCATGAAGTCTGGATTGCCAAGATCAGCGACAGGATTTACAACTTAAAACAGATCGCTGATGGTCAGGTATTTAGCTGGGCCGAGGATTACGTCAAAGAGTCTCGAGTTATTTGCAATGAGCTTTCCTCGCTAGGGGGTGTTGCTATCGCGGTGTTGGATTTAAGGATTAAACAGTGCGAGCGTTTTTTTTTAAAAAGGTGAGTTTGTCGTAGAAGCTAACAGCTAAATAGTTCCCCCTTAATATAAGGCTAGTTTATGGCGCAAGGAACAGTTTTGTCGCGTTCTCAAGCATCGAGCTTAATCGCCTCGGTCGGCTTACTTGTCACCCTATTAATTTTCCAACTTTTAATCTTACTCAGCTCCACACCCGCTCTCGCCGCTCCATCGCACCCTATTCGCATCGATGGCTCGAGCACAGTCTATCCGATAGTTGAAGCACTCGCAGAGGAGTATCAACAGGAGCACCCTGAAGCCGAGATCACAATTGGCGTATCCGGAACGGGTGGAGGTTTTAAAAAGTTCTGCGCTGGAGAGCTTGATATCGCCACCGCCTCACGCCCCATACAGCCCGTGGAACGTAGTGCCTGTGAGAAAGGAGGAATCGCCTTCCGAGAGATACCGATTGCAACCGATGCGATCGTCGTCGTTGTTCACCCCAAAAATAGCTGGGCGCAGTGCCTTACCACCGCTGAGCTCCGCACCCTCTGGGAGCCTGCTGCTCAGGGTAAGCTCACGACCTGGCGGCAGCTTCGCCCAGATTTCCCCGACCGCCCCGTGACCCTGTACGGTCCAGGAACCGATTCCGGTACCTTCGATTACTTCACCGAAGCAATAGTTGGAACCGCAAAGCAGAGCAGGGGAGATTACACAGCAAGTGAAGACGACAATGTTCTTATTCGCGGCGTCGCGGGAGATCCGGGAGCACTCGGTTATTTCAGTATGGCGTACTATCTACAAAATCAGGAACAGCTCAAAGCCGTGGCTATTCGGGCTGTTGGTGATGATACCGCCTGCATAATGCCGAGCTCTGATGCGGTAAAGGCTGGTAACTACCGACCGCTCGCGAGGCCGCTATTTTTGTACTTGGCTGCCCCATCAAAAACCGCTGCGGATGTTTCTGCGAGTAAGGGAACCAGCGAAGACCTAAGCCGATTCCTAGAGTTCGCCACCAATCCCGAGCGTGGGACGTTGATTGAGGAACTTGGGTTTGTGCCGCGTGGGGTGGTGGGTCGTTAGGTTTTTTTTCGTGATTATGCAAAATTTATGTAAGGGATAAGGGGTGGATAACCATAACTTTGGTAGGTGTCTTTGAGTTTTTAGGGGTGGATTTTATGGCAGGCGGACAGGTTCAGGTAATCGGGTCGACCGATGGTGGAGTACAGATTACAGGGGGTGTTAATAATGTAGTTTGTGTTAACGGGGCTTGCACCAACCAGAGTCGTCCAACCGCTCCAACCGTTAATATCGAAGAGCAGCAGAAATTGCAAAGAAGTATTACAGCCGTTAATACCTCGCTTAAGTTAAGTCCAGATGGAAAAACGATAGTAGCTGGACAGTCTCAACTAAATACCCTCGGGCAGGCTCTTGAAAAGACAGGACAGACGGCCGAACTAAGTGCGTCGGTATTAACTAGAGGACTCTCAAATCCGAAAGACCCCAAACTGCAGGCTCAGGCAATAGAAACACTCCAAGCTGAGCTAATCAAAGAGCAATACGGTGGGAAGATTAAGCTGCCCAAGGGGGCTGAGGGGGCTGGTGCTCCGAAACCGGCTGAGAAAGAGGACGAAAAGCCGAAGCTGGCGCACACCCTTAAATTAAACGATAACGGAAAAGGAGAAGCGTCGAACCTGAAGGTTATGCTCAAACCGGAAGAGTATGATGTTTTTTTCAAATCGCAACCATCCGACAAGCTTGACAGTCCGGCGGTGAGTATCTTTCGGAACCCCAAAGAGCAAGGTATAGCTTACATCGTTGTGAGCCGGAGAGACGAAACCGGTAAGATTCAAAGGACGGAGGTAGCCACTGTTACATCAGCGGATGATCTCACAAATCCTTTGAAAGATACTAAAATATTCAGCAAGGGAGGAAAAGAGAAGTTAGGTACAATGAGCCTCGATGGGCTGGATGTTGCTAAAATGCGAGAAGCTCTTCAAGGTAAGTTGGAAAAGCCGAAACTGGAGAACGCTTCAGAGACTCCAGCGGGGGGGGGCAATGAGGGGGCTGGCAATCCGAGCGATTCGGGAGTAGCTGGTGGTGGTTCCGGGGGTGGCAGAAGCGTTCCACCGAAATTAGGTAGCGGAGGCCATACGACACCTACTCCTGCTACAACAACTACTCCGGCTGCTCCGAAACCCACTGCGATTATCGTCGATGGGGCTCTTAATAAGAGTGAGATGGTGAGGTTTCTAAATGCTGTGAATGGATCTAGTGGTTCTGTAAGTGTAACGGAAAAACTGAAGGAAAAGTTCCCTGATGCTACTGTTTCCGGAGATAGAGATAAGGTCACACTAGTGTTCGATAAAGCGACAGTTCGTATTGCATGGAAGGATGGTTCTGCCTCGATAGAGTCCAGTGAGAATGAACAACAGCGGAAAGCATGGATAAAGGCATTCGAGCAGAAAATAGCTGCGATTATAAAAGATCCGAATGCTAAGACGCCGGTAGTCAGTTTGGGTCCCGCAGCGTTCTTAGTAAAACCCGCTTGAGATGATCGCCCCGCTGGTGCTGCTGATTCGCGACATTCAAAAGGTTAAGGTGCTCCGTTTTTATGGCGTCCTTAACCTAATGCCAGTTCTCGTTTATTTGTGAGAGCTGGCAGAAAGCGGGTGGTTTTATTTGAGCTCCACTCGCAGACCAGGTCGGGCGCGACGGGGATCCGGTGGAGCTCTGTGAGCAGAGCAGTGAGGGGGGACTATCTTCTTTTGGTTAAGCCTAGATTCTGCGGATTAAGCGGCAGAAGTTCGTCGGGGATAGTATCCTGAAGGGCTAGGACTTCTCCTTTCTTTGGTTCGTAGCCAGCATCGAGGGCATTCCGATATAACGCCTGAAGCCGGAGGCGAGTTTCAATCGGGAGAAGTTGAGAATGGTCTGAGGAGGAGAGCTCTTCATTTCTTTGCGCGTTCCTTAATTCTCGGTGGGCGCGGAGAAGTTCCTTGTATTCTTCCTCTAGGATTGGGACTGCATCCTCACCCCGTGCTTGAGCGTCCTTTAGTCGCTTGGTTATTACTTCGTTGGGGTCCTTAAGAGTCCTCTTTACTACTGGAGTTAAAGTGTCGAGACTTTCAAGTACTCCGCTGTATACTCTGTTCCGTATTTCGCGGGCTATAGCTTTTTGGGCATCTGTTTGAGCGAGCTTGAATAATTCACCTAGTTTGCCCTCCATTCGAACTAAACCCGACATCACCAGATTACTGCGGAGCTGCTCGCTGTGAAGCGGGGCATCGCGTTGACTCTCTTCCCACGGGGCATAGATTATACCCTCGACTGAGAAATCAATGACGGTGGGTTCCTTTTTTGAAAATCTGAGAAAATGATGTTGACCCTGAACTCGCTCAAGTATCTTTACACATGTACCGACGAACTTGTCCTCTTGAGATGGTGAAGTGCCCGTTGTGCTCTCGGTTGCATCGTAGAGTTCGATCCAACGTTCAAGGATGGATTTAGAGTGCGGACTCAGTTCAACTGGATAGCGGTCAAATGCAGCTTCCAGTGATTCGAGGCTTAGGCTATTTAATTTTTTAAGTAAAGGCTCTCTAATATCTTGCATTGCACTTTTGAAATCGCCCCCGTTTTCTGCAAAGTGCAATGCCAAAGCCGCTGATCGCACAAATATAAGACGCTCAAGATCGGCGCTTGATTCCTCTGTGTGATTGCCTCTCTTTTCGGCTCGTTCGCGGACGGTCGAGAACTCTCCGACTAACACTTCACCTAGATCATGGATAAACCCGGCGATTGCGCCGTCCTGCTTGAATTGAATGAGCTCTCTACCTAACTCTGCGCTCAATTCATTTCCTTCCTTTGATGACACCGCATCCGCTACAGCAATCACCAACCGCGCAACGTGGACGCTATGAGTTCCTGATTCTTCACCCACCCCTTGAGCAAAGGTCGTCTCACCGCGGAACCTATTTGCGTATTGGAGTTCGTCAACCAGAGAACTGAGCGCCGTTTGGGCTACATTGTCAATCGAGAGTTCGCCGTACGAAATAATATTCCGAATGCCCTCCGGAATGCTTCTATTTGGCTGTTCGTGACCGGTCTTTGCTATGAGTTTATCAAGATTAGTTTTCTCATTAATCGGAACGGCAAAACCGGCGTGCATAAGTTTTCTCGAAAAAAATGATCTAAAACGGTTGGAGAAGTTATCAGGTAATTCAGGCGCAAATTAAAAGCAAAAGAGCCCACCGCCCTTCGGGAGACTAGCCAAGCCAGATACTGAGATCAAGAGCGGGAATAATCGCTAACAAAAATTTGATAAAAGCGAGACGATCTTTCAGCGATCTCCACCCCATTCCATCTCCACTCCACCGCCACCTCCGTACCTCACACTCCCTCTGTCCGATCCCCTCGCACCACAACCGGAGATCCCACCCGCGCGGTGGCGCCTAATCTGCGAGCCAATGCTTCCCATTGCTCTGAAACCTGCCTTTTTCCGAGGGCGCGATGGGCTGCCATTGGGAGAACGTATTGGCGAACCTCCTGGGTGGTTGAAAATCCTGCATCTTTTAGTACATCTCGCACCTCGCTATCCCAAAAGAGTCGGTAGGGGCGAGTTGTTTTTTCTATCATCAATTTTAATTGATATAACGCTCCGCTGACGATATTTACGCTCTTTGCTGAAGGGTAATCAATTATAACGGCGCGCCCCGCAACGCGGCAAAGCTCTCTTAAATAGCCGCGCCAGTCATCGACATGAGGCAAAATACGCAATGACACGACGGCGTCGAATGATGCGGTATCGTAGGGAAGTGTGTTGAGGGGGCCCTCGCTCCATGAGCAGCGCCCCGACGCGATAAATGGGGCAGCTCTTCCCTGTGCAGCAGCACAGCTTCCATGAATCGTAACGTTATAGCCGGACTCCAGCAGAAATGGGGTGAGTTGAGCGTGACCACCACCAACATCGAGGACTGAGCTTGCTGAAGGAAGGGTGAGAAGCTCGGCAAGAGCGCGACGTTGAACGTCGAGCATCCAGTTTCCAATTTCGCCCGAAAAGCGGGATGCGTAGAGATCGGTGGATGAGTCGAGATCGCACCAGGCGCGCGGTTCATCTAATTTCATAACGATTCTTTTTCGATTTGACGCTATCGATTTTTTTACCGCGGCTGGCTAATTTTTTGGTATCTTTGAACCATTTGCGCGGGGTGAAACCCATCCATTATCGCGATACCATCGAGCAACAAAACGGATCTCCTCCTCAACGGGAAGAGTCGGAGAATAGCCGAAATCGCGCTGCGCTCGGGAGCAATCAAAACTTCTGTTTTTTATGAAAAAGTCGGCGCGCCGACGGTGGATGGGTGGTTCGATGCGCAACGGTAGGCAGAGCGCTTCGACCGCTGAGCCGAGTAGCTGTATCGGGAAAACGGGTACCCGAAAGGGAAGAAGAGAGACTCCGTATTCATCGGCGATAATCTTCATTGATTGTTCAAGAGAGATCGGATGAGCTCCTCCGACGATGTAGAGGTTGCCGGAACTTGCGGGCGATTGAGCGGCGAGAAAAAAGGCGCGAGCAACGTCTCGAGCGAGCACCCAGTGACACCAGGTCTTTCCGCTACCGATAATCGGCAAAGTTCGTCCAGCGATTCCACGAAACAGCTTTAGGAGTCGGGTATCACGGGGACCGTACACCATCGCTGGACGAATAACTGAGCCCGTTATTTGGCCCGATCGGAATCTTTCGAGTACAAGTTTTTCTGCATCTGTCTTACTCTCCTGATAAACATCAAGAGGAGCGTACGGAGTGGTTTCATCTGCAGGTGGTGATTTCACATCGCCAAGCACACCAGTGGTACTGCAGTATCCAACGTACCGGACAGAATCGATCTCTGCGGCGAGATCGAGCACATTTCTAGTGCCTTCAAGATTTACTCGCCAGTATTCGCTCGATGGAAATTTTGCCTCACGAAAGAGCGCAGCAAGATGAAAAACCGCATCGCAATCATGCATCGCAGCACGGAGCGAATCGCGATCGGTGATATCACCCTCTGCAAGTTCTACCGGGAGAGTGCGAAGAAATGAGGTATTGCTTCCTCTTCGGTGAAGGGCGCGAACGGTTATCCCCTGAGACACAAGCTCTTCGCAGAGGGTGCTTCCAATAAATCCGGTAGCTCCGGTAACAAGTGCTTGTTTCATGTTGTCAAAGGTTGGAAAAAAATGGTGGAAAAATTCGTTACTCGTGGCAAGAATCGCAATATCGTCGAGGTTGCGACTGATTATTACTTAACTGATGATCATGTGAATCGATAATAACAACTCGAATTTTTCAGCCGATACTACTCTCAAATAGAGCAATAATCTCGTCTGAGAGTCTAGCTGATGAAAAAATAATTTCTCCGCTCTTCACATGTGCTTGGAGGCAGAAAAATTGGGCGCTGAGGTCGATTGAAATTATACTGCTTGGCAACGATCACTAGGTCTTTGCGCGCTCTTGGATCCAACTACTCCGAATGGCTTAACCATAGGAGTGAAACGCGGTTATTCTTTTCCTTGCACTTCTTTGATGATCTTTGAAGCGGAGGTAGGGGAGTGGTGTTATCTGAAAACTCACGATACTATCGACCGATTGTAGGTGATGGTCGAGCGGAAGAGGTGAGTGTAAAAGAAAGGGAGAATCGAGAAAATGACAAACGCTGTAATTGAAACTCTCCCCAACGGACTTACCGTTATGTTTGAGTCGATGCCTCATTTGAGATCGGTGGCGTATGATCTCTCGATCCCGGGGGGGCTTTTGCTCGATGGTGTGGGGCAGATTGGTGGTGGTTCGATAACTCAGGAGCTTATCACCCGCGGTGCGGCTGGCTTGAACGCCTTTGAACTTTCAAACCGATTCGATGAGGCCGGTATTGTGCACGGAGAGTCCGCTGGATACGACCGGATCTCTTTTTCAGGTGCGTGTCTTCCTGAATCGCTAGGCAAAGCGCTCGGGCTCGTTGCCGATATGGTGCTAAGACCGACCCTCGACGAAGAGGAGCTTCCCGGTATCAAGGGTGTAATGCTCCAAGATATCGGATCAATCAGCGATTCTCCCGCTCGCCACGCATCCCTCTCATTTGACCAGGTGTACCTTCCCGACCCTTTTAATCGTCCGTCGTGTGGAAGGTTATCTGATATCGAGCAGTTCGACGGAAATTCTGTTCGTCAGGTGTGGGAGCGACTTTATCGGCCGAAAGGGGCGTGTCTCTCGATTGCGGGCAATTTCGATCGGAGCGCCGTGCTTGCGGAGATTAATCGGTGGTTCGGCGATTGGAGTGGCGAAGGGGCGGTGGTGCCAAAAGGTGGGAGCCTAAGTAGTCAAAACTCCTTTTTCGTCCGCTCTCCGTCGGAGCAGGTCCAGATTTTTGTCGCATACCCTTCCGCTCCATTTCTTGGTGAACACTACTATGCCGCACGGGTGGTAAATGTTGTGCTGTCTGGGGGGATGTTCGGTCGATTGTTCGTTGAGGTTCGGGAAAAACGTGGGCTCTGTTATTCGGTTTATTCAACCCACATCGGGCGTGGGCAATTTGGGTATGTGCGGGCGTACGCTGGTACGACACCTGATCGAGCGCAGGCAACGCTCGAGGTGCTCACCAATGAATTAGGAGCAGTGCGCGGGACCGTGACGGTGGAGGAACTTAGCCGAGCCAAGGAGAACCTAAAAGCATCTTTGGTCATGAATCTTGAGTCGCCATCGGCGCGCGCTTCGACGAATGTAAGTGAATGGTGGTTGTCGGGGCGGGTTCGATCGATTGCAGAGATTGAGGCGGGAGTTGAGGCGGTTTCGCTTGAGTCTATTGATGAATACTGCGAGTGCTATCGACCGAGCGATGCATCGGTGTTGACCCTCGGGCCAGAGCCGTTGGTCAGTGACGCGCAAGAGGTTATTCTCTCGGTCGCGTCGTAGAGCTGTAACAGAAGGCGTGGCATTTAGTTTAAGTGCGGAAGTTAAGTAGAGGAGCGCAACGGCGGTCTTGGGGGCAAACGGTTGTGTGGACATGAGGAGTGACATGGGAGAAGGGTCCGGGGAGCTGCGTTCGCATACGTTGTCGAACGGTTTGGTTTTGTTAGGTGAGGTAAATCCTCGAGCAGATACCGCGGCGGTGGGATTTTTTGTAAAAACGGGTTCCCGCGATGAGACTGAAAAAGAGGCAGGGGTATCGCACTTCCTTGAGCATATGATGTTCAAAGGAACACCGAATCGAACCTCGTTGGATATCACCTACGAATTGGGAAATATTGCAGCGCGGGCAAATGCTTTTACATCGGAGGAGTGCACCGTTTACTATGGCGGAATCGTTCCCTCTTTTTTCACCCGCATGCACCATCTTCTTTGTGATATGTTGCGACCGTCGCTCGACAAAGATGAATATGCGATGGAAAAAAAGGTTATTCTGGAAGAGATAGCGCTCTATCTAGATAAGCCCGGATTCTTTTTACGGGAAAAAGCTCAGGAAGATTTTTTTCGTGGGCATACGGCGGGCAACTCTGTACTTGGTTCTCGCGAGTCGATAACTGCGCTCTCTCGTGATGAGATGGATAGTTATTTTAGGCGGCGCTATGTGCCGAGTAACATGGTGCTTGCAGCGGCGGGTAAGTTTGATTGGGATCGATTCATCGCTGATTCGGAAGAGCTGTGCGGTGGTTGGCAAACCGGTAATGCGCCGCGCGACACACCCCGTCATACACCAACCTCCGGAGGTCTAACTCTACATCGCCCCAATCTCAAGCAGTCGTACCTTGTCTTAATGTGTCCGAGCGCGAGTGTTCAGGACGATGAGCGAGCATCGCTTGCGCTCCTAGCATCGCTTCTCAACGATAGCTCGGTTGAGGGTGCGTATTGGAAGTTAGTTCATACGGGTATCGCCGAGTCTGCCTGGGCTGATCTCTCTGAGCGGGATGGGTGCGGATATTTTGAGCTTGGTCTATGCGTAGAGCCTGAAACGCTCGAACAGGCGCGTGAAATATTGCTTGAGGTTGTAAAATCCCCTATCAGACTCGATGAAGCGGACCTTGAGCGGGCAAAGACCCGAACTATCTCGAGGATGGTGTTGAATGATGAGCTTCCGATGGGGAGAATGATGGATTTAGGACTGACCTATCTTGCGCGTGGGCGCATGAGAACCCTCGATGAGGCGATTCAGGAGATAGCATCAGTAACAGTGCCCTCTATTCGTGCAGCGCTTGAGCGGTATCCGCTTCAGGGCTGGCTGGAATATCGACTGCTTCCAGAGATGTGAGTAGGGTGTTAGTGCGAACTATATGAGCTTTTTAGGTAGTGGCGATGAATAGTAATCCGGAAAAAAATGATGATCCTCAGCACGCTGCTGAGCTGTCCCCGCAGGAATCTTTAGAGCATGGAGAGCTTGAGGCAGGTGACCCGATTGAAGCGGACGATGAGAGTGAGAGGGACGATAGCGAGAGAGATGATATCGAGGATGATGAAGAACACGAGTGCGCCGAGCATGAGGAGGTAGCTTCGCAGGAAGAGGTTGCGCGGAAAGCGGCTGAACAGCAAGAGATAGAGCAGGAAGAAAAACTGCAGCAACAAAGAAGGCGCGGTCCTGAGGTTAATTCAGTTCAGGAATTGATTGCGACCTTGCCAGCGTGGGCTCGAAATCACGCGCAGCTTCTTAAGGCACACCTCACCGGGGTTGTGGCGTTGATTACCACCGATCCTCATCGAGCATATCGGATTGATTGGAGCGGTGATCGATTGGTGGCGGAGGCGGGAGACGCCCAAACTGCCGATTGTCGCGTTACCCTTAGTCAGAGCGACCTTATGCGGGTTGTTCGAGGAGAGTTTAATCCACAGATCGGCATGCTTTCGGGTCGCATCAAAGCGAGTGGCAATCCCGAGATGGCGATGTATCTTTTTAATCTTATTGTTCGTCGCTGACGGTTCGAAGGTTTTGTCATGATTGCGAGTCTCGATGGAGTTTTCTGGGGTCAGGATGCGTTTGGAGTACAGACTGAAAAGGCGCGGCTCCTCGCCAATGGGCGGGCGGTGTGTGACCTTTCGATGGTCAATCCTGATATTGCACCACCTAGGTTTTTGATTGATACCCTGAGTGAGGCTGCGGTTAAGGGCGCAAATCATCGGTATGCGGTTTCTCGGGGTGTTCGCAAGCTGCGCGAAGCGCTATCTCAACGGTACGACGGAGTATTCGGGGTATCTCTCTCCCCTGAAACCGATGTGTGTGTCACCTTGGGTAGTAAAGATGCCCTCACCCAGATAGCTCTCGTTTTACTCGAGCGTGGGGATGATATTTTGGTTGGTGAGCCGACATACGCAGCATTTCGCTTTGTCGCTGAGTATGCGGGGTTGCAGGTGCGGAGTTTTTCGCTCTCCTATGATGAAGAGGAGATGCTCTCCAATCTGACTGCTGCAATGGAAGAGAAGCCGGCGCGGGCGATTTTTCTCAATTTCCCGAACAACCCGACGGGGCAGTCGGTGTCGGAGGATTTTTACCGTTCGGTTCTCGCGGTTGCTCGTCGTTCTGGAACGATCGTGGTCAATGATTTTGTCTACGGAGAGATGACCTATTCGGGTAATCCTGCGGTCAGTCTTTTAAGTGTCGCAGAGCGTGGTGATGCTGCGCTCGAAACGTATAGTCTTTCAAAGGCATTTAGTGTTCCGGGATGGCGGGTCGGTGCAGTGATGGGAGCGAGCCATCTTGTGCGAGAGATCGCGATTGCGAAATCACGGGTCGATTATGGCCTTTTTCTGCCTATTCAGATCGCTGCTGCCGCTGCATTAAGCTCGCAAGAGCCGTTTGTAAGTCAGATTACGGAGCGGTATCGCAAGCGAGCCGAGGTGTTGACCCGAGTTCTTCGGAGCGTTGGGTGGGAGGTCACTTTTCCCTCGGCGGGAGCTTCGATCTGGGCGAAGATACCGGAGCGTTGCCGCGCTGAGGGAAGCGATCGGGTTATTCAACGGCTGGTCGGCCGGGGAGTCGTCGCGACAGGAGAGTCATTCTTTGGGTCGTCTCGGGATGGGTTTGTTAGATTTGCGTTAGTTGCTGCCGAGGATCGATTGCTGCAGCTGGAAGAGGTGTTGCGGGTATGAATTATCGCGCAGGTGGTATAGCGGCTGGGGTTGGGCTCGTCGTGATGACTATCGCGACCGGCGCGCTAGCTGCTGATCCGGAGGTTGAAAAAAAAGGTGATAACGAAGGGTGTCGCCGAGCGGTCGAGATAACCGTTCAGGCGGTCAAAGCGCTCGATGCAGTAGAAGAGGAGAGGCTCTATTCGGAGGCGATTACTGCGTGCGCAACACTTGCGGAGGCGCGCTATAACCGAGCGTTACTTTATAGGCGGCAAGAAAAACGGGAGCTCGCGCTTCGCGATCTCACAAAAGCGCTCGAGGTCAGAGATGATGATCGATTTCGGATTGCTCGTGGGCGAGTTTACGGTGAGCTGCAGCAGTTTGAGGAGGCGCGTGCTGATTTTAACGCGGTGCTGAATCGTTCTCCCACCGATGGAGGAGCGCTTATCGGGTTAGCAACCGTTGTCGAGGCGCAGGGCGATAGGGCACAAGCGATTCATCTTCTCGAGCGGGGCAGGGAGGCCGATCCAACGAGCGCGTTAATTCGATTTAATCTTGGTGTTTTGTACGAACTATCTGGCCGGATGAACGAGGCGGATGGCGAGTATACGCGCTCAACGGAGCTCGATGCGTATAATGGGGAGGCTTGGTATCGGCGAGGGTTGTTGTTAACTGCGCGGGGTGAGGGTGAACGGGGTGTCGCGGCGTTCGAGCGCGCTATTAGTGCTGGTGGGGATATTGAGATTCAGGCGCGGGTATCTCTTGCGCGGCTCTTTAGAGAGAGAAAAGCGTTTGAAAAGGCTGAGCTTGTCCTTCGTAGGGGGCTTGAACATTCCCGAGATAGTCAGCCCCTTCAGAGGGAGCTTTCCGGGGTTCTATTTGACCAGGGAAGGTTTGAACAGGTGGTTGAGGTTGCGGGGGCAGCGCTCGTCGCAGAGCCTCGTCAGCCGCATCTCCTGCTCCTAAAGGGTGCCGCAGAACGGCGTCTCGGTAGGCTGGAGGCTGCCGAGCGCTCTCTTCGGGAAGCAGAGGGGCTGGACGGAAAAAACTCCGCTGTACATTCCGAGCTCGCTCTTCTATTTCGAGCACTTGGCCGTAGTGATGAATCGTCTCGACATGCGCTGGTATCAAAAGAATTGGAACAATTATCTATGGTGCCGAGAGAGTAGTTTACTTTTTTTGCCCGTTATTTAGTTGGCCCTGAAAAACCCCTCCATGGGTTTTTCAGGGCGGCTCCAAGCACACAAAATCGCTTCTAGCGCGATTTTGTGTGCGTCGCCCAAACGTCTATCGACGTTTGCCGGACCCTTCCTGGTCCGGAGTGCTCCCTGAAATTGCAACTTTCTGAGCATAGCTACTCAAAAAGTTGCAAAATCTTGCTTTTAAAAATCGTATTTTTAAAAGCAAGATTAGGTAGTTATACTCTTTTTCAGGGAGCACTATTTAGACCCCCCCAAGAGAAGTGAGTTCATATTTCTAGAAGGTCCTCGGACTTCAACCCTTTTTAGGATTGGGCAAGTTTTTAAAAAATTTTGGGTCCTTAACACTTAAATGGCTCTTATTCCCTGCCCCCGTATCCTTATAGCGGGCACCTCGTCTGGTGTGGGAAAATCTTTTATTTCTCTAGGGATTGTTGTTGCGCTTATTCAACGGGGATTAAGTGTTTCCGTTTGTTTGCATGGAGTTCGACTCCCGCAAGCGGTTCTCTATCGAAGGATTACACTTCGCCAACCATACATTCTTGATCCCCATCTTCTAACGGAGGCGCAGATTCTCCGCGCGGTGCGTTCGGCTGGAGTAGGGGCCGATATCGTCGTTATTGATGGAAATCTTGGGCTCTTTGATGGACGTGATCCGACAACGTGGGAGGGTTCTGATGCGCGAATAGCAGAGCTTCTAGGAGCCCCCGTAGCTCTTGTCTTTGATGGCGGCATTTTTGACGCGAGCTCAGGGGCACTCGTTAAGGGTTTTTCACACGGTGCCAAGGGGCAGTTTTCCATTGAGGGGGCTATCGCAAATTGGCTTGATTCGGCTGCGTTTCCGAATCGAGATCGCCAGTTTTTCGAGAAGGCTCTTACCTCCTTTGATGCTCCTCAGCTTCTTGGAGCAATCCCGACATTTCCTCAGGCAACAGCCGAGGAAAACGCATTGCCGGGAGTAAGTGTCGAGCAGGATAAAAATCGCACTGTGATCGGTCATTCGTTTATTCTCGAGGCCTCAAAATGGATCGCAAAATCGGTCGATGTTGATGAACTGGTTGAGATTGCCCGTCGAGCGGCGCCGCTAAGTGTTGCCGATGAAGACGAGCGTAATCCCCCAAAGAGGCGGTGTCGCATCGCCGTAAGTGACGATAGCTGCTTTCATCTTGGTTTTCCGAACAACCTCGATCTTCTTCGGTTCTATGGAGCTGAATTGCTCTCGTTTTCCCCACTTGCGGATTCGCGCCTTCCCGATCGGATTGGTGGCGTTTATCTCACGGGAGCCTATTTATCGGAGTATGGTGCGGAGCTTGCGGGAAACAGTGATATGCGAGCGGCACTAAAGGCATTCGTAGCTCAGGGGGGGCTTGTATACGCCGAGGGAGGAGGGGCTGCGTTTCTCTGTGAAGAGTTCATTGGCAGCGGCGGAGAGGGCCCGCTTGCTGGTATTGGAGTACTTAAAGGGCGCGCACGATCTGTTAAGGCTGAGGTTGATTATATAGCTCTTGAGGCGGTTTGTCCCTCTTTTCTGGGTGAGCAGGGAACGGTAGTGCGGGGTGTTGATTCTAGTGAGTGGGTTTTTGAGGGGTGGAGTGAAGCTCCCACAGCTGTTATGAAGGAGGTATCATCTGGTCGGCGCCGCAGCGCCGAGGTGCTGGCTCTAGGAAACCGCGTTGTCGCAACAACGGCATTCTTGCATTGGGGGTCAGCGCACGAAATCGCGAGCCGTTTTGTCGAAGAGGCTGAACAGGCGATGCGTTGAGTGCGAATAGAGGGCATTCTTCAGGGAGCACTAAAGAGGTTGGCCCTGAAAAACCCCTCCATGGGTTTTTCAGGGCGGCTCCAAGCACACAAAATCGCTTTTAGCGCGATTCTGTGTGCGTCGCCCAAACGTCTATAGACGTTTGCCGGACCCTTCCTGGTCCGGAGTGCTCCCTGAAATTGCAACTTTCTGAGCATAGCTGCTCAAAAAGTTGCAAAATCTTGCTTTTGAAAATCCTATTTTTAAAAGCAAGATTAGGTAGTTATACTCTTCTTCAGGGAGCACTAAAGAGGTTGGAACGCCATGGACACTCCGAGAATAGTCGAAATTGAGGATGCATTCGGATTTATTCCTGTCTCAAATGGGACGCAGAGGAATATTCCCGTCGTGGGGACTAGGGCGATTCGAGATGCATTTGATCCAGTCTGTATTCAACAGGCGATAACTGCGCGGTGTTCGCCGGGTGTTTCGGAACTGATACTCAATCCCGATGCGCACGTTGGTTACGGGGCGCCGATCGGATGCGTACTGGTTTCCCCCTCTCATGTATACCCTGGTCCTGTTGGGTTTGATATCAAATGCTCTATGAGCCTCCTTCAGCTCGACCTGCCCGAAAAGGTGATTGCAGAGAAATCGGTTCGCCGATCGCTTATCGGTGCGATCGAAAAACGGCTCCCCACTGGTCCCGGAAAGGGGCAGCGATCGGTGCCGCAATCGCGCCACATTTCGCGCGAAGATGGCATCGCGGCGGTTGTTCATGGCGCCACTCCCGAGGTCTGCTCTGCGCTAGGAATACCGACAGATTGGCGAATGCGGTGTGAGGACGCTTCTCATACCGGACACGATGGAACGATATCTGCGCTGGAGAACCGTATGGATCGGCTCCTTAGTGTTGATGCTATCCCTTATCTCGATGAAAAATTGAGTCAGCTCGGCTCGTATGGCGGAGGAAACCACTTTGGCGAGTGTAGCGTGGTGCGAGTGGCCAAAGGGGAGCGAGCGCACAGTGTTGCTGCGGCTTTTGGATTAAGGGAGGGAGCTGTTGCGTTTCTTTCTCACTGCGGTTCTCGTGGTTTTGGATATGCCCTTGCGTCCCGTCAATTTAAGCTATTGCAGGAGAGGTTTGAGGAGTGGGCAATACCTTTTCCGGGTGGCGATAAACAGCTTGTTTACGCTCCGCTTGGTTCTTCGGAAGCAAACGATTATCTCGACGATCTTGCGCTCGGTGGTAATTTTGCGACCCTGAATCATCTTGTCATTAACTCCCTCGTGCTCGAAGCGTTTCAGGAGATATTTCCCGGCACTACTGGTTCTCTCATCTATTTTATCAGCCACAATTTTGCTCGTCTTGAGCAGTATCGGGGCACGCCGTGTTGGGTCCATCGAAAAGGAGCTACCCGTGCCTTTCCAGCGGGACATCCTGGGCTCGTCGGAACTCCATTTGCCGAGATCGGCCACCCTATTCTGCTCCCGGGGAATCCTCAGGTTGGCTCGGTGGTGATGGTTGCTGACCCGGGCGCAGAGCGCACCTGTTTTAGCATTAATCACGGCGCTGGCCGCGCTCTTGGTCGGCGGGAGGCGATTCGCACCCTCGACCAGCGCTCGGTAGACGACGAGCTTGCTGCCCACGATATCCTGACTAACTGCCGCCACTATCCTAAGGACGAAGCCCCTGCCGCGTACAAGCCATTCGAAGAGGTGTTGCAATCGGTCCAAAAAGCGGGGCTAGCCTCCCCGGTTGCATCGCTCCAACCCCGCTTTGTGATTAAAGATGCAGAAAAGGGGAGGTGATGATAAGGGCTCGCCTTGTTATTTCAATAGCTTAGCCTACCCCTCTGAATGACCCCTTGTTTTTTCGATTGTGGTTTTATAGCCTATCACAGATTTTTACGTTGTTTGGTTATCAAGCTCCCCCTCTGGTCGATGTTTTGTCCAGGGAAGTTATGAGGAGTGTCGGGTGGTGATAGGGTGGCAGGGCAAATACGATGTGCCCGCCTTAACCGTTCTAAGAGAATGGACTTAGCACACGCCCCTTCAAAGCACATCATGAAGAAAGCCCCGAAAAAGCGGACCGTAAATAGTAAGAACTCTCGCCAACAACAATCTGAGCAGCAGATTGTAAGGCGAGTTCCTGCGCTGTCATCGAATCAATCCTCCGCTTCCGCTGGTATTACCGCTGATATAATAGTCTCTGTTCCGCTGGGTCAGGGAATCAAACAGATGCGGTGTCCCCGGCTCCCCGCCGCCATGCTCCTTGGATGTGTCGTTTCGCTTTTGTGCGCCGCGGGGTGGGCTGTGTTTGACTATTCTCGACTCGTAAAGTTGAGCCATAATGAGCAAGAAGCAGTAGACGAGTTATTACGCCGAAATGATCTACTATCGAAAGAAGCAGCTCACTTAAAATCACAGATTGCACAACTGTCGTATCGGGTGAGAGCCGCGGCAACCCGTCAGCGATGGCTTACCGATGAGGGAGCGCACTACATGCGAGCGGCAGGGCTTAGCGAAGCGGCTCCGCAGGTGAATGCCGAAGAAGATGAGTGGACCGCGTGGGGTGATGTTGAGGCTAAACTGCCAAGGGATTCGCGCTCCCGTTTCCGCGAACACGGTGGAGTTGGAGGCTCCGAGAGGAACTGCTCGGTTACTAAAGGAGAGTGTAAGCGAGGAGCGCTTGCATCGGCGAAGGGGTCCAGTCAGAGATCGCAAAAATCCATATTAAAAGCAGGTACAACACAGCGGCGAGGTACCTTTACCCGGCTTACTTCGTTGCGGATAGCGAATCGCTCCGTTAGATCGGCGAGCTTCAAGATTACCTCGTCCACATCAAATTCAGCCCCTCTCTTTCAGCCGACTGCGGGCCGTATTACATCACATTTTGGTATTCGTCCATCTCCTTTCCGAAGAGGCCGACAGATGCACGAGGGTATGGATATCGACTGCACTACCGGTGCGCCGATTCGCGCTGCTGGTGCTGGAATGGTGCTCGCGGTGGGTCGGCATAGCAGTTACGGATTGGTTGTCGATATCGCTCACGGTGGTAACGTAAAGACTCGCTACGCGCACCTTTCTTCATCGTTAGTTCGCGCTGGCGCCCCAATCGCTCGCGGCACTGTACTCGGTCGCTGTGGCTCGTCGGGAAGGTCTACCGGTGCTCACCTTCATTTTGAGGTCCATCAAAACGGCTCTCCCGTTGACCCTCGCCGATACCTCTTCAAGGGCGATTCTTTACCAGGCCGATCATCGCGAACAATTCAGGTTGCTTCAAGCAACCAAGTAGATAACAGATCCAAAGGAACTCGTCGGATCGGATAGTCGAAAAAGTTACCGCTTCGATCAAAACTTTCCTCGTTGACCAATTCTCTCTCCGGTGCTGTACTCGCTGAGAGGCAGCAGAGTTACCGTTCGCTAAATTACAAGCGGCGAATAGGTTTGGGCTGACCTCGAACCAAAGGAGATTAATGGTATGAGTAACCGAAAAGGATGGCGGTTCTTGGCGATGGTGCCGATGATAGTCTGGCTTAGCGCAACTACCTCGGGCTGCTTTGTTGCCCGCGCGACAGGTGAGACCTTTGAGGCAGTTGGGGTTGGTATGGGTCGTGCGTTGGGAGGTGTGTCAAACGGTTTTGGACATGCTGTTGCGGGCACAGGTCGCGCTGTTACACGTGCGGCTAATAGCGGCTCCTCCGCAATGCCGCGGTCCATTTCAGCAGATGCTGATCTTGTGTCTGATGACGATCAAGATATGAGGTTTTAATAAGATTCGCTCGGGAGTGGCTGTTGCTGCTGCACCAAAAAGGGGCTAAGGTCATTTAGATCGGTTGATATTGCCCCCACCATCTCTCGAGGAGTCGTTAATGAAGATAGAAACGATCGAGGTGACCCCTGTTGCCCAAAATTGTCGTATCCTCTCGGACCCACGGACACGTTCCGCGCTAGTTATTGACCCGGGAGGCGAGGTCGATACGATATTGTCGATGCTAAAACGTGATGGGCTTACCCTTGAGCAGATCTGGTTGACTCACTCTCATTTTGATCATTGCGGAGGAGTTGCGGAGCTGAAAGAGGCAACCGGTGCGCCTCTTATTGCGCATCCTGATGAATCTTTATTCCGAAAAAATGTACTCGTCGCTGTCCAGCGGTGGCAGCTTCCGGAGGATGGATACCGAAATTGTCCCGAGCCAGACCGCACGGTAGTTGGTGGTGAGGAGCTTATTTGGGCGGGGTATTCATTTCGGGTGCTCCCAACACCGGGCCACTCGCCGGGCCACGTTGCATTTTACTGTGCCTCTGAAAAATTTGTGCTCTCAGGAGACGCCCTGTTTCAGGGTTCAATTGGCCGGACCGATCTCCCGGGCGGCAACCACCAAGAGCTTATCGAGAGTATCATCGGGCAGCTCCTCTCACTCCCTGATGGAACGCGCGTTCTTTCTGGTCACGGTCCTGACACAACAATAGGACGAGAGCGCACCCATAATCGCTACCTGAGCGAAACGTTGCACGGTTGATAGGTTCACATCTGCTATGGCCGCTTCCTTTGCTGCTTCTCCTTCCCTCACGAAACGTGCCGTCCCTCGCCGAATCGTGCTTGGCGTTACCGGTTCTATAGCCGCATATCGCGCTCCTGACATAATACGCCGACTCCAGGAGGAGGGATGCGCCGTGCGAGTAGTTATGACCCACTCCGCGCGTCAGGTGGTTGGAGTGGCGACGTGTGAAGTTATATCGCAACACCCTTGTATGGGGGAGTTTTGGTCATCTTCTGTATCCTCTGGTTCTGAGCAGGGTGGTGAGCACTCGGCTGAAATTGAACATATCTCGTGGGGTGATTGGGCTGATGCAATCGTTATCGCGCCAGCGACCGCGGATTGCATCGCTAAGATTCGGCTCGGTATCGCTGACACTCCACTTCTTGCGACGGTGCTCGCAGCGCGGTGCCCACTCATCATTGCGCCAGCGATGAACTGTAATATGTGGACAAGTGCGCCGATTCGTGAACATGTCGAGGCGTTGCGGGCACGGGGAGTTATTTTCGTTGGACCAGAGGAAGGGTCCCTCGCGTGTGGATGGCAGGGCGCTGGGCGACTCGCAAATATCGATGCAATCGTTGGAGCGGTTTGTCGACTGGGGGCAGCGCAAGATCTTGCGGGGCACCATATCGTTGTTACTCTCGGTCCGACACGAGAGAGAATAGATCCCGTTCGCTTTCTAACAAATCGTTCATCCGGAAAAATGGGGTGTGCCGTTATTGCAGCCGCGCTTGCGCGGGGAGCAACGGTTACCGCGATTCATGGCCCCTTGGCTGTGCCGATTCCACAAGGAGCGGTGCGGGCTATTCCTGTTGAGTCTGCACTTGAGATGGAGCAGGCGGTGCATAGAGTTGTCTTTGAGGAGGAACCACACCCCTCAGTGTTGGTGATGGCCGCCGCAGTGTCTGATTATCGTCCTCAATCTCCCTCGATGGAGAAGCTAAAACGATCGGGAGGTGACGATGGGACAATTTCCCTAGTGCTCGAGCAGAACCCCGATATAATCGCAGGGGTTGCACACCGAAGAGGTAATTCTGCCGCGCCGTTTCTTGTTGGATTTGCGGTCGAATCGATAGAACATGGTGAGCGTTTAATCGCTGAGTTCAACCGCAAACGAGCCGCAAAAGGGGTCGAAATCTTGGTTGGAAATCGAGGTGATGATGCGTTCGATGCCGACACTAATGTCGCGTATCTTATCGATGGAATGAGTGAGGTTGAGCCGATTGCAGCGGATAAACGAGAGGTTGCTGACGCTATTCTTGATCGGATTGTTGCATTTTGGGAGCGATAACGGCGCAGTAATAGCGGGGTAGCGATACGACACCATACGGGGCATCATGGAGGAAGATACACTCAATTATCGTGAGGAATTACTGCGGACGGTTGAGGCACTTGCTCGGCGATGGTACCCATCTGGGGTGCCGCGTGAGCTCTTTCGAAACGCGCTTGCTGAGGCCCTCGCAGCGGCCTCCGATTGCGAGGATGAGAATCGTGGTGACGTGGATGGTGAAAGCACTGAACAGGGCTTGCTCCGCGCGGTGTTTGTCGTTCCAGCTCCGCTCAATAGCGATGACGAGGCGTTTTTGAAACGAGCTGTAACTCAGGGATTACGGTGGAATTGGGACGAAATCGCTGTTGTAGTAAATGGTAGTCTTAATCGAGTGATGCCGATGGTGCCGATAGTTCGGTGTGGTGTTGATGAATTGTTAGATGCACCCGATCGCAAGCGGGTCGAATCGGCGGATATTGATGAGGCTAGAGCGCCACACGCGACGGGGATATCAACGGTATCTATTAGTGATGCGCGAAGCTCTCCTCAAGCAAAGCGGCAACTATGGTCGGATCTCCAGAGGCTGCTCTAGGCGCAAAAAAAAGAGTCGGTCCTCAGAGTCATTCAAAAGATATGCGAGGGGTAGTTATGAAATATTCCCGATTCCACCACTCTAAATCGAATCCGTCCGATACTCCGACACCTAGAGAGTTTTTCCGCCCAATCATCTTCGCCTTTGTTCTTGCAGCAATCGGCTTCCTCTTACCTCAGAATGCAGTCTCAGAAACCCCAAAAAACTCGCAAAAATCTGAAAAAAATGTGAATGCGTCCACTTCAACAAAGGGCGCTCCTGCTGTTGCAACAGAGGGGAGAGTTGTTGTGCTTCCGACCGAGATGCTCATTTTGCCCGGAACCGCTGAGTACATTAAGGGAGTGGTTGAAGCAGCTGCGAGCACCAACACTCGACTAATAATTATCGAACTCTCAACCCCCGGTGGAATGCTCTCCTCAACAGAGGAGATCGTAAAAACTCTCTTTCGATCCACTGTTCCGATAGTGGTTTATGTCTCTCCAGCCGGCGGAACGGCGACCTCAGCGGGGCTTTTTGTGACGATGGCCGCTCACATCGCAGCGATGGCGCCTGGCACAACGATAGGGGCAGCTCATCCTGTCGGTGGGCAGGGAGAAAATGTCGAAGGGGACATGAGAGCAAAAATTGAGAATGCAACTATGAGCATGGTTCGATCTATTGCTGACGAGCGGGATCGAAATGTGGTCTGGGCTGAGAAAGCGGTAAAAGAGAGCGCCTCAGCAACCGCGACAGAGGCGTTATCGTTGGGAGTTATTGATCTTATCGCCGAGTCACGCAGTGAGTTACTGCGGCTTATCGCCGGAAAAACTATAAAAACAGCGACGGGCTCGGTTGTGTTGGAGGACTATTCAGCACTACCCATTACCGTTGAGCAGCTCTCACTCAGGGGCCGCATCGTTAATGTTTTGGCTAATCCTGCTGTGATTGCGCTGTTGTGGGTCGGCGCATCGGCGGGGCTTGGAGTCGAGATCTACAACCCGGGGTTAATCCTTCCCGGTGTTGTCGGAGTCCTCTGCCTTCTCGCAGCTCTTACAGTTTCAGAAATAATTCCAATTACGATGATGGGAATTACCTTTCTTGTTGCGGGCGGATTGCTGCTTGCTCTAGAGCTTGTGCTTCCCTCTGGTGCCCTCGCTATAGGAGGAATTGTAGCAATTGCGCTTGGTGCTACGACCCTTATCGATGTAACGCGGGCTCCCGATCTCTCGATGGCGTATTCGGTTATCGCACCAATTTTGGCCGTTGTCTCTGGATTTATCTTTTTCATCGGATACAAAGTTGCAGCAACCCGTCGACAAAAACCCTCCGTTGGTTTTAGCGCGATGACGGGATTGGTTGGAATGGTACTGGAGGTCCTTGAGAGTGGGCTTCGAATTGAGGTGCGGGGGGAAAAATGGCTCGCACGCTCAATAGAGAGCGGCGAAAAGTTTGAGAAAGGCGATTCAGTTGTTGTTGTTTCGCATCAGGGGAATATTTTGTTTGTTAAGAGGAGGGTGTAATGGCTTCAATCTCACTAATTTCTTCATTTTTGGCTCTTGCTGCTGTTATCCTGAACATGTCAGCCAAAGTTATCGATCAATACGAGGCAGGAGTAGTTTTTCGATTCGGACGATTAGGCCCCCTGAAGACTCCAGGCCTTTGCTTCATTCTCCCATTTGTTGATCGCTTGGTGATAGTCGATCAACGAACAATCACTATCGATATTCCCCAACAAGATGTCATCACCAAAGATAACGTCTCGGTAAAGGTTAGTGCGATACTCGCATTTAAAGTGATGGATCCAGTCGCAGCGGTGGTTAATGTAGATAGCTATCTTGCTCTAACAAGCCGCCTCGCTCAGACAACGCTTCGGAGTGTATGCGGTCAGGCTGAGCTAGATGAGCTACTTGTGAATCGCGAACAGATCAACGATCGGATTCAAGATATCATCGATCACCAGACTGCCGCGTGGGGAGTTAAAGTCACCATCGTCGAGATTCGGGATATTGATCTTCCGCAGGACATGCAGCGTGCAATGGCCCGACAGGCCGAAGCAGAGCGAGAACGCCGCGCAAAAATTATCAAAGCAGAGGGAGAGTATCAGGCTGCAGAAAAGCTTACCGAAGCGGCCGAGATAATGAGCAGAAACGATACAACGATTCAGCTCCGTTATCTTGAGACACTTCGCGATATATCGGTGGAGCAAAACTCGACGATCCTATTCCCCTTGCCGATAGAGATGCTAAAAGCTTTCGGCAAGCGATCTTCTGATAATAGTCAATAGCCGACAAGAACTTTCCGATGAAGCAACCATCTATTAAAAATTCCTCGACACTGCCTCCTATCTGGGCACTCGTAGCGGTTTTGCTGCTTGCCGGAGGATGGTTGCTTTTGCAGCTAAAAGAGATGATCGTTTTGCTCGTAGTTGGATACGCCATCGCGTATGTCATGCGACCAGCGCTTCTTTTCCTCGAAAAAAGGGGAGTCGGACGAACGGCGGGTTGTATCTTAATATTTGGGCTATCGGGTGCCCTTTTTTTGGTGCTAGCTGTTACAATATTGCCAACGATCCTCTCCGAACTCACTCAGCTGGCAAACCGCCTCCCCGAGCTCATTCCCACCGCGCGGGAGCGTCTCCTAGCCCACTATCACCGTATCCACGACTACATTCCAAAGACCTATCATCGGCAGCTCGATGACGCAACAAGTTCGCTTGTTCCATCATTTGGCCCCAAGGCAATTCAGGGCATCCTCGGAGGAATGGCATCTGCTCTCTTGAGTGGCTACTCACTCACCCTAACCCTAGTCAACATCGCTCTTCTTCCATTTATTGTGTACTACCTTGCGGTAGATTTTGAAGAGATGCACAAAAAAGCCCTAGCTCTTTTTCCAAAGCACCTCCGAAAATCGGTGCGCGAGATGGCACAAGAGGTAGACATTCTGATGTCAGCCTTCGTACGAGGCCAATTCGTAGTCGGATTTCTCCTAACCCTTTTATTTATGGTCGCTCTCGGATTGATCGGTATTGAGCTCTGGTTTGCGATCGCACTTATCTCGGGCTTTGGCAATTTAGTGCCCTACTTAGGTTCACTAATAGGAATCCTCCTAGCATCACTGATGGCGCTAGTTACCTTCGGCGATCTTCAACACCTTGTCTTCATATGGGCCGCCTTTGGATTAATCCAATTTATCGAGGGTTCCTTCATAACCCCTCATGTCGTTGGCGACAAAGTCGGCCTCTCCCCCCTAGCAGTAATCCTCGCCATCTTCGCCTTCGGCAAACTCCTCGGCCTCCTAGGAGTTTTCCTCGCCGTACCCTTTGCCGCAATATTCCGAGTAACAACTCGCCAGGGGCATGGTTGGTTGTTGGAGCAGATGGAGAGGTGAGGGGAGGGATTATGTTGAAAAAAATAAAATCAAGGACTGTGATCCCCTTACTGATGAATATCACGTCTTAACCTGAGACACGCTTAAGGAAATAAAGACTTTCCCCGCATTTATAAAAATTAGTAGCCGATCCCAACTATAAGCCATCTAAAAAATAGAGGCCAAAATGATGCAACAGATAGCATTTTCAAATAGGGAAGTTCAAAGCGTTCGTGCTGCAAACTCGTTTGGAAAAAGCGTGCCCTCAGGTATCCAGGCTCTAACCAGCTCCGAATTCTCCGAAATAAATTCGCAGGACACAGGAATCATAGTTAAATCGCTTGCGGAATTTTACTCTCCGTCGGACATCAAATCCATTAAGGATGGCTATCCTGAACCCGAGCACGAACGGAGAGGAAAAATTGTGTTATTTCACTCCGCGCCTGAGTCGAAAGAATCTTTATATTTCCAATTACACGCAGATTTCTGGGATTTTTATGAAAATAATGAAGCTTTGAGAAGATTGTGCAATGCAATGGGCGATGAAATTTTGAACAGCATCCCCATTGAAGAGCGAAACTTATGGAACAAAAGTACATGGTACGTTGCAATGGAGTGGTCGGATGGTACTGGAGAACTTGCATATGACCACCGTCAACATGTACATCGTGATGAAATCGTAGCCACACTAACACTAGAAGGTAGCGGTACGATAGCGAAAATCCCGCGATTAGATATCTCTGGGATGAGTCATCAGGAGGTTTACGATCAAGCAGACAGCATTGACGGATATATTTATCAAGCTGCTCCAGGTGAGCTTATGATCATTAATGGAGTTCACCATCCCAGTGGAGGCTTGCACGCTGCTCCTAAAAATAATTCGTCACGTCCCGAGCGTTTAATCATTTTCGTCTCTATTGAAAAACCTGTATCTCTTCCTTAGCCTTGCAGCAGAGATAAATACAGAGCTCCGTCTCTAACGAATCGTACTTAATAGTGAATTGTGGAAGCCAAATCGCAGACCTATATGCCCCTGAGATTACGAGAGGGGGGTCCGGCAAACGTCGATAGACGTTTGGGCGACGCACACAAAATCGGGCTAACAGCGATTTTGTGTGCTTGGAGCCGCCCTGGAAAAACCCATGGAGGGGGTTTTTCCAGGGCCAACTATTTAAGAGCCCAGCTATCAATATTCACCGTTTAGTTTTTTTACTATGCAGAGAATTTACGGAACCACTTTTCGGTTCTTTTAAAAAGCTCATTAGCCACACCCTCTTCGGAGAACGGGTGAGTAGCTCCAGCTATCGCTACAAGCTGCTTTCGCGATGTTAGGTGTTTGTAATACCTTTTGCTACTCTCAACCAGTAGTGCGCCATCTCCAGCGGCGTAACATATCTGGCTTGGAGTTTTAATATTTGAAATAAGGGTTAGTTCACAGGGGAATTGAATCATTCCTTGCTCGAATCTTTCTGATAATAACAGCTCAGACCCGCTGCCGATTAGGTACTTTGAATCTGAGGAGGTTGTCGAATGAAACGATGAATTTGGTGGATGTTCGATAAACGATGAACAATCCCAAAAGCTCAGCGCGGAAAATCTGTCCGTAAGAGTTTGCAAAAGGGTCAGACCTCCGAAAGAGTGGCCTACCCCATAAATCGTCTCAAATCCTCGGTCTTTCAATCGTCTAACAACAGTATTTACATCCTGAGAATGCTGTTTAAGATCGGATGTCATCAAGGTACGCGCACCTTTTTTTCAGTGGTACAGGTTAATCCGACAATACGCATATCCTCTTTTTCTAAAATACCAGCTACCAAGAAGCATCGGTGGCCATAATTCAGAACATGCGAGACCGTGAATAAATAAAACGATCCCTTTTGGTTTTTCAGAGGGATACCCGATTGTCGTGTAGATTCGCTTCTGATCGGGAGCAATAAAGATAACCTCCTCCTCGAGTATCTGACCTGAGCCGTGATTAACTTGTTTACGGGACATGAAAAAATAAATCCTTTAAAGAGCAGACTTGCTCGATTTCTGGGTGATCTGAAGATTTTTCTCAGGATTGTTGCTCGAGCTCCTGAAGACGTTTTAGAGCTTCGGCTAATTTTTGTTCATTTTCATCAGCTCGAGCTTTCTCCTGTTCAGCCCGTTTTTTCTCCCGCTCTCCTCTTTGTGAAGCTTCTTCTGCCCTTTGTTTTTCGAGCTCAGCGTTTTTCCTCTCTTGCTCCTCTCGTTGTAGCGCTTCCTCTGCTCGCTGTTTCTCATGCTCGGCCCTTTCCCTTTCATGCTCCGCCCTGTCTCGATGCTTCTGAATCTCTCTATCTTTATCCTCGAGCTCAAGCACAATATCATCTTCAACATCCATAGCGCCTCGAATGTTTTGATCCTCTATCGCTCTTCGAAGTCGATCTAAAAGAGGTTGATGTTGTTGAGGGATCTGGTCTTCATGAATGGATAGGGTGTGTTTATCTTCGATAGCGTTTGATTGATCAAAGAAAAGAAGAAGCTTTTCAAGCTCAGTTCTTCGTTTTTCTTTTAGGTGAGGGATCTGAATTATGAAGCTATTGTGGGTAAGACACTCGATGAACTGGACCTTTTTGGTAAATCTTTCACCAGTAGCGA
>Ga0114972_10000567_pt1 | contig 27373 bp, 14 predicted proteins | sample M_140807_EF_Meta_FD_87354 | JGI IMG/M metagenome (GOLD analysis project Ga0114972, IMG submission 87354) | Freshwater microbial communities from Lake Montjoie, Canada to study carbon cycling - M_140807_EF_MetaG | ecosystem: Environmental > Aquatic > Freshwater > Lake | place: Lake Montjoie...
AGCACCCTCGACAGCACCCTTGTCCAGCCACCGTTCGAACAGGAAGCCCGCCTGCCGCCCGGTGTTGGATGGCCTCTGTTTGGATGGCGTCAACGTGCCGAAAAACCCTGAATGATCGTAGTCGAAATCCCGCGACTGTCAACACGTGGGATTCGCACGGAAAGGGTGGGCGCGCTCGAGCCGCACAGACCGCTGGTCATGCTGACCCCGCGGAGTCACATGCCGCCAGATACAGCCGCCAGATTCAGCCGCCAGAAGACGGTGGCGTTTCGATGCCGACGAACTTGAACAGCGTTTGCAGGGCTGACCCGTCGGCGATCAGTTCCTTGTAGTAATCGGCCAGTGGCAGCCTGCCCAGACGAACCACATTGCGGATCTGGGTGGCCAGCAGGCTGTGGGGATCGTGCCGCTCAAAATACGCCGCGATCTTCTCCAGCTGCCGGAAGGCCTCCTCGCGTCCGGCCGGGGAGCCCGAGGCGTCGGTGCCCGCATCGCCAGTCGCAGCCGTCCCGTCCGTGGCGTCGGCTGCAGGAGCAGCCGACTCGGGAATCGCCTGCGGCGCAAACACCCGCATGGCGACCTCGCACTCCTCGAACAGCGATCGCAGCGGCGAAGCCGGCACGACGGCCTTGCCTTCGGAGGCATCGGCGACGGCTTTGGACAGGGCCTCCCATGCCGCGGCGGCAGCCGTCAGGTCGAGGTAGTTGCCCTTCAAAAAATCGAGCGGCGTGGCCTGCGCGGACTGGCTGAACTGTGCGGGCGACGTCGCTCCGCGGGACACGGCCAGCTGGATCTTGTCGGCGTCGGTTTCGCTGATGAGCTCGCGGCTGCTGCGATAGTGGCACAGGCCATACTTGCCACCGGAGCGATCCGACGTCAGTGGCACATGCAGGATCGCGGGCACGAGCAGCCCTTCGGAGTCGAGACCGACGAGTCTCGACAGGGGCATCGATCGCTCCTCGACGATCATTTCGGGGGTGGCTGGCCCGTCCTCCGGGTCTGGAACGGGGAACAGACTCGCCCACGAGGTCTCGACCATGGCCCGCGTCATGTCGAAGCCGGCAGTCAGGCCGGCGAAACCATCGGTTCTCGACAGAGCCTCGATGGCAAGTGCCGCAACGCTCAGATCACGGGACTGCGTCTTCAGGACCGCCAGCGAGTGGTCCCGGAGCTGCCGCCAGATTGGGACCGCCTCGGGCCAGCCCCCTTCGGAAGCGTCACCGTCGTCGGCGCGACGCTCCAAGCGGCGTGCCTCTTCCCTGAGATCCCGCAGCGTCGAGCGAGTGCCGCGGCCCGCTTCGTCGGCCTGCAGGTCGATGCCGCAGGGATTGTCGCCGGCAATCTGTTGACGGAAGCTGTCGGGATCGAACTCGAACGAGAGTGGCATGGTGGCACCCGGACGCCAGGATCGCGGGGTGTGGGAGGTTTGTGACGGCGCTCTACTATGCCATGCGATCGGCGAGGAGCGTTCCCGCCGCGGTCCTCTCCGGCGGCCGGTCGTCGCGGTTTCTGTCCGGAAAATGTCGGATTGTGCCGCCTGTAGGGCTATTTCATCGACCGCCAGAGAATAATGCCGATGATGCCCAGCACCAGGGCGACGTTGACAATCTTGAGAATACCGGCCATGCGACGGCTCCAGACGTCTGCCGACACCTTGGCGGGCGTCCAGTCGAGCTCGGCCTGAACGGCGAGCATGCGGTCGAACATGCCGCGGACGAAAGCCCGTCGATCGGCCATCGCATCGGTGGCCATCACGTAGCAGCCGGCCAGCATCGGCGATCCGGCGCCCGGGGCGGAGAAATTGAGCGCATTGTCGAGCACCGCGTTGATCCGCGCGATCATTGTCAAGCGAATCCGCGCCATCAACGCGATGAACTTGCGGTTCACGAGCAGTTGGTTGGCCGAGCCTGCGTTGCCGAGTTTGCCGGCGACGAGTTCCGCCAGTCGGCCGCATGTCACGGCACTGACCGTGGCGAGTTGGTCGGCCGTGGCCGAGAGACTCGGTGGAAAGGACTGCCCGACGGCCTTCAGACGGTCGACCGCCGGCAGGTGCTTGATGAGCTCCGGGAAGCCCTCCATCTTGTCGAGGTCGGTGAAGGCGACCGTCAACGGAACACGCAGCCCGAATGCCTTGGTGACGGTCATGACATCCTCGCAGATTGCCTGGCCCATCGTCTTGCAGGTAGCGAGCGCATCGTCTTCCGGCGAAAATGGCACCAACGACAGAATGCCGTTGACCGGTGCCAGCGGGCTTCGACTGGCGCGGATGTGTTCGCAGATCGCCGTCAGCCGATCGGTGGCTTCGTCGCGTTGGGAGGACGACAACCCGCCCAGGCCCGCGCCGGCGGTGAGAGGAAGCAGGGGAGCGGTCGAGAGGGCCGCCGTCGACCGGCTGGTTGCCAGTATGGATCGCAGCATGTCGGCGAGCAGGCAGGATTGACCGATCGACGAGAGGCAGACGAACACGCCGTCGTGGCCGGCGTGTGCGTGCAACGGGGCACTTCCCGCCGGTGATGCCGTCACCAGAAACTGCACGGGCGCCTCGCCGATGATCGCCCGCTCCTGCTCCTGGCCGTCGCAGCCCAGCACCAGAAACAGCGGCGAGTTTCGCAGGTCGATCTGCTGCCGCTCCATCTCGCCCAAGGCGGCGTTCCAGGCGGCGTCGATGTCGGGGAAACGCGAGTTTTCACGCTGGAGCCAGAGCCGCGCCGCATAGTAGACGAGCACCGACACCACTATCACCAGGGCGCCGACGAACAGCCCCTTGCCAGGGCTCCACCAGGCCTGCAGCGTCGTCCAGCCGGTGCCGCCGGAAAGCAGCAGCGCGCAGAGCGTCAGCAGAACGAAAAATGTCAGGAACACCAGCGTCGCCCAGGCGATTCGCGAGGCCAGCGACAGCGCCATGAAGCCGCGGGCCACGCGCTTGGCAAACCGCCATGGCGCCGTCACGAGATTGAGAAACCAGTCCATGTCACAGGCCTCAACGGTTCTTCGGGCGAGTAACCGAGTTCCACATCATCCAGACTCGAGGGCGGCCTGACGGTTCATGCCGACAGTCCATGCCGACAGATGGTCACATCAGCCAGAAGGCCCACCAGCAGACCACCGAGAAAATCGCCGCCGCCGCGATCGTGGCGATGCTTTGCCAGAGCAGCGACAACGTGCCATCGAGCGGAGGCGCCCCGGGCATTTCCGGGCCATCGTTGGGCAGCACGGCCTTCTCGGGCCCAACTTTGATCGACTGGATGTGGGATCGCAGCCACGTTTCGACCTGCTCGGGCTGGTCGCGGAGCGCGCCCCGGAATCCTATCAGGACGGCGAGCACGAACATCGACAACGCTTCCTTGGATCGATACGACGCCGCCTTGTCGGCCTTGGAATAGAATTCGGTGGCTCGCCGACGGGTATTGAAGAGCTCCACCTCGAAGGCATGATTTTCCCACCACGATTGCCCTGTCCAGGGAATTTCGACAATCAGAAGTTCGTCCACCACCGCAGCCAGCGCGTAGGAGGCGAGTTCCCATTCCTCGCCCCGCGGCCCGCGGAGTTTTGCCGCCGTCGCCTCGAACTCCGCCCGCAGCAGGCCCCGTTCGATTTCAGCCGAGCCCGTCGTGTAGGCCGCTGCACGGTCGAACAACTTGAGGATGTAGACGACGAGCGGTAGCGCTGCGTTGGCGAATTCGGGTGTCATGGAGTTGCACGAACTGTGCCGCGGCGCGGTCTCGCGAAACGAAGGCCCGCCGGGCTACTTGGGGACGGCGAACAGTGAGAACTCCAGGGCGGCCACCCGCGTGTCGTAGGCGACCTCGATGCGGCGGCGACCGGCGAGCTGGTCGGCATTGAGGATCGCGGAGTCCCGCACGCGGATTGCCAGGCTCTGCTGGACCTGCACCGACTTGTAGGCCGGGCTGTCGGTGCCGATCCGATAGTACAGCCACCCGCTCCGCACCGGCAGGGCCCGCGGCGGCTGGTCGAGCGGCACGAGCTCCAGGCCGGGAACGCCGAGCCGGAACAGGCGGTCCACTTCGTCGGCGCTGCCCAGCTTCCAGTCGAGGTGCGAGTTGCCCGTCAGCAGCCGCTGGCACTCGTCCTCGGGAATGTCTCCGCGCATCACGCCGACGTAAAGGTTCCAGTTCGACTGCAGCCACTTCGGCTCCAGGCTGACCGAGAGGATCGACGGGCCGCTGCCCACGAAATACCGCTGCTCGAACTCGAGCGACGCCACCCGGCCGATCATCGACTCGATCTTTTCCTTGACCGTGCGGAAAATCCTCGCGAGATCATCGTGATCGTAGATGGGGAGTTCGCCCAACGTCCGCTGCGGCTCGAAGACGGCCAGTTGGCCGGCGACGCGGCAGATTTCGGCGTAGGCCTGTCGCGGATGAATTCCCTGCGCGAAAGCGATCACCCGCATCACGGCCTGGGATTCCAGCAACTTCGACAGCATCATGAGCCGATCGAGGTCGCCGGGCTCGGAACTCGAGAATCCCACGCGCCGGTTGACGGCCTGCTCGGCCAGCACCTCCACCTTGCGGCTGATGAGGTCGTAGATTCCGCGGACGATGTCGAGCCCCAGCGGCGGCCACGCATCGACAGCGAGCATCGGCGGGAAAAAGTCGGGATCGATCTCGGGAGCCGCCTCGCGATTGGCAGCGCGGCGGATCTGCGCGATCGGCAGCAGCTCGAAGCCCGACAGATCCTCGGTGGAGAGCCTGAGCGTGACGTTCAGCCGGCAGAACTCGACCTCCTGATCGTTGCCGCCGGCCGTGTCGTCCTGCAGCGACTGTCGCACGATCCGCGACCGGCTGCGATCTGCCGGCCCGGGTGGTGAAACATTGGACCCCACCGGATCGAATCGCGGCACGGCCAAGTAGACGCGGACGGTGTCGACCGTCTGCAGCGACTCCTCCAGTTGGGCCGAGAGTGTGGCGATCTCGTCGGTGGCGGTCTGGAGGCTGAGCCGATCAGGCGTTTCGCCCTGTTCCAGCCAGACAAGCGTGCCGTCGCGCAGACGAGCCTGGCAGGCTCGAACATCGACCTGCCGACTGGCCAACGCGGTCGGGTTGATTTCCAGCCGCACGATGCCGTAGCTGCACGGGTCGAGCGCCGTGACGGCGGCGGACAGTCTTTCGTTCCAGGAACGATCGCTCGCCTGAAAATGTTGCGGGCGAAGGAACATGCCTTCAGACCAATGCACCGGCAGATAACGCATGACGCCTCGAGAGAGCAAAAAACGCCGGATGCCGACACGGCGGACAGGCCACGCAGCCGGTCGTCGGAGGGCCTTTTTTCAGTAGCGTTTGAGGAGCCGACTCCTGGATTCGGTATCGTAGCAACGGCCGCCTTTTCGGTAAACTCTCCCGCGGTGGCTTGGATCCAGCAGCGAGTGCCGCGTCACGCTGTGGAAAACTGATCAGGAAGCGTCCGCCGTGCCTCCGACGACTCCCGCATCGCAACGCCGTGGCTCGTGGCGGGCACAGCCCGCGAAGTCGGCCACGCTTGCGGGCTGGCGGAAAATGTCGGTGCTCCTGAGCCTGTTGCTGGCGATCCTGCTCGTGGTCGCCGTCGTGGCGGCGATCGTCGTGGCCCCTCTGTTTCGCTGGCAGACTGGTTTCGTGATGCTGGTCGTCGACCAATACCAGGTCGGCACGCTGGATGCCGTGCCGTATGCCAGCCAGGACAAGGCCGCCTTCAAGGAGTCTCTCAAGGGGCTTCTTTCGGCCGTCGGCACCGAGCCAGTCGATCTCGTCGGTCTCGATTCCGCGGATGCGATTCGTGACCAACTCGGCCCGCAGTTGAGGCAGATGCCCCTTCGTACCAAGGACGTGCTCGTCGCCTACATCCGCGGGCAGTCGCTCGTGGCGCCACCGGAACTCGTCGGCATCGATCGGACCACACCCAGTCGGGCAGACAACGGCCGGGCCGAGAATGGTCGCACCGAGAACGTCCGGGCGACGGCGGATCGAGATGGGATCAATGGCTTCGATTCCATCGGAGGCAGGGCCTGCTTTGTGGCGGCCGATCTGCGTGTCCGCGGACCCCGGCCACGGGAACTCGTGCCGCTGCGCGAGATCGTCGAAGCCATCGGGTCTTGCAAGCCACGGACGACACTGTTTGCGATCGACCTGGGCGACATCCAGTGGGATCCCCGCATCGGTGTTGTCGCCAATGTCGTGTCGAAGCAGCTCGATGCCGATTTTGCGTCGGCCCAGGTCGACGCCGTCAACGAGAACTGGATCATCGGCTCGCACGACCTGTTTGAGTCGTCGCTCGTCAGCGTGCCCGCCGAACGGACGTTCTTCGCGCGGGCCCTGGAATTGGCCCTCGCGGGAAAGGCAGACGAGAAGCCCTGGGGCGATGCCAACAACGTCGTCGAACTCGACGAGGTTGCTCGGTATGTCGAGGCCTGGACGGGGGAATGGGTGCGTCGCTCCAGTGGCGGCCGCAGCCGACAGCGGCCGGTTGTCTGGAAACTCGGCAAGGGGAGGGTGCCGATCGACAGCCTGCCGAAGCGCATCGCGATCATTCGGGTGGCGGCCAAGCCGGCGGCGGGAAAAACGCCTGCCAAGGACGCTGACAAAAAGAACGATGCAGAGAACGCACCGGCCGCCACGGACGCAAAGCCCCCCGCGGCGCCCGCGGCCGAGGGGGCTCCTGCGGCTCCACAGACGCCCGCCCCTCGTCGTGCGGCCGCTGCCCGGAAGCCGATGGAGGGTGCGATCCGGTTGGTCGCGGCTGAAGGCCCGGTCGACGCGACGCCCGCACCTGGCGCAGCCCCTGCATCGGCAGCGAGCGGATCTGCGAAGCCATCCGCCGATGCGAAGCCGGCTCCAGCCCAACAGCCGCCTGAGCAAGTGCCGGCGGGCAAGCCTCTGCCGGCCGATGGAGCGAAGGCCGATGGAGCGAAGGACGGCAAGCCCGAGCCAATCCCGCCGGCGGTCGGCCCCGCCCCGGCTGCTGCCGCGCGGCCGCTCGACGCCTGGGAGTTGCTCGATGCAATCGGCAGCCGGTCCGCGCGCGGCAGCCCGGTCCCTGCGGATGAAAAGACGGCCTTCGAGCGGCCGGCGCCCCTCGATTATGCACCGCATGTCTGGCGCGAACTGTTTGCTCTGGCAGCCTCGGCCGAACTCCGCAGCGACACCGCTGGTGGTGCGTCATCGCAGGCTATGGCCACGCTCGATGCCATCGCCAAAGGCTTGACGCCACTGTACGAGAAGATTGCCAGTGGCAGCACCCGCGCGTTGGAGCCCAGCAGCGGCTCGCCGGCCGTGGATCAGTTGATCGCGGCGCACAACGCCGCTGAAGCGGCGGGGATCTTCCGCAATTGGAACGCCGCGACGGAAGGCTTTCGGGCGGCGCTCGTCGTGCGAAACGACGCCGTGGAGACGATCGCCTCCACGATCGACTATCTCGGCCGGAGCAGCGGGGGCGCAGGCACTCCCGCCATCGACCCGGCGACTCTGCTGGTCCTGACCGAGCAGATCGGCCGGTTGTCCTCCGCGCTCGAGCGGCAGTCCGTCGCGAGTCCGACCGAGCGCAGAATCCAAATCGATCCGCTCGAAATGGCGGCCAAGACCGTGGCCGCGCAGACTGAAACGATTCGCAACATGCTCGACAGACTCATTCAGGGCTGGCTGCAGCAGCGGGTGGGGTTTCGCACGGATGCTACCTACAGCCAGTGCGTTGCAGCGCTGAGAAACCCCTTGCTCTCCGCCCAGCGTCGCCGCGTGGTGCGGGAGGCGATGCAGACCGGCGGTGAGGTCGCACTGAGTGGACGAGTGGCCGATGCCGTCATCCCCATCGAGCCCACCGGCAGGGCCGAGGCGCCTGACACCCTGCCGCGGCGGTTTGATCGCGAATCGCTGGGGAATATCGCGGCGTTGGCCTTGAACATCGTCGCCCTCGTCGATGCTGCCGGCTTGGCGAGTGACCAGGGCATGCAGCAGTCGGCGAATTTCCTGGAGACTCGCGGCGACGTGGCGCAGGTCCGCAAGGCCGCGGTCGCGTTGGGCGAGGCGAGCGGGAAGCAGGCCCAGTCTCTGCAAGATGTCGTGACGTTGGGCGGGCTGTTGGCACGGATGTACGCCCGTTTCGCCACGACCGCCGCATTGGAAGCCTCCCAATACGAGGCGGTCCATCTGAGCGAATTGGAGTGGTCGAACGCGGTCCTGCGGGTCATCGATCAACGGGACACGGCGCTGCTCAGCCAGACGGTGCTGGTGGGATTGCCCGGCTGGTCGTCGCCCGACGCCGTGGGCCTGCGAGTGGTCGCCGGCAACCTCTCTCTCTCGCTGGACAGCTCCGTGGATGCGCGGATCACCGGGGGCGAGGGCAGGCTGCCTCCGATCGGCTCGACGCTGCGGTTCATGTTCGATCCGGCCGACCTGCAACTGAGGATTCCAGGTGGCATGGTGATCACCGCGGGACGGTCGATTCAGGTCGGCGACCTGCCGTTCCGCGCCGATGGCCTGGTGGTGGAGGTGGTCGCCAATCGCACTGCCACGGCACGGGATTCGAACGGGGCGGTGAAGCTGGCGGTCATGTGTGAATCGGGGTGGCGGCTCGAGACGGCCACGGTGAGGTTCAAGCTGCCCGCGCAGCGAGCGATCCACCTCGTCGCCCGGCGGACTCCCGCTGCGATCGAACCGACCCTCGCCGGCGGATGGGTGCGGGCCAAGGAGTCCATGACGGCGGTCGGCTCCACGGATGGAGGCGGCGTGGCGCCCGCGGAGCGGACCGATCAGGCCGAGGCGATGCTCGGCCTGATGGCGGTTCCCGGCCGGACGACGGCCTGGGAACTCGGGCTCGAGAACCGCGCTGAGATTCCGCGAATGGTGACCGTCGAGGTGCACGATGTCTCGACAAACGCGCTCGTCACGGAGACCTCCGCGCGGCAGCGGGCACGGGAGTGGGAAGCGATCCGCGAATCGCTGCGGGCAGGTACCTTCGCCGAGCCGCCGTTCGCCGTCGTGAAGAAGTTTCAGTTGCCGGTCGGTGATGGCGTGACCACGGTGATCATCCCGCCCGCGGCCGCCGCCCCCCCGGAGGCCCTGCCGGCACCCCAGGGTGCCCCCGCCAGCGAACCGGCTGCCAGTGCCGCCCTGCCGATCGGCCCCGAACTGGCCGTCGTCATCCGCGAAGAGACTCCCGGCGAACCCGCGCGGGTATGGATCAACAGGATCCTGTTGCAGGTGGAGGTCCCTTCCTCCCGCCTCGCGGCATCGGCCATGTGGATCCGTCAGGACAGATCGATATCGGTGAAGCTCGATGCGATCAACGACTCCGGCAGGGCGGCACTGCTGCCGCCGGAAGGCGTTCGGGCAGCGCTCGTGCCCCTGCCGCATGTGGGGAATCAGCGGAACGTTTCGATCCGCAAGGCCGCGGCGGTCATCGGCGCTACCCGGCTGAGCGACACGATGATCGCCACCTGGAACGGCTCAGACCGTGACGGTCGTGCCTGGCTGGCAGTCGATGTCGATGGCTTCCCGCGGGCCTTCGTGTTTGGCGTCGATTGCTCCCCGCCCGCCGAGGAAAAACGGCAGAATCCGCAGTTCGATTGGCGCAGCATCCGGTTCCTGAGCCCGGTTGCCGAGGAAACGCTCGTCAAGGCCCCCGTTGCGGCCATTCCCATGACGCTGGCCGTCGATGCTCCGCCCGATGCGCAGCGGTCTGCGGCGAGTCGGACGGACGCGGCCGACGGCGATGCTCTCGTGTCGCTCCTCTTGCGGGAGGTGCGGAGCGGGAGTTTCTTGCGTCAGGAGGGGCGGCTTGTATGGGGTGCCGATGCAGACAGGCAGATCGTGTTCACACGCGAGAAGCCCGCCGGGACGGCGGCGCTGGCGGTGCGGGCCACGGTCACCGACTGGGATCTGAAGCCGCCGGGACAAGGGTATGAGAACGTCGACGTGGAGGCCGAAGCCAGGCTCGTCCTGCCGGGCGAGCAGCAGCCATTGGTCGTCCGTCGTCGGTTCGTGTTTGATGCCAGGCCGCCGACGATCGAGACCCCGCCAGTCGTGAACGTGGTCGTCGGCCGGCCCCTCGTGATCCCTCTCCGGGTCATGGACGATCCCCGGGAATCCCTCGCGCAGGCTCCGGGCACGCACATACCGGGGGTTTCGGGCGTCGACAAGGTCGAATGGGCGATCGATGCCAAGGGGGACGGCAAGCCCGAGGCCTGGCTGCCGGCCGTCGGCCTCGGCGGGGCCATGTATGAACTGCGGGTTCCGACAACGACCGTGCCACCCGGCCGGCAGACGCCGCTGCTGGTCCGGGCGACCGATCGGGCCGGGCATGCGAACGAGCCGATGAGGGTGTGGCTCGATACGGCCCCTCTGCCCGCCAAAAACAGCATCGAGGGCCGGGTGACGCTTAAGGGCCGGGGCGAGGAGGGCGTGCCGGTCACGGCAGACGGGCCGGGGGCACCCAAGCCGACCCGGTCCGGCAAGGATGGGAAGTTCAAATTCTCCGACCTCGAACCGGGCGAGTACAAACTCCAGGCCCGGGGCCCGGTCCGCAACCAGTCCTACCAGTCGGAGGTCAGCCCCGTCACCGTGGCCGCGCCGCCGGCTCCCGCATCCAGCGTGACGCTGGAGCTGAAATAAGCGGCCTGCGGGGCGTCGGCTTCCGCACGGCACGCACCACCGCTTCCTTCGGAAAAAGCCGCAGGCACGGCATTCTAGCCGCTGGCACCAAGCCTGCGTTCCGTGATGGACGATGCCCAGATGGGGAATTGCGGGCGCGGCAGAAGCTTTCCGGGCAGCCACTCTGCGCGCTGTGTGGGGGCGTATCGGGGCTGGGGGTGTGCGTGCGTCTTCTGCGTGAAATCTGCGTCGTCATGGCGTTCTGCGGGGCGATGTGGCTTGTCGCTACGCCGGCCCGCGGCCAGGCACCACCCCCGACACTGAGCAGCTTTCTGGGGATCGGCGCCGATCAGCAGTCGTCGAATCCGGCGATTCAGGCCGCCGCCAAGGCGAAGGCCGCGAAGCATCAGATCTGCAAGAAGAAGAAGGCGATCCAGTATCTGGCCGGCATGGGCTGCTCGCCGGAACACCCCGAGGTCGGCGCCGCGCTGCTGGCGGCGATGAGCGACCCGGATGAACCGGTGCGGTACGAGGCGGTCAAGGCCGTGCTGCAAACGGCCGCAGAATGCCAGTCGCCGGAGCAGAAGAAGGCTGCGAAGAAAACGCTGGGCTGGTGCGAGTGGCTGTGCGACGCCAAGAAGAAGTGCGAAAAGAAAGTCTGCGACTGCATCGACACGCTCTGCGGCAAGGCGCCACCCAAGGAGCACAAGAAGCTCAAGGAGATGTTCAAGCGGCAGGACGATGCCGCCTGCGATCCGAAAGCAGACTGCCCTCAAGGAAACGGCAGGGGGCCGTGCTGCAGCCCCGACATGCGGGAAAAGCTCATGCAACTGGCCTATGGCAGGGACGAGAAAGGCTGTTTCCTGGAGCCGAGTTCCCGGGTTCGCGAGGTAGCCGAACTGGCGCTGAAGGCCTGCAACGCCTGCAACGGCTGCGGCTGCAATCCCATGAACGGCGGCTTCGCTGGAGTCCGGGAGCTGCCGCCGGTGGAGGAACGTGAAACTGCCGAATACAGCGGCATCTTCCCGGAAGGGAGCGGCAAACCGGGGCACTGCGTGGTGACCGATCGGGCGATGCCCATGGACGACCGGCCGGCCACCGATTCCATGATGGCGCCCGAAGCCGCACCGACGCCCTTCGCTCCGGAGCCGCCAGCAGCGCCGGAGGAAATTCCCACGCCGGCCCCCGGCTGCGACCCGATGGTGCTCCCGGAACCCCAGGCCCTCCGCTCCGTCCTGCGACAGCCTGCCGAACGGCTGGCCTGCCTGCCCCAGAAGCAAGCCACGGCGTCGCCCCAACTGGTGTCGGTCCTGCCGCCGCGGCCCCCTGCGGCTCCCGTGCCGCCGCCATTCGTCGGACCGCAGCCCACGATCCTTTCGTGGACGCCCGTCGCCGAGCTGCTGACCCCAGTACAGATCTCCGAGAGGTGGCTGGCGCCCCACGAGCGGATCGATGTGCAGGCTGAGTTCTCGAACATGGTGGGCCAGACGGCGGCTGAGCGGCTCTCGTGCCGTCCGTTCGTCGTGAAGCGCCCCACGAATCCGCCAGTGCCCCCAACGCCGCCAGTGGCCCCAGCGCCGTCAGTGCCCCCAGCGCCGTCACTGCCCCCAGCGCCGCCATTGGCCCCCGAGCCGCCGGAGGCTTGCGAGGCCTCCCCGGAGACGGTGTCGCTGCCCAGCGGCCTCCACGTCGCGGCGCCGACGGGTGGCATGGCGGCGATCACCGGCGGCGGCTTCTTCGTGGGAATGCTCGTATTCCTCGTCGGCAGCGTACCGCTGGCCTGGCACGCGACGGCCTCACGCCCGCGTTTTCGCGGCGCACCGCGAACTCCGCCTGCACACGAGGCGGCATCGTGCGGCGACCGCCGAGCGTATCGTGATCCCCAAAAACCAGGGAAAAGGCTACAAATATTCTGTCCTCCCCAGTGATGCCCGCTTGGCCGTCCACGGGGCGGACGGCCGGACTCAATGCGGAGGGTTGTGCGGTGAACCGGGTCGAAACGTGAGTAGCCGGTAGCACGAACGCTGCCGCAGAGTGCATGGACGCAGACAAGCAACCTCCTGAATCACCGCGCGTCGGCACGTCCTGGAAGGATGCCTTCCGACAGTCGAACAAGCGGGGGGCCGCACCGCCGTCACAGTCGTGGGGCCGAGTGTCGTGGCGACGTTCGTCGAACTCGCCGGTCGCACGAAGGCAGTTCAATTGGCTGGGTTTTCGCCGCATCGGCCTGACGCTCGCGGCATTGGCACTTGTCCTGATCCTGATCTGGGTGCTGTTTTCGATCAAACACCGCACGCCCCTGATCGTCGGCTTTGCCACCACCTACACGCCGCCGCTCAGCCCGGTGGTGCTGTCTCAAGAGGACCGTGACCTCCTGCGGCGGCTGTCGATCAGCGGCAGAGTCTTCAGGCCCGCTTCCGTGACGTGGCACGACGCCAGCGATCATGTTCAGTCAGGCCACGCCGTCGAGATCGTCAAGGCCCTCGCGGCAGCCGCCGGCCAGTCGCGGCCGGGCGGTCCTGAAAACGACATGATCATCGTCTATCTGGCGATGACCGGCACGCTCGACCGCGACGGCCGTCCCTGCCTCATTCCGCCGATCGTGGCCGATGTGCCGGCCGCCGACGAATCGCTGAACTATATCCGGGTCGATCGTCTCCTCGGGGAGTTGCGGCAGGCCGTCAAGCCTGGCACCGGCATCGTGCTGGTGCTCGACAGCAGTCGGGCCTCGCTGAACTGGCCGCTCGGGGTTGGCGACGGCGGGTTTTCGATGGCCGTGGAGTCGATGTTCGCCGAGTCGAAACCGGAGCGGACGTGGGTGCTCCTGCCCGCCGGCGCAGGGCAATTGGCCCATGTGAATCCCGCCGACGGCCAGACGGTCTTCGCCCGATTTTTTGCCATGGGGATGCGGGGCGCCGCTGACAACGCCCCGACCGGGAACGGCAATGGCAGGATCGAGCTGTCCGAACTGGCGGCCTATCTGGCCAGCGAGGTTGACCGGTGGTCGCTGGCGCACTGCGGCGAGCGGCAGACTCCCCTGCTCGTGACGTCTACGGCCAACGGCCGTGCTGCCGACAACCCGGCGGTGTCGTGGGTTGTTTCCAGGACGCCGGCCGACCAACTCGGCCTTGGAATCCAGACCGCCGCCGGTGCCGCGGCGACGTCGAGCATACGCTCGTCGGCCGATGTCGACGATGCAGACTGGTGGTTGAAAGAGCGCTGGCGAACGGCGGAAAGGCTGCGGTCGGTCGGCACTCATGAGCGGCCGTATCTCTGGGAAAACTATCTGCAGCATCTGCTGCTCGCCGAGCAGCTCCGCTCGGCCGGGGTCGCTTTTTCCGACGAGGTGGTCCGGATTGAAACGCTGGTCGAGCGGTTTGAGCTGCGGCTCGAGACCTTCCAGGTGACCAACACCAGCCGCCTGCCGTCGTTGCGACTCCGCCGGCTCGCCAACCAGCAGATGGGTGCGTCCGTCGATTCACAGATCGCGTCGTGGAAGGAGGCGATGATCCAGTACGTGACGGAGCCGCCGCCGCCCGACACGCCGGCGCCGGCTACAGCGAAGCCCGCATTGTCGGCGGCTGGCTGGTTGGACACGACGACCGTCGCCTGGGACTGGCTGGTCGAGCGGATCGGCGAGGGACTCGTGGTCGACCGCGACATGCTGGCTCGCTGGCTCGAGCGCGTCGGCGACAAGCCGGCTACTCTCGCCGCAGAACCGTTGCAGGTCCACGTGGCGCGGATGATGTTGCGGTGGCTCGATCCCGCCGTATGGCAGGCCGCGCCCCATCTCCCGGGCAAGTTGCTGCGACTGATCAGCTTGTCGAGGGACGCCGCCTATCCGTTCGACGTGCGGGCCGATCGAGTCGTGGAGACCTTCACGCCGCGGGGAGAATTCGACAGGAAGACCCGGCTTGCCATCGACCTACTGTTCGTCGGAGACGCAGCGTCGCTCGAGCGTGCCGGCAGCCTGGCGGCGGAGTGCGAGGCGGGGTTCAAAGAGCTCAATGCGGTGGCCGACGAGGCGTCGAACGCGATCCGTTTCAGCGATGTGATGCACGCTGAACTGCCCTGGCTGGTCGCCTGGTACGTGCGCGAGATGCGGTTCATCGCCGGCACGGGGAGGGAGGGCGAAAACCGCGGCAATGCCTTCGTCCAGTCGTTCGCCTGGGCTCCACTGTTGGATGCGCTGCACCGGTTGGACGACGCCATTTTCGAGCGGTTTTCCGTCAGCGTAGCGAAGGAGAAGGCCTTCACGTCCGTCGAACTGATGAACACCCTCGCCGAGAGCCGCCGGTCCGTGGAGCAGTATTACACGCCCCTGCGGGCCGCCTTCGATGCCGCGTGCGAGGATCTTGCCTCCTTGGCGCCGGATACGCCCGCGACGCTCGCCGGCATCCGACGCGTGCTCTCCACGCCGTTGGTCATGGGCAGCGTGCGGATGCAATTGATCGCGCGGGCTGACCGCCTGCAACGGCGGTTTTCCCGCATCGAAACGGCGACCGCCGGCGCCAAGGGGAGCGGCCTGCCCAAGCCCGTCACAGCCGCGGTGATCGCCGGATGGATTCCATGGCGCGAAACACTGATCCATCCGCTGCTGCCGCTCCTGCGGCGGGAGTTTCAGGGGGCTGCGACGACTCCGGCCCAGGCGCGGCAGGTGGCGGTCGCCTTGGGACGGCAGGCGGCGGACGTCCGCGAAGTGGTGCGGTCATTGCCGAGGGAACTCGCCAATCTTCAGGAACTCGAGTTCAAGGTGGACTCGAGCGGGCAGTCTGGCAGTTCGCAGGCGCTCGAATACATGCAGCGCGGTGAATTTCTTGCCCGCTGCGTGGCCGTAATCACCAGCCACCAGAACATGTTCAACGAGACCACCCCCACCCAGAGAAGCCTGACGTCGGCATGGCACGATCGTCTCGTGAACGTCGCCAACACGATTCTCGACGATTTCTGGGCGGGCATCGAGCCCGATGATCCGGTGTGGTGTTGCGACGCCAGCCGCATCCTGCTGCAGAAAGCGGTCGACATGATCCGCGACGCCAAGATCAATCACGGAGATCTTGCCCGCCGGAAGGTGGAGGAACGGCTGCTGAAGCTGGAGGCCGCGGCGAACGATTTCGGCCGCGTGTCGTTCACGCCGAGGTCGGTGCTGTTGTTTCCCGCCGAGATTCGGGACGACTCGCCCGCCAACCGCACGCGTCTGTCGGTCGATCGCGAGGTGCCCCCCGGCGTTTCGTCGATGTGGCTTGCCGAGTCGATGCGGAGCACGCCCCTTCCGGTGCTCCGCGGCTCCGGTGCGGCGTCGGTCCCACGGCTGCCGGTGCCGGTCGGAATGGACAGCAACTCCACGGAGACGTCCTGGCGGCTCGATGCTTCCGGGGAGCGGTTGCTCGGCCCGCAAGGCGGCACGCCGCGGGCCAGTTCCAACGTGCTGGACATGGTCCTCTGGTATCGGGGACATCGCATCGTGACCGGCATGCCCCTGGAGACCGCGGCCACGATCCGGACGACGGAGTGGCGGGCTGCTGAAACGGTGTCGCCGCGGGTGACCGTGCGGGGCGATCTGCCCCGCAACCAGTCGGTGTCGATCGTGTTTGACTGTTCGGGCAGCATGGGGGAGCGTCTGATCGATGGCCGCACGCGACTGGAGGCCGGCCGGGAGTCGCTCTACGAACTGCTCGACGCCATCGCCAGGGATGGGGGCTGGAGCGGGTCGCTCTGGCTGTATGGCCATCGCACGAAGTGGTCGCGGGACGCCCGCGGTCGGTACACGCCCGGCCTGACGGAGGCCGGCGAGCGGGAGCGGGACAAGACGGTCGCGGACGGCAAGCCGTTTCGACTGGTGCCCGGCAACGACGTCGAGCAGGTGATGGACATGCAGCCGCTCTCCCCCGTGCAGGTCCTCCGCATCCGGTCCATTCTCGATGCCCAGGAGCCCGGCGGCGAGACGCCGCTCTACAGCGCGATCAACGAGGCGTTGCGGGTCGATTGCGGCGGGGCGAACCCCGGACCGGCCCACGTGCTGGCGGTCACGGACGGTGCGAACGACCAGAGCGGTGGCACGATCGTGACCTCGTCCGACGTGCTGCGAACGCTCTCGCGGATCAATTTCAAGCGGTCGAGGCTGAACGAGGTGCGCGTGGACGTGATCGGTTTCAACCTCGTCGCCGGCCGCTTCGACCGGGAGATGAGGCTGCAGGAGATGCAGAGTCTCGCGGCCGATTCCGGCGGGCGGTATTTCGACGCCAGCGACCCCGCCAAGCTGGCCACCTCTCTGAGAAGCTCCCTGAGGTTCAGCCGCTGGGGCGTCGAGGGTGGGCTGGCGCCGCGCGATCTTGTGGAATTGGACGAGGCGATCTCGCTGCCGCGGCCCGTGAACGGCAGGACCGACACCTACGACGTGAAGTTGGATGCCGGGCCGTCCTCGCCGCGGCGGCGGGTGTCGGTGTCTGGAAACGAGGGCATCGAGCTGTTTCTGGCCGGCGGCGGGCGAGCGCTCGAATTCCGGCGGTACGACGGCGGAACGGAGCAGGGGCTGCGCGACAGCGTCACCAATCTCCCCGATCCCAGCGACCCGAGCCGCCGCTGTTTCATCGGTGCGCACATGGCGGTGCGGGACGGCACGAGCATCACGCTGCCGGTATCGATTCAAAACAGTGACGCCGGCGGTTTTTCGCCGCGGCCGGTCGAGGCGTGGGTGGAAGTCCAGCCGAAATCACCCGGCGGGAACGTCGGCCTGCCGTATGTCTTCTACGACATGTCGTGGCAGCCCTTCCGGCCCGTGCCGGTGTTGAACCTGACGGCGACCAACTGGCCGTTGCCGGCTACCTCCGCCGAGATTCGTTGCTGGTTCCGCTTCCGGACGGCGGAACCGGAGGTGGCGGTTCCCCTCCAAGATCTGGTGCCGGGCGTGGAGCGCAGGTTCGATGTCAAATCTCTCCCCGGATCGACGGTCCGCGTGATCGTCTCGGCCAGTGAAAGCACCCCGCGTTCCCTGCGGCTCTCCGTCATCGAGGAGCATCCGCAGCCGACGGCCAACAGCCTGCCGCTATTGAAGGTGGCCGTGTCACCGGGGTGCCTGCGGGCGGTGCACATCCTCGAGCCCGGCACCGGCCGCGTGCGGCACGAGTTCGAGGTGGCCATCGTCGACGGGCAGCTGTCGGGGGATGTGCGACTCCTGGTGACCGACCGCCAGGCGATCATGAAAAGCGCGGTGGGGTCACTGACGGCGTCGGGCGCGCCCGAGCCGCTCATCGTTCCGATTCCGGCGAACTAGTCGGCATCCGCGTTCGCTGCGGCTGCGGCCAGGAGAGGAACTGATCCTTTACACGGAGAGACAAACCCCGGTTTCACTCAGGAAAAACCGCAGGGCAGGAGGGAACCCGGCGCTCAATCGCTGCGTTGCTATCCCAGTCGGCGGCGAATCCACAAAGGATCGCGGCGAGCATCTATGACCGCAACGACTAACAGCACGCCTTCGCTCAGCGTGTAGTAGATGCAGAAGGGAAATCGCTTCGAAAGTGACCGATAGTATCTGAGGACGATTTCATGAATGCCGCCGTAGTACGCAAGTGAATCGATATCAGCTATCAAGCAACTGCGAAAATAATCACCGAGCCCCGGCGACTGCCGCTCGTAGAACCAATAGCCATCGGCCAGGTCAGCCTCCGCATCGGAGGAAATGCTGACGATCATCGTCCGAGCTGCATCAAACGGGCCTTTGCGTCAGCCCACGTCGACACCGTCGAGCGTCCATCCTCGAGCCGACGCCTGCGATCCTCGAGAACCTCGCGGTGCCACTCGGGCGACTGAACATCACCGGGGTGAGCGCAGAGGCTTTCCCAGACGCTTTCGAGGAGCCGCACCTTCTCGGCAACCGACATTGCTTCAATCGAGATATCAGTGGACATGGATGCCTCCCGTGGAGTCTGATTCTATCGTATCCGGCCGTCTCGAAGGGGCAATTCTTTCAGTTGTCCGTGTCCCCGCTCCCCCGAGTCCGTCAAAAAGTTCGGCCAGCCGCACCAGCTCATCCACACGCGGTCTTGACCGCATGGGCTGTCAGTGGGACTGCGGATCGCGCAGCCGCCGTGGCACCCAGTTCTCGGCCTCGAGGCGATCCTGGTCGGTGCGTCGTGCCCGGACGAGGTTCGCCCCAGACCAATCTGCGTGGCTGTCGCGGATGTCGTGCAGGTTCGCATTGGAGAGATTCGCATTCGCGAAGATCGCCCCTTCGACATTCGCGCCTGAAAAGTCCGCGAACTTCAGGTCGGCCTCTTCGTAGCGGGCACCGGTCGCGCGGGCACCCGTCCAGTTGGATTGCACGAGCCCGCAGCCCGTGAAGTCGGCCCATGGCAGGTTTGCGTCTACGAACATCGCCTGGGCAAGAGAGGCAGCGCGGAAGTCGGCGCTGTCGAGCGTCGCGGAGGAAAAAGTGGCGTTGTCGGCGAGGCAGTTGACCAGCGTGGCCTTGGTGAGCAGGCCGCCGCTGAGATTGCAGCGGCTGAGATTCGCCCCGTCCAAGTGCGATTCCGTGAGGTCAACGCCCATCATCAAGGAATCGTGGAAATCGATTCCTGAGAGATCGAGCCTGGACAGATCGACACCGCGGAGCTCGCAGCCGATGAAATGGGGCTTCGCAAGCACCGCGTCGCGGAGTGGCAGGCCTAAAAAAAATGAGCGGTGAAACCGGGTGGCGGTGAAGTCGGTTCGCGTCAGCCGCGCACCGTCGAAATCTCCCCAGCCGACTGTGGCCCGAGAAAAGTCGGCGGCCGTGAGGTTGGCACCCTGGAAGCTGGTGTGGAACTGCACTGATTCGCAGAGGCTGGCCCCGGTCAGGTCGCTGTCCGCAAAGGAGGCATGTTGTAGGGCGGCCTTCGCAAGCGAGGCGTCGCGGAAATCACAGCGGGTGAACCTGCACTGGGTGAACTCGCGGCCGTCGCCGACGAAGCCGCGGAAATCGGCCCCCTTGAACCACGCCTCGGGGATCGAGGCCCGCTCCAGCTGTTTTCCAGTGAACACGCTGCTACTGAAGTCCGCCCCTTTGAGCATGGCTCCGTCGAGCACGGCGTCGGTGAGAATCGCCGCGCGGAGGTTCGCGCCAGTGCCATCGATGTCGCGGAGCAGGGCGGCCGACAGATCACACTTCACTAGGCTCGTGCCCGCGAGCGTGGCGCCGGTCAGGTTCGCCTGCTGGAGCATGGCCTGATCGAGGAAGGCGTTGGTGAGATCGCAGCCCGACAGATCGGCGGCCGACAGATCGTTCTCAAACAAGTGGGCATCACGAAACGACGTGCCCGCCAGCCCGAGCCCCGACATATTGCATGCGAGCAGCTGAAATCCATCGCACTCTGTCGGTAGCCTCGATTCGGTGAGGTTGCACCCGCTGAGGACCGTCTTGGAAAACACCGCCTCGGAGAGGTCTGCGCCGCTGAGCGAGCAGTCGATCAGCCGCGCCTCGGCGAGCGACGCCCCTTGGAAGCTGGCCCTCTCAAACGAGCATTTCATGGGGGTGAATCCGGCGAGATCGGCATCCCGGAACGACACCGCCTCAAACTGGGTCTCCGTACCGAATGCCTTCGCCATCCGGCAGCCGGCAAACGACACCTTCGCCCCGCGGCACATGATCAGGCCGATCTGCTCCATCCGGCAGGAATCCAGGCGGGCGTCTGTCATGTCGCAGGTCGTGAGGATGGCGTCGGAGAGATCACAGGCCTCGAAATGAATGCCCTGCACGCCGCACTCGGTGGCGGTGAGATGGGCCATCGATGCCCGGCTGGCCCGCACCCCGGCAAGGGAGCACTTCGCCAGCCCTGCGTGATCGAGCGTGGCGCCTGAGAAATTGCAGCGGTCGAGGTTCACCATCTCGAAGCGTGCCCGGCGCAGGCTGCAGCCGGAGAGATCCCGGCCCGAGAGGTCGACATTCTGGATGATCGTGTTGTCGAGCATCGCCCCCCGCACCACCCGCTCGATCGCCTCGGCGGCGGAAAGCACGGTGTAGGTCGGCGGCTCCGGCTGATTCCACGGATCAAATTGTGGTGGTGTGTCGTTCATGGTGCGTCACTGTGTTCATGGTGCGTCACTCGGCAAGGCGGGTGCGTTTCACGTTGGCCCCGGCATAGGTGGCCCCCTCGAGCTTCGTCTCCCAGAGGCCGGCCTCGAAGAGGTTTGCGCCGTCGAGCCGAGCGTTTCTGAGGCTGGCGCGGTCAAACGTCACCCGCAGCAGATTGGCATGCATGAGCATTGCCCGTTCGAGGTCGGCGTCGTCGAAGACGGCGTTTGCCAGATTGCAGTCGTCGAACATCGCTCCGCGGAGCGACGCCTCGGAAAACTGCGCCCGTCGCAGACTTGCCTCCCGAAAGTCGGCTCCGTCGAGGATCGACGTGCCCCAGGCGGAGTCGTCGGCCATCGCCCCGGCCATGATCGCACCGGTGAAGTCGGCCTTCAGTTGGGCCCGCAGGTTGGTGAGATCCGCGCCGCGGAGCACGATGCCCGCCGCATGGGCGCCGGCAAAGAATGCCCGCGTGAGTCTGGCTCCTGAGAAATCAGCCCGCTGCACGATCGCTCCGTAAAAATCTGCCTTTTCGAGGTCGGCTTTGGCGAAACACGACTCCGCGAGCATGGCGTTTGAGAAGTCGGCCCACAGGCCATGAACGCCGGTGAAATCCGCGCCGGCCAGATGCAGCCCCGACAATCTCGTCCTCGAGAGCGAGGCCCCGGCCCAGCGGGTGTAGGGCACCACGGCACCGGTCAGGTCGGCGCCGTCGAGCGTGGCGCCGCGGAGATCGGCGCCGGTCAGGTCGGCGCCCGAGAGATTCGCCCCCGTGAAGTCAGCCTTCCCCAGCGTGGCTCGCACAAACTTCGCTCCGGTGAGTCTGGCTTCACGGAAGTCGATGCCCGAGAGATCGAGCCCCGAGAAGTCGACGCCTCGCAGATCGTATTTCGCGAAGCCCGTGGCGCGGGCGGCCTCGAGATCGATCGGCTGACCGTCGGGAAGTTTTCTGACCACCAGCAATTCAGGAGGGAGCTGCGAGAGGATCTCCTCCTCACGAGCGCGCACTTGCTCGGGGAACCCCGCGACGAGGGCCGCCGCCTCCTCCGCATTGGCAATCGCCTGTTTGAGGTTGACAATTTCCTGTGAGACATCGAAGCCGGTAAACGCTTGAAGCTCCGCCAGTTGCTGTCGCATCCCGGCGATCCCCTCCTCGAGCGTTTTGGGCGCCGCCGCGATGGCGGCCGCATCAGGGAGTTGCCAGTCGACCCCCAGCTCTCGCGCCTTGGCCACGGCCTCCGCCTGCTTCGCGGCCGTAAACGCCTCCGCCTTGGCCAGTTGCTCGGCCATCATCGCCTCGAGGTCGGCCCGTTCCTTCGCTGCCTGGGCGAGGGCGGCATCGATCTCGGCCCGCAGGGCTGCCGGGTCGAATGGCGGCGCAAGCTCGGCGGGGGTCAGCTCCGCGGCGAGCATCTCTTCGAAGAATCGCAGGCCTCGATCGGGCTCATCGAGTGGCTCGAGAACCGCGAGGAGATGCTCCACATCGAGCAGCTTGAGCGACGCCACCGGCAGGTGGCCCCGCCAGGCGAGCACAAGCTTCTCTTGGTCGGCGTCGATCCAGACGGTGTCGAGGTGGAGCGGCACCTCGCGAAAATGGAGTTCATCGCCCCAGTGGCCCGGCCTTTCGGCGGCCCCGGCGCCGCTCCGCTGCGACACGAAGCACCGCGCCCGCACGCCCGGCAGCCGCGACTGATAGACCGCATGCACCGGGTGCATCTGCTCGAGCACGATCGGCTCATCGCCGCGAAAATAGCCGTCAACCCACTGGTCCTCCGGCGCTGCCATGAAAAACCGGACATCGAAATCGGGCGGCAGCCATGGCCAATGATCGCGGATCCAGCGGGCGTTGTATTTCCCCATCCACTGCTTCCGCTGGGCCCAGGTCGACGGCAGCGGACCGAATCCCGCGGGCAGGGCTGGCGACGAGCGGGAATCGATCCAGGCTCCCGGGATTTCGAGATTGTGCATCGCGTCGCCGGCCTGACCGCGGCCGAGCGGATTGGCGGCATGGGCGGGGCCGCCCCAGGCGCGGTCGTAGGTGAGCGGAATCGCGTTGATCGCCGCAGGCGGGCCGGGCTCCCAACGCAAGAGCGTCGGCTGCCACGACCGATCGCCGACCACATCCACAAGCTTCGCATGGTCGCCGATCCGCACTCGTGCGCCGAACTTGTGTCGATCGCCCCAGCCGGCGTTGTGGGCGGTGCCGATCGCCATCCACTCGCCGAGCGGCTTGTAGGGCACATAGTCGGTCGGATAGGCGAGCCCCTGCCCGGCCTCGCCGTAGGGCACATCGCCGCTGCAGACGATCGGCCGCTCCGTAATCGGCTCGGCAGCCTCGCCGTGTCGGAGGCGAAACTCGGCCCGCACGAAAAACGTGGCCGTGAGGGCGTCGGTCGTGGCGTTGTCAGCCGTCGCCGACGACTCGAACACCCGCCAAACGAGCCATCCCACCTCGTATCCAGATAGTTCCCGCGGTAGGACTTTCTTCATGGATAGGCGAACATTTGCTGCTTGGCGACTTAGATGACTGCCCCGCGCGGAACACCTGCGCGAGAGCGGTACATGAGAATTAACTGGTGACAGGTGACGCCATGAACGCCTCAATGGCCAATCGCCCGTTGTAGGCCTCCAAAACCGTCAATCAATGAATGTCGCACTTGCGGAGTGTTTGCTAATCCCCGCGGTGGTGGTGAGAGAATTTCCAGTTGTGGTGTCCTTTCGATCCGCTTGCGTCTGAGTAAAGCTACCAGACTTTTGATCGATACTGGCAGCTTCCTGCCTTAAAGCCAATGTGGTAAGAAACGTTTCCAGGTTGGAGATACGCCAATCACTAGAAATACTTTCGTCACTAAGACTGATACTGCGAGAGCTTCCTACCGTCTTATTTGCCGACGTACAAATCTCTGTTAATGTGCCGACAATGCTCGTTTGCTGAGCGTACGAGCCCAATTTCGTGGAGTTAAACCATTCAAAAAACCCGCCTCCCACAATCTTGAATGTAAGTGCCTCGCTCATAAGTACGTCAAGGCCGATCATAGTCTGGACCCTGCCTCCGCCAATTGTTTGCACGCTAAAGCCGCCCGTCGTGGCGAATGAACCGCCGGTTGTTGTGGCGAACGAAATTCCATCATTGACATTGTTCGCCCAGCCCTTCCGCTTTGTGCTGCTGTTGCCACGCGAGACAACGATGGTATCCCCCTCTTGCTCGGCATAATTGGCTCCGACGTGGTAGGCTGTTTTGTCTCCCCACTGCCTCGCGAAACTGTGAGCGAGTACTATTGGTCCATCGGCGGGACTTCCGTCTGGATTAAGCCCGGGGCCGCCTTGGATGGCGACTGAACTGCCCGACGTCACAATTAAATTCCATACGACATCCATGCCCTGACTCGACGTTGGAATAGCGGAGAGGCTGTTAAACTTGCCGAAGTGTTTCCAATTGCCATTGCCCATGACATGATCTCCGAAGGGGTTGGTATGAAAGTTTCGTTGTGTGAAGGCCAGTCAGAAGGCGGTCAGTCTGGCTCAGAGCAGTCGCCCATCGTCGTAAACTGGTCGTTGTAGGCCGTTCGGATCGTGAACGATTCGGAGTCTTCCTCTGAATCGAGCACGATGAAATTGCCTGCCACGTCCTGGACGATTGTCTTGAATGGGTCGTCCGGCAGCACGCGCGGCGGCAGATTCGCCGCGTTGTAGACGTTGCCGACGATGATCGGCCGGTCGGGATCGCCGTTGACGAAGGCGACGACCACCTCGTTGCCCGCCAGCGGCAGGAAGATGCAGCCCCAATCATCGCCCGCGGAGGGCTGCGAGCATCGCACCCAGCAGGAGCTCTTCTCGTCGTCACTGCCGGCTCGATCCCAGCGAAACTGCACCCGGGCACTGGCCACCGAATCCGTATAGGGCGTCCGCGGATCATACCCGGCTGGCGCGACGACGACGGCGGTCTGCACGCCGTCGATCCGCGGCGTGGCGGCGGTCCGCGGCGGCCGAAACTGCACGCTCGCGGGAATCGCCCGGAAGCGGCAGCGATGGCTATAGCCCGTGGCCCGAGCGGCCTGCCCAGATTCCGCCGGCTCGTCGGCGGAGATGGTGAACTCGATCGACTCCGTGAGATACGACTGATTCTGGTCGGATCGCGGCTGACCCTCGAGGGCAAACGTGAATCCCACCGACAGCCCGAGGCAATGAGCCTCGCCGGCAAACTCCCGTTCCCGACATTCCGACTGCTCGATGCGGGCCGTCGCCACGGCGTCGCCGCCCGACTGCGTGGCATAGCCGCCCGGATATTCAAACCGCTCCAGGTCGCCGTGCGGGTAGGCATGGGAGGCGGCGCGGGTGGAGACGAGCTTCGCCGTGGGATTCGTGAAGTTGTAGTCCTTCACGGTGTATTTCCCGGAGGTCATCTGCTCGCCGGCGGTCCAGAGGAAAATATGCTCCTCTTTGAGGGCGGCCTGCTTCGCCGGCCGGTAGGGAATCTTCGCATAGCCCGGGAAGGGACCGTGGCTCGTGTGGGAGTCGGCCAACACAAGCGTGTGGCTGCCCGCTTCATGCTTGTGGAAATAGTAGATGCCCGCCCGCTGCATCAGGCGGTGCACGAAATTGAAGTGGGTCTCGTTGTATTGCACGCAGAAGTCGAGCGGCTGATAGCTGCCGACAAGCCCTGCGACGTCGTAGTCGGAAAAGCCGAGGTCGTCGAAGACTTTCTTGAGAATGTCGACGACCGACTTGTTCTGGAAGATGCGGCAGTCTGATCCCAGCTCCAGGCAGGCGATCCAGGGCACGATCTCCAGCTCATAGACGGCCAGATCGCGCTCGAAGCCCGTCTGCACGACGCGGCGGACGAGCCCGCTGCGGTGCTGCTGGCCACCGCCGGGGAGCGTGGCAGTGACGGTCAGCGGCTTGCCGAGCAGTTGGCCGAAATCGATGGCGGCGTTTTTGCTCGTGGCCTCGAGGACGCCCATGAACGGCTGCCCGAGCGACTCGGTGTAGCGGAAGGACCGCGTCTTGAAGGCGTCGCTGCCGAGGCTACAGTCGATGGCGACGCGTTCGAGGGTCGCCGATCGGTTGGCTGCGGGGCTTGCCATGCGAGTACCTTACGCCGCGGAGGGCGGGCACCGAGCGAAAAGTAATGCGTTTTCGAACCGGGAAAGGTTATATCGGCTGGCGCTTAGCCCGACAAGCAGGGCGATCCCGCGTGTCGCCGTTGCCCACCTTCGCGTTGAAACCCCCCGCGGGATGGCATATCCTTGCGGTCGGGGTTCCCCAACGCCCAGTCGCGTGAGCATGTGCGGAGCCACGTCTTTCATCCGGGAGGGAGTCGCCATGGCTGGAAATTTGGTGAATGCGGGATCGTTGTTGACCTGCACAATGGGTGCCACGCCAGCGGCGCTCGTAGTGGTCGTGCCGACCACCACGGCTCAGGGGCCTCCGGCGGCGAACATCATGGACTTCGCACCGATGACCAACATTCCGACGTTTGGCATGTGCATGTCGCTGGCCAACCCAATGGTGGCGGCCGCCACGGCCGCAGCACTCGGCGTGCTGACGCCGATGCCCTGCATCCCCGTCACCACGCCTTGGACACCGGGCTCGCTCCTGGTGAAGGTGCGACTTTTCCCGGCACTCGATGCCACCTCGAAATGCATGTGCGCCTACGGTGGCCAGATCAGTGCCGTCACGACCGACGTGATGGTTGCCGTCACCTGACCACCAGCGGGCCTGCTCCGACTCGGACTGCTACTGAGCGGCTGGAGGAACCGGAGAGGAGAGGGGCTGGGGGCGTGACGGCCTGACTTTACCGGGCCCGGCGGCGACGCCGAACCGCCTGCCACGCCCCGCAGGCCAGCCCGGCCAGTCCCATAACCCACGTCGATGGCTCGGGCACGGCAGCGATGCGAAAGCCAATAGATTCGCTGATGAACGCCGGGTCGTAGTTGACGGAGTAGTTTGACGACATCCACCCCGCAACAGTGGCGTTGAAATTGCCACCCCGTATCTGACGCGCGGGCTGTGCCGGAAACGCGCCTGCCTTGCCATCGGAATCGTTCCATTCCCAGACGTTTCCGCTCATATCAAAGGTGCCGTAATATGACGCACCACCGTTTGTGCCAACCGTCGTGACGTTGCCCGTCTGGCCGTTCCACGACGCCGAACCGTTGTAGTTCGCGAAGTTGCCCGTGTTACCGGCAGAGCCATCGCCAGCCGCATTGGCCGTGACAGGTATTGGAGCCGTATAGCTCATCGTGGCGTAGGAGTAGTAGCCGCCGCTCCCGCCGTTGAGCGTTGGGTCATAAAACGCCGCCTTGTACCACTGGTCTTGCAATGGAATGAAGTAGGTCGCATTCGGATTGACGGCCACTTGGTAGCCGCTCGTCCTGCCCTCAAGCGTGTAGGCGCCGGTCTCGGTGCTGGACGAACTCGCCGCACCATTCTGGTGCCAGTTCGCCACCCGTGCGGCGGACCACCAACTCACCCAGTTGACCGGCTTGTTGCCCATGTTCGACTTGACCGCATAGGAGTAGTTCCCCGACGCGCCGCTTCGCGTGATCCCGCCGCGAGCGTCGCTCCCCATGAGCGGGTCGTAGAGCGAGTAGGGGTCGGTCGCCGCCACTGCGTTCAAAAATTCTGTGTACTGATCGTTCGTGTACTCGTATTTCATGATCTGGAACGAAGCCGCCACGGCGCCGCGATTGTTCAGCGGGTCTTTCGCGTTCCCCGGATCGCCGACCGTTACCCACTGAATCGG
>Ga0114972_10000568_pt1 | contig 27364 bp, 24 predicted proteins | sample M_140807_EF_Meta_FD_87354 | JGI IMG/M metagenome (GOLD analysis project Ga0114972, IMG submission 87354) | Freshwater microbial communities from Lake Montjoie, Canada to study carbon cycling - M_140807_EF_MetaG | ecosystem: Environmental > Aquatic > Freshwater > Lake | place: Lake Montjoie...
CGCCGCCACACCATTCATGCCGCATAGCGGCATGAATGCCGTGTCGCCGCGCCCCGGCGGCTGTATACTTCTTTTACTCCGGGAGTAAAAGAAGTATGGCCGCCGGGGTCCGCCGCCCCGCCTTTGGCCGCCATCCTGTGGTGGCCAACATTTGGCCGGTAATTCCCCGCCACTGGGCGGGGAATGACCAGGCCGGCCAAATGTGGCCACCACTTGGCGGGCAAACACCGAAGGTGGCTTGCCCGCCAAGGATGGCGGCCAAACCGCGAGTAATTCTCGCCGAGTATTCAATTGACCCCGGGGGTCAATTGAATACGGCGAGAATTACGATCTTGTTCCACCGCAAGATGTGCGGCATAAAGCCGCACATCTTGTTCCGGTGGAACAAGATCTCGCGGGCCCGGGCGGTTAGTGCCGCGCTGATGGCGGCGTGTCACCGTAGGTGACACAAATATTACATATTTGCCGCCAATGGCGCGGCCTTACCGCCCGGGGACCCAACACTAGTATTGGATTAACCCCCGGGGTTAATCCAATACACGTGTTGGGTCTGTCTTGTCTTCCAGTATCTGGAACCAACAACTTGGATGGACGCATAGCGTCCACCAAGTTGGGTTCCAGATACTGGACACCAATCCTAATTGGTGTAAGACAAGACATGAGACCGGTTACTGTTACCGCTATGCGGTAACAGTCGGTCTCATAGTCTTGTCTATACACCTATTCTGGGAGGTTTGACCGGCGGTTAGTGTCTGATCACCTATGGTGATCAGCCGCCGGTCAACCTCCCAGTCTGGATTGGTGTGACAAGACGGCATAAGAACCCAGCAGTTAGGGCCGCTATGCGGCCCGTCTGCTGGTGTTCTCTGCCGTCTTGTCCACCAATCCAGAGGATTGGTGTCCAGATTCTGGAAACTTTGTATTATAATGACCCCCGGGGTCATTATAATACTTGTAGTTTACAGAATCTGGAAGACAAGACACCGGTGTCGACATTGGCGGCGGCATGATTTCACCGCCACGAATCTTTGATTCGTCGCCAACTTGTTGGCGGGCGGTGAAATAAAACCGCCGCCAGAGTCGACACCGGGCTTGAATCTTCATTTTATTGCCCTATGGGCAATAAAACAGAAGATTCAAGCAGGATTGTTACCGCACATACTTGGTTGACCCCCGGGGTCAACCAAGTATTCAGGGCGGTAACAATCCTCCGCCGCAATTATTGCCGCCCCTGAATACGGCCCAAGTATGGGCCGTATTCGAGGGCGGCAGGAAATTGCGGCGGGATTGTGTCCGACAAGTGGCGGCTTAAGCCGCCTTCGGCGTTTAAGCCGCCACACGTCGGTCACAATCAAAGGATTTTGGTTCGTTCTCCCGCCTAATATTAATATGACCCCGGGGGTCATATTAATATGGCGGCGGGAGAACTAAATCCTTTGATTGTGTCCGACGTTGTCGGCCACAATCGCCGTTACCGGCGATACTCGGTCGACTACCGAGTGTCGACCGAGTATGCCACTGGCGGACTGGCCGCTACGCGGCCAGCAGTATCGCTTAAGGCGATACTGGCCGCCAGTGGCCGGCGGTAACGGCCACTGGTGGCGGGTGAGTAAATACCGCCACTCGTAGTGTGGCGGTATTACTTCCCGCCACATGGCGGCCTTATTTTCAGGCCGCCCCGCCTTGTTAGCCGGGGACTGTGTTCCCCGGCTGCATTATAAATGCAGCCGAAAGAACACAGTCTTTCGGCTAACAAGCCGCATATGCGGCAACGCCGGCTGCCGCAGCTTTCAACCAAAGGTTGAAAGTCCAGCCGGCGATACTTCTTACTTTCACCTGGGGTGAAAGTAAGAAGAGCCGGCTGGCCTGCGGCAGCATACGGCGGCGAGTCACGGACATCGCCGCCGTATCGCCGTTGCCGCCACTTTTCCGCCGCCGTTTCAGCCACAATTGGCGGGCAGCAAAGCTGCCCAGCCAATTGGGCTGAAACTGGTGGCGAAAACATGCGGCGGAAACCGCGATCTTTGATCGCGTGTTTCCACCGCGTGGCTTTCGCCACCAGCGGCGGAAAAGTCCGCGAGTGTTGGCGGCTAGTTCTTTATTAACCCCGGGGGTTAATAAAGAACACGCCGCCAACACGAACTCGCAGACTGCATACTTAGTTGACCCCTGGGGTCAACTAAGTATTGTCTGCGAGTTCTCGCGGGCGGCCGACCTTTGTGGCGGCCGTGACAACAACGTGTCACGGTGACATGTCACCGTGACACAAACACTTCGTGTTTGTTGTTGTTGCGGCCGCCCAAAGTCGGCCGTGTTGGCGGCGAAAACTCCATTGACCCCCGGGGTCAATGGAGTTGTGATGCCGCCAACAGGCCTAAAACATGTACTTTATTAACCCCTGGGGTTAATAAAGTACTAGTTTTAGGCCCCTGCGGCGGTAAGGGCGGCCATGCCGCTCAAACATGCGCCGCCAGAGGCGGCAAATGTTTGTGTCGGGGTGACATGTCACCCCGACACGAGCGGCACAGCCGCCCATTTCCGCCGCAGGTCGGCGAGTGTTAACTCGCATTACTAATTGTGGCATAAATGCCACAATTAGATGCGAGTTAACACCGTTGTTGGCCGCATATTATAATGACCCCCGGGGTCATTATAATATGTGCGGCCAACAACTCGCCGGTTTCCTGCCCACCTTGGCGGTGAAGCCGCCTTCGGCGTTTCACCGCCAAGTGTGGGGCGGAAACAATGGGCTTGGACAGTGACCCACCAGTGTGGGTCACTTGCCCATTGTTTCCTGCCCCACACAGGTGGGCAGGAAACTGCGGTGGCGGCGGTATTGTCTGCCTGCCCTGCGGCAGACAATACGCTGTAGGCGGACCAACACTTCAGTGTTGGCGGTGTCACTCTAAGTGACACCGGCCGCCTACAGCCGGCGCCACCGCGCCTCTCCGCCGTGAGGCGGCATAACAGACTAATACTACGTATTAGTCTGTCCGCCGCCTTCGGCGGACATGTGCCGCGGGAATTTCCGCGGCCCTATCGGCGGCGCTCTTGGCGGCATATAAAGAAACATATGCCGCCAAGTAGCCGCCGCCTCACTCGCTGCCGCCGGCAGGCGGCGGCCGTGATTAACACAAGTTAATCACGCCGGCATAATGCCGCATAGCGGCATTATTGCCGGTCCGCCGCCTGCATATGTCCTGACGCAAGGCAGTCAGGACATATCGCCGGCAGCGAAAGGATTTGTTCGCCTGTGGCGAACACAATCCGAAGGATAGTTCTCCCGCAATGGCGGGAGAACGTCCAAATCCTTCGGATTGGTTCGCCACTTGCGGACAAAACGCCGAAGGCGGCTTTGTCCGCAAGGCGAACAAATCCTCGCCGAGTGAGTTCGGCGGCATATGTTATTGACCCCGGGGGTCAATAACATATTAGCCGAACTCACGGATATCTCCACCAACTAATACGCGGCATTCATGCCGCGTATTAGTATTGGTGGAGATATCTCGGCGGCGGAACAAGAAAGTGGCGGCCTGACACAGCTGTGTCGCCCATGGCGACACAGTGTTGCCCCCGGCTCTGCCGGGCGGCAACACGCTGTGTTGGGCCGCCCTATCTTGTTCCGGTGGTCTGCAGTACACTGCAGACCGCCCAAATGGCTGGGCAAGAATTGCCCGCCATTTGTGGCGAGTCTGCAGTGTATGCAGACCTAACCTTCTTTTCTCTCCTGTTGAGACTAGTCTCAACAGAAGAAAAGAAGGTTAGTCTGCATACTGCAGACCACGAACTTGGATGTGTATGTGATTGACCCCGGGGGTCAATCACATACTAATCCAAGTTCAGACCAATCAGTGGGCGGCCAATTGGCCACAAACTAGCATAACCCAGAGGGTTATGCAGTTTGTGTGGCCGCATAGCGGCCACACGTGGCCATCTGGCCGCCACACTGATTGGTCGGGCCGAGTGTATATGCCGCCAGCTTTAACTGCAGCTTATCATGCTGCAGTTAAATGCGGCGGCATATACACGATCCTTGACTCAGTATTTAATTGACCCCCGGGGTCAATTAAATACAAGAGTCAAGGATCTCGGCCAATTCCGTCCCAACTTGTTGGCCAAGCCGCCTCCGGCGTTTGGCCAACAAGTGTTGGGCGGAATTAGACGGTCTGGTCATCGGGCCACCATTGTGGCCCGATTACCGTCTAATTCCAGCCCAACACAGTTGGGCCGGAATTACCGACGCCGGCGATACCACCTGCCTGCCTTGCGGCAGGTGGTATGCGGGCGGCGGACGGCATCTTTGATGCCGCATAATAACCTTCGGTTATTATGGCCGCCGCCCGCCGGCGGCGTCGGCTGGGGCGGCGTGACCCATCGCCGCACTAGCGGCAGAGCCGCAGTAGCGGCGATAGGTTCGCCGACCTGGCGGCGACCGGCGGCGGACATAACTTCTATTAACCCCGTGGGTTAATAGAAGATGGAGTCCGCCGCCGATAGTCGCCTAATACTTGTATAACCCCCGGGGTTATACAAGTATGGCAGCGACTATTCGTCGCCGACATGTGGCGGGAACCCTAGCGGCCTACTGTAACCTTTGGTTACTAGTGGCCGCTAGGGTCACCCGCCCCAGGGCCTGTGGCGCCGGCCGACAGCGGCCGGGGCGATTTATATCGCCCCGCCGCTAATCGAAGATTAGCGGTCCGCTGTCGGCATACTGTATTTATCCCAGGGATAAATACAGTATCGCCGCCACAGGCCGCCTTGTGGCCGCGAAATGCGGCCACAGTTTGGTGCCGATAGGCGCCAAAGGCGCCGAACCGGCGGCACCAAACTGGGCCGCATGCGGCGATTAAACGCCGGAGGCGGCTTAATCGCCGCTAGCGGCCACAAGGCCCGCCGCAAGTTCCTGCGGACTGTGGCGGCAAACTACGGTTGCCGCCACATGGCCGCAATACTTGCGGCGAGGATTGACGTGTACTTATATGACCCCAGGGGTCATATAAGTACTAGGTCAATCCTGTGTGATTAGCTACTGGGCCAGCATAAGCTGGCCCAGTAAGCTAATCACACCGGTTCTTGTTTCCCCGCCACCAACTTGTTGGCAGACACGACTCGACATAGTCGAGTCGAGTGCAGCAAAGCTGCACTTGTCTGCCAACTAGTTGGTGGCGGGTAAAACAAGAACCTTCTCTAGGAATCTTATTCAGACAACTGCAAACTGTATTGACCCCCGGGGTCAATACAGTTTTGTTGTCTGAATACGATTCCGAGAGATAGTGTGGCGGCAATACAGATGCCGCCCAGAACTTAGGTTCTGCCCGCACATAGTGCGGGGCGGCATCTGTAGCCGCCACACTACTCTCGGAATCGCATGTCAACGCATATTGTATTGACCCCCGGGGTCAATACAATATTAAGTTGACATGAGATTCCTAGAGAGCCGATTTAGATGGCGGCGGCTAGTTTCTGGCCGCCATATGCTTGCATATCGCCATCTTTGATGGCGGGCGGCCAGAAACAGCACCGCCGCCGACTAAATCGGCAGGCCGAGTTATCCTTGCCGCCACACAACTGTGGCGACCGCCACGAAGTGGCGATGAACAAAGTTCATGTCGCCACAGTTTGTGGGCGGCAAGTAATAACTCGGCCAGTTAGTGGCGGTACGCCACTAACTCATGGCGGGGAACTCAAGTTCCCCGGGCCCAATCTTAAGATTGGGCCCGAAGAAACTTGAGTTTCTTCGCCATGAGTTCGTGGCGGTGTGTCGGCGGTATACTTGCATGACCCCCGGGGTCATGCAAGTATTAAGCCGACACGTGTTTATCACCCTCTGGGTGATAAACACACCGCCACTAACTAGTGGTGGGCGGAACTATGTTCCGCCCTGTGGCCGCGGAACTGCAAGTTCCGCCACCGCATTAAGCGGTGGCATAAACTTGCAGTTTATGCGGCCACATGGCGGAACATTCTAGTTCCGCCATCAGTCGGCGGTAACTCCACCAACCGTGGCAGCATAGCTGCCACATATTGGTGGAGTTTTATGCCGACTGATGGTCGGAACTAGATTTGTTCCGCAGCAGAACCCGGTCAATGCTATAAGCATTGACCTCTGGGGTCTGCATGCGGAACAATGTGTTCCGCCACCATGTGACCGAAACTTAAGTTTCGGGGCCAATATAATTGGCCCCTAAAACTTAAGTTTTAGTGTCACATGGTGGGCGGAACACTAGTTCCGCCCACCGCCGCCACTCTCGCCATCGTGGCGAGAGATGGCGGTCGGCGGCTCGCTCGGGGCCGCTGTAAGGCGGCCCTCGCTGCGGAGGGCGGCCCAACATCCATCCCTTCGGTCTTTCTATGTTGGGCCGCTATCTCCGCAGCGAGGAGCCGCCTGCAGCGGCTCCATACTCGAGCCGCCGCCGCCATCTCTTGCCACCTGGTGGCGATGTGACCGCAGGTCACCACGACTCAAAGAGTCGTGTCGCCACCAGGATGGCGAGATGTGGCGGCACGAGCGCAAGCGGAGCGTAGCGGAGCTGGAGTGAGAACAGGATTGTGTACAGAGTTGACCCTGGGGGTCAACTCGTCACAATCCTGTTTGTGGCGGCAAGTATTAGACTGACCCCAGGGGTCAGTCTAATACAGTATTTACCCATCTCATATTCTGGTGGCAGCATAGCTGCCCCAGAATATGGATGGGTAAATATGCCGCCACAAGAAGGAGAGAGAAAGAAAGAAGAATGTATTAGCATTCTTCTTTCTGTTCTCTCGACTAGTATTGGAATTAATCCCGGATTAATTCCAATACACGTCGAGAGAACGACTAGGCGGCCTTTAATGGCCGCCTAGTCTTCTCTCTCCTTCTAGTTCTTGTTTCTTGGAATGGTCCCAGTGTCAGATCAGTGAACCTTTGGTTCACTCATCACCTACGGTGATGGATCTGACACTAAGACCATTCCAGGGAAACAAGAACTGCGGCAAGTATTGCCGCCGCATATTACTTTTACCCCCGGGGTAAAAGTAATATTAGGCGGCAATACGTTCTTTATTGGTCTTTATAAGACCAATAAAGAACTTGCCGCCCTGGTCTTACACGGGCCGCCTGTCTGTGGCCACGAGACGAAGTCTCCAGCGAAGCTGGTGGCCACAGATGGCGGACCATGTAAGACCAGGAAGGAAGCGTGTCTGCCGCCGGCAGACGGTGGCCGGGATTACTGTAAGTAATCCCGCCTCATGCGAAGCATGAGGTCCACCGTCTGCAGTATTAGTTTGACCCCAGGGGTCAAACTAATACCGCCGGCAGACACTAATCGTGTTCATGCTGTCATGAACACGATTCTGGCAGCAGTGCTGCCACACTGGTGGCAGCACGACAAAGCTGCCAGAATCGGTTCATGACTTGTCGATCAAACACCGAAGGTGGCTTGATCGACAAGCATGAACACGATTGATGCGAGAGTTATCGGCGGCATATTAGAATGACCCCAGGGGTCATTCTAATATTAGCCGATAACTCGTTGACGGACTGCGGACAATTGGCCGCAAAGCGGCCATGTTGTCCGCAGGGCCGTCAACTCGCATCCCCAAGATCTCTGGGCGGCACCAACAGCGACAACACGTAGTGTTGTGGCGGCATCAGAGATGCCGCCCGCTGTCAGTGCCGCCACAGAATCTTGGGCCGCCGAGAGATCTCGACTTCATATAGAATTGACCCCCGGGGTCAATTCTATATTATGTCGAGATCTCGTGTCCAAACTGCATACTTGTTTAACCCCGGGGGTTAAACAAGTATTGTTTGGACACTCGGCGGTGTGTGGCGGGCAAAAGACGTAGTCTTTTGCCTTCTGGATTCAAGTTTCTTGTTCTGGCCGCCATGACAAAGTCATGTGAACCGTAGGTTCAGCGGCCAGAACAAGAATGTTTGAATCCAGAAGGTTCGAACTATAGGTTCGAACCCGCCACACACACTAGGATTGTTCCTTCCGCCGCCTTAAAAGCCGCCGACAACGTAGTTGTCGGTCCACATTGCATAGCAATGTGGCCGGCTTTTGGGCGGCGGAGGAACAATCCTGCCTAATTCTTTAGTATTAGAATGACCCCCGGGGTCATTCTAATACACAAGAATTAGGCCGGCGGCGGATAGGGCGGCCCATTGGCCGCAAGTTCGCGCCGCCAGAGGCGGCAAGAACTTGTGTCCAACCTTCGGTTGGACACGCGGCCAACAGGCCGCCACTTTCCGACGCCGCCCGCGAGATTATGTGGCGGCATAATATTGTGGGCGCTGCCCACAATATCCGCCACCACATAATCGTGTGCCGCCGAATATACAATTGACCCCCGGGGTCAATTGTATATGGTGGCGGCACACTCGCGGAACTTGTGGCCGACTTGTCGACCAAGCCGCCTTCGGCGTTTGGTCGACAAGTCTCGGCCCAAGTTTATGGGCTTGGTTGTGGTGGCACCAGTGTGCCACCACTGCCCATAAACTTGTGGCCGAGACAGTCGGCCACAAGTTAGTGCGGCGGCCAGCGGAATTTGGCCGCTGCCTTGCGCGGCCAAATACGCGTGGCCGGGACCACTAAACTACGTTTAGTGGCGCATAATCCAAAGGATTATGCGGCCCGGCCACGCCGGTGGCCGCCGGTAGGCGGTGACCCTCACCGCCATTAGGCCGACTATAAGTCGGCCAATAGGCGGTGAGGGTTCCGCCGCTAGTGCGGCATCAGGCGACAACTTATGTTGTCGCCTGGTGTCCGCCGCCATACTTCTATTACCCCCGGGGTAATAGAAGTATTAGGCGGACACTTATGCCGCCCAGTGGCAGCGAAGCTGCGGGCGGCTCTACACGAAGTGTGAGCCGCTATGCAGCTCACGCTGCCCAGGCCGCTGGGCGCCGGCATTTGCCGGCCAGTGTCACCCATAAGGTGACACTGCCAACCGAAGGTTGGTCCGGCAAATGCATATTGCCGCCCGGCACGGCCAGGGCGGCAATATCGCCGCCCAGCGAATTCCTGGCCACCTGTGGTGGCCTGGAATTAAAGGATAGTTGTCCCGCACTGGCGGGACAACGTCCAAATCCTTTAATTCCGGCCACCACTTGGTGGCAAAACGACGAAGTCGGCTTTGCCACCAAGGTGGCCAGGAATTGGCCGAGTGTGGCGGCTAACTATTTAATTTACCCCCGGGGTAAATTAAATAGACGCCGCCACACGATTATGTTGCCGCCAAACTTATGGCCGCGTAGCGGCCTGTAAGTTTGAGGCGGCAACATAATCTCGGCCACAAGAATTAGTGTGGCGGCCAGAGCGCCGCGTGCGGCGACTTGTCGCCGCACAAACATTTGGGCGCAAAGCGCCCGCATGTTTGCGGCGCATTGGCCGCCCACTAATTCTTGAGCGAGAAACTAGTATACAAATGACCCCCGGGGTCATTTGTATACACGTTTCTCGCCTTCTGGAGCCGCATTCCTGACAGAATTGGCGGATTAACCGCCAATTCTAAGTCAGGAATGCTGTCTCCAGAAGACACGAAACACGATTTCGGTCAACTTTGTTGCCGAAATCAGTGTTTCGGTCTTCTGGAGACAGCTGGCGGCCAATATGGCGGCATTTATGCCGCCATATTGTGCCGCCAGCGGCTCCAGAAGCGGCCAAACTCCTTGGCGGCGGCGTCAAAACCCGCCGCATGGTGACCGCAGGTCACCACGACACAAAGTGTCGTGCGGCGGGTTTTGCCTGCCGCCGCCGGGGATTTGGCCGGCCTAAACTCCAGTTTAGTTGACCCCAGGGGTCAACTAATCTAGGAGTTTAGGCGTGTTGGCGGCTAATATTAGTTTTACCCCAGGGGTAAAACTAATATGATGCCGCCAACACACCGCCGGGCTAAAACCGCCACAGTGTGGCGGACGTGTCGCCATAGGCGACAAATCCGCCACACGATGGCGGGTTTACCCGGCGGCCGGCGAGTATTTCTGTTGCCGCCATAACAAGTTCGCTATGCGAACTTGTCCGGCGGCAACATAAATACGAAGTGGCGGCTGTACTGTATTGACCCCCGGGGTCAATACAGTACTTCGCCGCCACTTCTCGCCGTGTGGCCGACACAAGTGTCGGTCAAGCCTCCTCCGGAGTTTGACCGACACGTGGCGGCCCAGGTTTGGCGGCCTGGCCATAGGGCCGCCAGTGCGGCCCTATTGCCGCCAAACCTGTGGCCGCCACATTGTGTCGGCCACAGTCGCCGCCAGCGATATTCGCTGGCTGCCGTGCGCCAGCGAATATGCGGTGGCGGGACGGTCTTTAACCGCTGTGCGATTAAAGACCGCAGCATTAACCTTATGGTTAATGCTGGCCCGCCACCGCCGGTGGCGGCTCGTGCGGCGGCGACTAATTGCCGCCCAGCGCCGCTAGGCGGCAATAGTGTCGCCGCACTGTCGGCCACCGGGCGGCGGCATAACTTTAATTAACCCTGTGGGTTAATTAAAGATGGAGCCGCCGCCCGATAGTGGCCGCCATACTTATATTACCCCGGGGGTAATATAAGTATTAGGCCACTATTTGTGGCCGCCTTGTCGCGGCAGTAATGCCGCAGCTGGATCGCTGTGCGATCCTAGCGCGGCATTTACTCGCCGCGCCATAACTGCGGCGGCCGGCTGTTGGCGGCCGTGTCACTTACAGTGACACGCCGCTGCCAAAGGCAGCGGTCCGCCAACAGCATATTACGCCGCACAAGGTAGCGGCGTAATATCGCCCGCCGCAGCTTTCCTGCCCGTCTGAAGCGGGCAGGAAACAAAGGATAAGGCCGCCATACTGATGGCGGCCTGACCAAATCCTTTGTTTCCGCCCGCTTCTTGGCAGGAAAACGACGAAGTCGGCTTTCCTGCCAAGACGGGCAGGAAACCGCGAGAGTGTCCGCCAAGTACTTAATTGGCCCCGGGGGCCAATTAAGTACAAGCGGACACTCGATTTCTCGCCAAGAACTTACATTCGCCCATGGCGAATGTAAGTTCAAGCGAGAAATCTCGCGGGCCGCCCAAGTATGTGGGCGGCTGTGCCACTCGTGTCGGGGTGACATGTCACCCCGACACAAACATTTCATGTTTGAGTGGCATGGCCGCCCCAAACTTGGGCGGGACTCAATTCTAGTATTGAGATGACCCCAGGGGTCATCTCAATACATGAATTGAGTCGTGGAACCATAGGTTCCACAGGGTTGGGCAAGAACTAGCGGCAATATGGCCGCATAGCGGCCGGTTGCCGCTAGTCCCGCCCAACCCAGTGGAACCTTCTGGACTTAGTCCAGAGGGTTCCACCGCCTACAAACTGCAGATGCGGCCTTGCCGCACTGCAGTTTACGGCGGTGGAACCATGGTTCCACTGTCAGCGGAAGAGATCCGCTGACAGAGGAACCACTCTGGACGTAAAGTCCAGGTGGTTCCGCCACTCTATAACTGTAGATGCGGCTATGCCGCACTACAGTTAGGTGGCGGAACCATGGTTCCACAGACCGAGAACTTGTGTTGACCCAGGGGGTCAACCAAGTTCTTTGGTCTGTGTAACCACTGGACTTTACAAGTCCAGACCCGCCACCAACCACTTGTTGGCCACATGAAATGTGGCCACAAGCTGGTGGTGGCGGGATGGTTCCACACTACAAGACGGTTCTTGTGTACTTGTATTGATCCGGGATCAATACAAGTACTTCAGAACCGTCCCCGCCGACTCAGCGGCGGCGCAACACAACGTGTTGATCTTCGATCAACACTGTGTTGACCTGTGGTCAACACAGTTGTGTCTCGCCGCCCTGAGGTCGGCGGGCCGGCGAGAGTCGCGGCGGCATTAGTTCCGCAGCAGCTTCGCGCTGCGGAACAATAGCCGCCACGACTCGATCATTCACTAGTATTATATTGACCCCCGGGGTCAATATAATACGGCGTGAATGATCTCGCCGCTGCTGCGACAACTTGTCGCTGCAGCCGCCTTCGGCGTTGCAGCGACAAGTCGCAGCCCGGCTTTAAGCCGCCGGTTTAAAGGCCGGCGGCTAATAAAGCCGCGGCTGCGACAGTTGTCGCAGCAGGCCGGCCGCCAGCGATATTCCGCTGTTGGCCCCGCCACAGCGGAATATGCGGCCAGTGGACGGCCACTTTGTGGCCGCATAACCGCCCTATGGGCGGTTATGGCCACTGGCCGCCGGTGGCGGCCTAGTAGGGCGGCGGTGAGGACTCACCGCACTAGCGGAACAAAGTTCCGCTGTAGCGGTGAGCCTTCCGCCGACCTGGGCGACACTAACTTCGTGTCGCCCATGTGCGGCGAATTCACCGCCGGTGAACACTTCGTGTTCAGCGGCGTGTGAATCACGCCGCCCGGCGGCCGACACGCCGGCAAGTGTCGGCCGTATTCTTCTGGCGGCCATAAAGGCCGCCAGTAAGAATACGCCGACAATGCTTTGCATTGTCGGTCCGACACTTGCGTGTTGGCCGTGGCAAGGCACACGGCCAACTCCGCCGTGTCGGCCACTGTTTCCGACACAGTCGGAAACAATGTTTGATGGGCAGTATCGCCCATAGGCGATACAGCCAAGCCCATCAAACATGTTTCCGACTTGTGGCGAAAACGACGGAGTCGGCTTTCGCCACAAGTGTCGGAAACAGCGCCGAGAACATTTCTCGTAGTATTAGATTGACCCCGGGGGTCAATCTAATACAGAGAAATGTTCGAATACTCTCGACTAAACTTGATGCCGCCAGGGGCGGCTCAAGTTTGTAGTCGAGAGTATTCTCGGCGGCCCCAAGTATTTGTGGCGGCGCAGAAAGCGCTGCAACACGAAGTGTTGCAGAGTTGAACCGAAGGTTCAACTCGCGCTTTTGGCGCCGCCCAAAACTTGGGGGACCGATTACAAAGTATATAATTGACCCCAGGGGTCAATTATATACGTGTAATCGGTCACTAGTAGTCTTGGAAGCGGTGGTGGCGGCTACTTAAAGCCGCTGGCATTTCATGCCGCGGCTTTATCTGCCGCCACCACAGCTTCAAGACTATGATGGCGGCGGTAATACAAACACCGGGCCGCTATGCGGCCCTAGTGTTTGTATTTTATGCCGCCATCATAAGTCTTGAAGCTAGCATGTGATGCTAATAGCTGTAGCTATTAGCAGCACATGCTGCTTCCAAGACTGACCGATTACGTGTACTTAAATGACCCCGGGGGTCATTTAAGTACTAGTAATCGGTCCCCAACACCTTTGGGGCGGCCCAACAAACTCAAATACGTAGTATTTGTGGCGGCTATGCCGCCACGAGTTTGTCTGGCCGCCCACAAAGTGTTGGGCCCGCGAGTGTTCCACCCACCCACAACTAGCAGCTTCGCTGCAGTTGTGGTGGGCTGGAACACGTGGCGGCATGTGTATTAAGTTGACCCCGGGGGTCAACTTAATACTAATGCCGCCACTCGCGGTTTCGTGTTCTCACTCGGCTGATAAGCCGCCTTCGGCGTTTATCAGCCGAGAAGAGAACCGAAAGAGACGGCTTGGACGCTTGCCCACCAGTGTGGGCAAGCTGCCGTCTCTTTCGTGTTCTCTTCGTGAGAACACGAAAGCGTGTTCCGGCGATACTTGTTGTGTGCTCCGCCACAACAAGTATGCGGAACACGGACCGACATCTTTGATGTCGGCGGTAAAACCTAAGTTTTACCGGCCGTGTTCCTTCGGCGGAACACGTTCCGACCTGTCCGCCTTAACACCGAACTAGCATAACTTAAGTTATGCAGTTCGGTGTCAGGCGGACAGGGAGAGGCGGCGCCTAACTTCGGCGCCGTCATGTGCGGCGAAGTGTGCCGCCTATTGCATCGCTGTGCGATGCTAATGGCGGCACTACTCACGCCGCCCCGGCGGGTTTACCGCCGGCAGACTGTGGCCGTGTTGCCCTTAAGGCAACACGCTGCAGCGTAGCTGCAGTCCACAGTCTGCATACTTCGTTGACGCGAAGCAGTCAACGAAGTATCGCCGGTAAACCCTAATCGTGTTTCATCGAGTGAAACACGATTGTGGCGACAATGGCGCCACACTGGTGGCGCCATGTCCAAGTCGCCACAATCGGTTTCACTCTTGGTGATGAAACACCGGAGGTGGCTTCATCACCAAGATGAAACACGATTCGGCGAGAACAAAGACTAGTACTTGAATGGCCCCGGGGGCCATTCAAGTACACGTCTTTGTTCGAGATCCGGCTAATACTTGTTTCACCCCCGGGGTGAAACAAGTATGCCGCCGGATCTCTCGCCGGCCTGCCGACTCAGTGGCCGCCCCGACACGGCCGTGTCGTGGTGACTCATGTCACCACGACACAAACACTTCGTGTTTGGCCGTGATGGGGCGGCCCTGATCGGCAGGGACCGAACATTAGTTCTTTATCGACCCCCGGGGTCGATAAAGAACACATGTTCGGTCAGTGGCGGCATCATTTATGGCGGCGGGGCGGCCTAAAGGCCGCCTTATTATACCGCCGCCATAAATGTCATGAGTTAGCTCATGAAGCCGCCACATGTATGTGCGGCGTCAACAAAGTTGACTGAATCAAAGATTCAGCCGCACATCATGTGGCGGCATCATGAGCTTGTGGCCACACTACTTGTGGCGGAAGAACTTTGTTCTCCGCCACATCTGTGTGGCCACAACTCATGACAGTGTGCGGCGGAGCGACAATAACTTGCGGCACTCTGTGCCGCAGTTATTGGCCCGCCGCACACTGATGCCGCCACTACTAGTGGATCCACAAGTTCCTAATTGGGCCGCTGTCCTAGACGCGGCCCAATAGGAACTGTGGATCCGACTAGTTAAGGGCGGCGGCATACCGCCACAAGCAGGTGGCAACAGAGTTGCCACCGCTTGTGCGACACTTCGTGTCGCACGTGGCGACCGCCGCCGCCACTTAACTAGTCGCCGGCGAGTTCATGCGGCACCGCATGAACTTGTTGTGTGCTTCGCCACAACAAGTTCAGGTGCCGCATGAACGAAGAAATCACTGTATTGTATTGACCCCCGGGGTCAATACAATACTTCGTGATTTCTTCTCGCCGCTTGTGGCCACGCTTGTGGCGAAAGCCACCTTCGGTGTTTTCGCCACAAGTCGTGGCCCAATTTGATGCGGTTGGTCGCGGCTTTGCCGCTCCGCATCAAATTGTGGCCACGACGGCGTGGCCACAAGTCGCGTGGCGGCGAAGTGTCCTTGCTGTCCTTGACGCAAGGACACTTGCCACGGCGGGCCCGGGGTCTCTACTGTATTGACCCCGGGGGTCAATACAGTAGTATCGACCCCGGGACGCATAACACTTCGTGTTATGCGCCGCCGTGGCCGGCGCCACGCTGTGTGTCTGTCCAATCACTGGACAAGTTGTTCTTCCTCAACTTGTCCAGGATTGGACAGACACTGGGCGCAGCTAACTTCGCTGCGCACATGTGCAGCGAACGCTGCGGACCCAGCAATACGTAGTATTGCTGGGTTATGCAGCGTCACGCTGCAAGCAGCGGTGTTGGCGCCGGCGGTGACCGGCCACTGTGGCCTTATAGGCCACAGTGCGGTCAACAAGTTGACCGTCCGGTCACCGCATACTGCATTCACGCAAGGCAGTGAATGCAGTATCGCCGCCAACACCAGTGGCCGACTTACGTGTCGGCCACAGCTGCGCCAGCAGCAGCACCGCACTGGCGGTGCTGCGACAAAGCTGTCGCAGCTGGGCCGACACTCGGCGGTAACACGCCGGAGGCGGCTTTACCGCCGAGTAAGTCGGCCACTCGCCGAGAGAACCTGACTAGTATTCTATTGACCCCCGGGGTCAATAGAATACACGTCAGGTTCTCGTTCTTTATCCGCCGCATTTGTGGCGCTAGCGCAGCAGCGCCACAAAGCTGGCGGATAAAGAACTCGGCGGCGCCACAACTATGTGGGCGGCTGTAAAACTCGTCACCTTCGGTGACAAACACTTCGTGTTTGAGTTTTATGGCCGCCCCAAAGTTGTGGCGGACCAAACACTAGTGTTAGATTGACCCCCGGGGTCAATCTAACACGGCGTGTTTGGTCAGGATGGCGGCGGGCCAATTTCTTGGCCACATAAGTGGCCAAAGAAATTGGAACCGTCGAACTTATGTTCGAACCCAGACTGCAGAACCTTCGGTTCTGTGGGTTCGAACCTAAGTTCGACGGTCTGCATTCACCGCCGCCAGACAAGACTGGGCGGATGAACATAGTTCAATCCGCCCGTCTTGTTATGGCGGCGAGTGAATGCAGGCCGCCGCCATCCTATTGTTGCCACTGTTGTGGCGGGGCGGACTATTGTCCGCCATAATAATACCGCCACAACAAGTGGCAACAAAGTCTTGTTCCTAACTGATGGCGGATTGAAAGAATATCAATCCGCCACCAGTTGGAACAAGACTAGGGCCGAGTGATCATGCGGCGGGCATAACATATTGCCCAGAGGGCAATATGTCCGCCCGCCACATGATCACGATTCTTTATCTCGTGTTGATTGCCCCCTGGGCAATCAACTAGAGATAAAGAATCTCGGCCCAGTCGTGGCCGACTTTACGGCCAAGCCGCCTCCGGCGTTTGGCCGTAAAGAGTCGGCCCGGCTGTGACGGCTTGGCCGCACAGCCACCAGTGTGGCTGTGCTGCCGTCACAGCCGTGGCCGACTCAGTCGGCCACGACTAGGGGCGGCGGCGGACTCTTGGCGGCATTGCCGCCTGAGGCGGAGCACTCAGGCGGCTAATAGCCGCCAAGAGCGCGGCGGCGGACCAATTTATGTGGCGGCTCATTAAAGAGCCGCCCATAAATTGGGCAATTATTCACCGATGGTGAATAATTGGCCGCCGCCTTCGGCGCCGCCCCGTGCCCGGGGGCCGCCTAAAAGGCGGCTATTACCGCGTAGCGGTAATGTAAACCTATGGTTTACAGCCGCCTTTTAGGCGGAGGAGGAGACGGCAGCAGCACACCCAGCGGTAAGACTTCTCTCTTGAAGCTTTAGCTTCAAGAAAAGATAAGAGAAGTCTTTACCGCTGGTGCTGCTGCTAGTCCGTCTCCTCCTACTCTAGGAGTACTTAGGAACTTGTATACTCTTTCCTTCCACTGCTATAAGCAGTGGAAGAATATACAAGTTCCTAAGTCTGGGTTCTTTATTAGTATTGACCTCTAAGGTCAATACTAATGGAACCCAGACTAGTACTCCTAGAGTACAGACCAGACTGCATTTACCTTTGGTAAATGCTGTAAGACCTATAAGGTCTTACAGTCTGGTCTGTACACACACACTCCTCTTTCTCTTTCTCTTTAATGAGAAAGAGAAGAGTGTGTGTGTACTAGCGTACTCGCTCCGCTTCGCTCCGCTCGCAGGAGGACACGCAGTGTCCGATAGTATTTTATTGGCCGCCATTAAGGCGGCCTAATAAAATACTAGATCGGACACTAGTGTCCGACAGCTTTAAATCCAATACGAAGTATTGGATTTAAATGCAGTCGGACACTGCGTGTCCTCCGCCGCAGCGGCCGTGGCGCCGGCCACGGCGGCTGATGACACGTAGTGTCATCAGCCCGGCGGCAGTTACTACTGCATTTACTCCGGGAGTAAATGCAGTAGATGCCGCCGGCCCGCCGTGGCATATCGCCACGAGTCAAGGACATCGTGGCGATATCGCCGCCACGGCCTTTTCCGCCACAACCGTGGCGGCCAGAGAATTATTAGGCGGCGGCTATTAACCCGCCGCCTTAATTCTCGGCCGCCACTTGTGGCGCAAACGTCGGAGACGGCTTGCGCCACAAGTTGTGGCGGAAACGGCGAGTTTCTTCGGCCAAGTACTTTAATGACCCCGGGGGTCATTAAAGTACAAGCCGAAGAAACGTAATCCACCGCCGGAACTATTGGGCGGCAAGGCCGCCTCAATAGTTCTGAGGCGGTGGATTACTCGCCGGCCTGGTCTTTATTACCGCCGCCGAGAGCGGCGTGCCGCGACTTGTCGCGGCACAAACACTGTTCGCCTCTGGCGAACTTGTGTTTGCCGCTCATGGCGGCGGTATAAAGACCAGGGATGTTGACCTAGTACTCAATTAACCCCCGGGGTTAATTGAGTACACGGTCAACATCGGCGGCGGAAATCTCTTCCGAAGGAAGAGAACAGGGCGGCGGGAACTTTAGTTCCCGGGCCGATTATAAATCGGCCCAAGAAACTAAAGTTTCTTGCCGCCCTTTCTCTTCCTAGGAAGAGTTGCCGCCTAAGAACCAAGTTCTTTATGGCCCTCTGGGCCATAAGAACTTGTGTTCTCGGCGGCAATCTCTTCCTACGGAAGAGATTTTTATTGGATAAATCCTCAATCATATGCTGTGACAAAGGCAATCCTAACCTTAAGTTAGGATTGTTTCTTTGTCACAGCATGATTGAGGATTGTGTCCGCAGGAACTGCGGGGCAACAAAGTTGCCTCCGCAGTTCGTATGCGGACACAATAGTTCCGCCGCTCACTTGTTGCGGCAGCAACTTTGTTGCGCCGCAACATCTGGCGGCGGAACTATTTATCCAATAAATAGGATGTGGCGGTACCTACAACTGGGCCCTAAGGGCCCAGTCTTAACCGCCACATCCTATCCGCCGCCCGCCTAGTCGCCGCCGCCCGCCCATGTGGGCGGAATAGCGGCGGAAATCGCAATTCCGCCGCCATATAATTCCGCCCACTGGCGGCGGAGGCGGCACTTTCCAGCGCTCTGCGCTTGCAGAAGTGCCGCCTTATGCCGCCAGTGGTCGGAATTGTGGCGGCTGGAAATCCTAGATTTCCGCCACAATTCCGCCCACTCTGTGTGGCCATAGTCTGGCGGCTATTAACTTTAAGTTAATGCCGCCAGATTGGCCACACAGTGGGCGGAGGCGGCTCCGCCCGGAGCGACCGTAGGGAGCGGAGAGGAGGGAGAGGAATCCACTGCCCTTTAGGGCAGTGTGATCACCGTAGGTGATCAGGATTCCTCTTACATCTTTTAGATTCTTATTATAAGGTCCTGTAAGGACCTTATAAGGAATCTAAAAGATACAGCAGACAACAGAGTTGTCTGCTGTTACCTAAGAGGATTTCCTACGGAAATCCGCCCCACTAGTGGGGACTCCTTCAGGCGGCGGGGCGGTTTATAACCGCGACAGCTTCGCTGTAGAGCGGTTATTCCGCCCACACTGCCGCATAAATGCGGCAGGTGGCGCGGTTAACCGCTCTTGCGGTTATAACCGCCCGCCGCCTTCAGTCGCCGCCGCCGCCTGACCACGCCGCCCGCCACGTTAGTGGCGGTGTTACTTGTGGCGGAGGAACTGTTAGTTCCCCGCCACATCTACACCGCCACTAACTCGTGGCGATAAGGCGGCGGAATCTAGGTCAGGTAGCGGCGGCGATAACCGCCAGACGGCGGCATAAAGCCGCAGTTCTACAGCCACAGAGTGGCGGGAACTGCGGCTTCCGCCGCCGAGGGCGGTTATCTGCCGCCGCCCAGAGCGATTCCGCCGCCGCATCGCCACGAGTGGCGTGTGCGGCGTGGGCGGCGGCGGATAGTTTTCCGCCACTGTTGTGGCGGCGGGCGATCGGGCGGCATTTATGCCGCCCTTTCGCAGCCGCCACAACTCGTGGCTTAAGCCACGAGTGGCGGAAAACTCCGCGAGAGTTCTCGGCCAAGTATCTAATTGACCCCGGGGGTCAATTAGATACAAGCCGAGAACTCGTTTATCCACCACTAAATTGTTGGTGGCCAAGGGCCACTCAACAATTTGTAGTGGTGGATAAACTCGCGGGCCGCCCACCTTTGTGGGGCCGCCGAGCGACTCGTCGCATCAAAGATGCGACAAATACTACGTATTTGAGTCGCATGGCGGCCCCCAAAGTGGGCGGGACTGCAGAACAAGAACCTAGTTGACCCCCGGGGTCAACTAGGTTTGGTTCTGCAGTCGGTGTTACACGGTGTGTAACACCTTGGTGGCGGCTGACATGTTGCACATGTCAGCACGACACAACGAAGTTGTGTCGCCGCCACCAGGTGTTACACACGATGTAACACCGGCGGCATAAAATCCAATTACTAGGGCCGCTATGCGGCCCGGTAATTGGATTACCGCCGCCGTGTGTTACATCTCAGTGTAACACACACTTGTGCCGCCTATAGTCCGCCCAGGCGGCTGCACTATGTGCGCCGCCTGAGGCGGACTAGTCGGCACAAGTGGTGTTACACTGCGTGTAACACCCGCTGGGTTCTTTGGCGGCGGCACCTAAATCCCGCCACAACGAAGTTGTCGCAGCTACGCTGCGGGCGGGATTTAGGAACCGCCGCCGGAGAACCCAGCGTCGAGAACACGTCACCGGTGGCACTTATGTGCCACCGGAACGTGTTCTCGAAGGAATCCGGCGGACATACTATATTGACCCCCGGGGTCAATATAGTATTCAGGCCGCCGGATTCCTCGCCATCATTTATTGCCGCCACTCTTATTGCCGCCCGAAGGTCGGCAATATCGTGGCGGCAGGAAAATGATGGCGGATTGTGCCCGCCGAGTGGCGGCACAAGCCGGCTCCGCCGTTTGTGCCGCCACAGGGCGGTCACAATTGGCGCCGACTGGTTCGGCGCCTCGCCTAATATTATGTTGACCCCGGGGGTCAACATAATATGGCGGCGAGGCGCCTATCGGCGCCAATTGTGTCCGCCCTCGGCGGACACAATCGTCTGGCGGCGGCGAAACTCGCCGACTGCCTGGCGTCGGCGAGTATGCATTGGCCGGACCGCCGCTACGCGGCGGCTGTGTCGCTTAAGGCGACACAGGCCGGCCAATGCCGGCGCCGCCAGACACATGGGCCGCGTGATATGCGGCCATAACACCGCCCGCAAGGAGCGGTGTCCGGCCGCATATTCGCGGCACATGGTGGCGGCGACAACTCTAATATCTAATTTACCCCCGGGGTAAATTAGATATGGCGAGTTGTCGTCGCCACAAGGTGCGGCGAAAGGTGGCGGCGACAAAGTGTTATTGTCATCCCTGATGACAATACACCGCCGCCACCTTCACGCCGCCCCTTTGGGCCCAGCCACCGGCTGGCTGCGGCCGGGCAACCTTAAGTTGCCCGCCGCTGCACTATGTGCAGCGGTCCGCAGCCAGCAAGCTGGGTGACGCCAGGCAGTCACCCAGCTTCGCTGGCTGGGCCCGTCTTTTCCGCCGCCAGAGTATTGTATTTACCCCAGGGGTAAATACAATACGAAGCGGGCGGAAAACATGTGGCGGAAAATCGAATCTTTGATTCGTGTTTTCCGCCACGTGGCTTTCCGCCCGTGGCGGCGAAAAAGACCCGGCGACATCCCGCCCGTGGCTGGGCGGTCTCTTTCCGCCCAGCCATGGGCGATAATGTCGCCGGGGCCGAATACATTGTATTCATTTGACCCCGGGGGTCAAATGAATACTTGTATTCGGCCTCCACAATTCTTATAGATGCTGCCTTAAAGGCAGCATCTATAGGAATTGTGGCCCGTCTGTAAAACGGCGGCGGCTTATTCTTTCACCGCCCGGCAACAAAGTTGCCGATGTCGAAGACATGGCGGTGAAAGAATGGGCCGCCGCCCTTTACAGACGGCATGAAAGGAAAGCGGTGTAACACTTTGTGTTACACCGCCTTTCCTTTCCAGGCCATATTATATGGCGGCCCGAACATAGTTCAGGGCCGCCTATAATATGGACTGGAAAGGAAAGGTAAGGCCGCTTTATAAGCGGCCTTACTTTCCTTTCATGGGCCGAGTGATTACTCGCCGCCAATCTTGCGGCAACAAGTGCGAAGCACTCGACCTTCGGTCGTGTTGCCGCAAGAATAGGCGGCGAGGATCACTCGGCCTGCCGTCTTTAAGCGGCGGCGACTTGTAAACCGCCACACGACTCATTGAGTCGAGGTGACCTGTGGTCACCTTGTGGCGGTTTATTAGTCGCCGCCCTTAAAGACGGCTGTGTGGCGGCATATCCGCCACACATTGTGGTCGGGAACATCAGTTCCCGGCCAATTGTATAAACAATTGGCCAAGAAACTGATGTTTCTTGACCACAATAGTGTGGCGGATAAGTTGTCGGCGGCGAATTCACGCCAATATGGCCGCATTAATGCGGCCATATTCGGTGAATTCGTATGCCGACAACTTGTGTTCTTATGGTCCTTTAAGGACCATAAGAACAATGCCGCCACACAATGGGTGGCCGCCCCGCCCCTTGGGGCCACAACGTGGCCACAAGGCGGGGCGGAAATCGCTAAGCGGCGGCATATAAGGCCGCCCTTGCGGCCTGACACGGCGGTTTCCCGCCCTCTGGGCGTTCATAACCGCCGTGTTATGGCCGCATCTGGCGGCCATGTGCCGCCTGCTTTACCTAGATTTCCGCCCCGCCCCGTGGCCACGCCTTGTGGCAGCGGATCCTACAACTGCAGCTATGCTGCAGTTTTAACCGCTGCCACAAGTTTGTGGCCCCTAACGGGGCGGGTCGGCCAATGGGCGGCACGGAGTTAGTGCCGCTCGCTTACGCTCGCGGGGACGGCCTAGGGCAGACTCTGCAACATAGTTGCAGCAGACACAGTCTGTGTCTGCCCTAAGGCCGTCCCAGTGGAAGGATAGGTTGGATTCTTGTTATTGACTGCCTTTATGGCAGTCAATCTAGAATCCAACCTATTCTTATCCAAACAGTACTATTATGATGACCCCTGGGGTCATCATAATAGAAGTTTGGATAAGAATATCCTTCCACTGGTCTGGGTTCTACTTATAGAACTATAAACTAGTGGTGGATCTATGATCCACCCTAGTTTATAAGTTCTATAAGTATTGTAAGAGTTGAAGGAGATGCTATAAGCATCTCCTAACTCTTACAATAGAACCCAGACTAGGAGACAAGACAGGCGGCGACCCATTCTTTTATTGGTCACTAAGTGACCAATAAAGAATGTGAGTCGCCGCCCTGTCTCTTTAAGACAGAACTCATAAAGAAGAGTTCTGTCTTATAAGAGACAGGTCTTGTCTCCCACAGGAGCCCTACGGGCTGGGACTGTCACCGTAGGTGACAGCTGAATGCAAAGCATTCAGGCCCAGCCCTGAGGGCTCCTGTAGAGCGAACGCAGTGAGCGACTAAAGTCGTCGCTCTCATGCCGCCGCATTCCTTTCGCCGCCGCCACCTTTGTGTCCAACTTATTTGTGGCATTCATGCCACAAATAACTATGGACACAAAGCTGTGTGGCGTCTGGCGGCGAAAACTAGGAATGCGAGTGGCGGCCAAGACCGCCAGACGGCGGCATGAAGCCGCACACTACAGGCCCAGAGGGCCGGGTGTGCGGCGCTCCGCCGCCGAGGGCGGTCTTATGCCGCCGCCGCATTGCGTTTTCGCCGCCTATACGCCACACAGTGGCGTGGCGGCGAAAGGTGCGGCGGCCCCAGTAGTTGTGGCGGCATTCTTATTGTGCCGCATTAAAGCGGCACAATAAGAAGCCGACACTGCGGCATTAAATGGCGGCACTTAGGTGCCGCCATTACCGCCGCAGTGTCGGCCTGACCGCCACAAACTTGTGTCCGAACTTGCAGTTCGGGCCGCAAAGCGGCCCCAAAACTGCAAGTTTAGGACACAAGTTGTGGCGGACAGAGCCGCCACAACTGCTGGTTTTGTTGTCCCGCCGCCCTAGATGCGGCCACAAATCGAAGATTTGTCGCCCTTCGGGCGGGCCGCATCTATGGCGGCGGTAAGACAAAACCAGCTGACCGATTATTCCTGCCGCCACAGGCGGCAGTTGTCGACTCGACAAAGTCGAGCGACACTTCGTGTCGCCGTCGACAACTGCCGCCCTGGGCGGCAGTAAATAATCGGTCCGCCAGAGATGTTTCTGACTGCATATTCTAATGACCCCCGGGGTCATTAGAATATTGTCAGAAACATCGAACATGGCGGCGACGGACACAACCAACACTTCGTGTTGGTTGTGTGTGTCCCGCCGCCATGTTCTCTGGCGGGGCGGAAAGGTATGGGCGGCCGGTCATTACAACACTTCGTGTTGTAATGTTGTGGCCGCCCGGTCTTTCCGCCCAGTGTTTGGGCTGGCGGCGGTGGCCCCAAGCCACTTGGGCCAAACATCAACTTGGTGATTGCCGTGCATCACCAAGTTCTAGTTTGGCCCAAATGTTTGGGGCCACCGATTTCTTTATTATTGTGGCTGTAAGCCACAATAATAAGAAATCGCCGCCGCCCAAACACGGCCCCGCCCAGCGATATGGGCCCATTGGCCTGGCCATGGGCCCATATGCGGTGGCGGGCCGCCGCCTTCTTCTTCCTTTCGCCCTGGGCGAAAGGAAGAAGTATCAGGCGGCGGACCCACATCTTTGATGTGGGCCGCCACCGCCGGTGGGCGGGGCCGGCTCCCTGGAGCCAGTTCTGGCGGCATTCACCGTAGGTGAATAGAGAATCAAAGATTCTCTGCCGCCAGAATTGGCTCTTACTTGTAAGGCGGCGGACTCGAGCGTATGCGAGAGGATATATCCGCCGCAGCCAGTCTGACTGCAGACAGCAGAACCTAAAGTTCTGCCCACCATAGGTGGGCTGTCTGCAGACAGACTGGGCGGCGGATACCTCTCGCATGAGCGAGTAAACCGCCGCCTGAGAACTATGTTCTCGGGCCCATCTTAAAGATGGGCCCTAAGAACGTAGTTCTTAAGGCGGCGGTCACTCGCTCACGCTCGTTCCGCCGCCCCGGCGGTGAGGCGGCAGCCGCCGAATACGAAGTATTCGCCGGCGCCGCCTTCCGCCGACATGTCGGCGGCAAGGTCGCCGCCGCCTTTCGGCGACACCTCTGGCGGCACACTATTCACCGAAGGTGAATGCGAAGCCGTGTGCCGCCAGAGTGTTGCCGCCGAATGGTCCGCCGCCGGCAGATGGCGGCCAGTGGCACATTAAGTGCCACTGCCAACATCTGTGGCGGCTATTGCAAAGCAATACCGCCACATGATGTTGGTCCGCCATCTGCATACTTTATTTCCCCCGGGGGGAAATAAAGTATCGCCGGCGGACCAAGTGTTCCGCACACGTGCGGAACACACTTCTGGCGACAGTGTCGCCACACTGGTGGCGACACGACATAAGTCGCCAGAAGTGGTTCCGCACACTGCGGCAACACGCCGAAGGCGGCTTTGCCGCAGTGTGTGCGGAACACTCCGCGAGAAGATGCCGCCAAGTATTTAAATGACCCCGGGGGTCATTTAAATACAAGCGGCATCTTCGTGTTAACTCGCCGGAATTAACTGCGGCATAAATGCCGCAAGTTAATTCGGCGCGAGTTAACACTCGCGGGCGGCGGCAGTAAATGGGCGGCCGGGTCGCCCGTGGCGCACATAGTGCGCCACAAATACTTCGTATTTGGGCGACTTGGCCGCCCTTAACTGCCGCCGGACTAGTTCTCCAGTATTGGATTGACCCCAGGGGTCAATCCAATACAAGAGAACTAGTCAATTTCCAGGATCGAGGGCCGCTAAAGCGGCCCTCGGTCTGGAAATTACATGTGGTGGCGGTGACATGTTACTCATGTCACCGCGACACAACGAAGTTGTGTCGCCACCACATGTAATTTCCAGACTCATGGCGGCCCTATGGGCCGCCATGAATCCTGGAAATTAGGTCTCAATCCCATTGGCGGCGGTGAAACACGCCGCCAATTAGGATTGAGACCGGGCCGATTAATGGCGGCACAAGAAACTGCGATGTAATCGCAGTTTCTGATGCCGCCGATAATCGGCCCTGGGGCGAGTGGCCGCCGTGTCTATTGGCGGCTCTAGAATAAGCCGCCAATAGTTCTCCGGCGGCCACGATTCTTGTTCTCGCGTTGTGTTGCCCCGGGCAACACAACTAGAGAACAAGAATCTCGCCCCAACTTGTGTTCGCCTTGCGACACAAGCCGCCTCCGGCGTTTGTGTCGCAAGAAGCGAACCAAGTTTGTGCGGCTGTCTCTGTGTCGCCAGTGCGACACATGCCGCACAAACTTGTGTTCGCTTCAGGCGAACACAAGTTCCGCTGCCGGCGTAATTCTTGTGGCTGCCTTGCGCCACAAGAATTAGCAGCGGCGGGACGGCAACACATAAGTGTTGCCGCTAGTTCTTATTGGCCTCAGGGCCAATAAGAACTAGGCCCGCCGCTGCCGGCGGCAGCGGATATGGCGGCGGTGGGCCTATCATCCACTAGAACTTACCAAAGGTAAGTTCAGTAGGATGATAGGCCTCCGCCGACTGTGGCGACACAATATCGTGTCGCCCAGGCCGCGGAACCTTCGCCGCCTACTGCATCGCTATGCGATGCTAGTGGCGGACGAAGGTCACCGCGTCCCAGCGGCGGACGCCGGCCGGGACGGCTGACAACACGTAGTGTTGTCAGTCCGGGCGGCGATACTATTTCTATTACCCAGGGGGTAATAGAAATAGAGCCGCCCGGCCCGTCCCGGCATACTCTTGTCTGTCAAGGACAAGACAAGAGTATCGCCGTCCGCCGTCTTGCCGCAACACTGTTGCGGCTAGTGGCGGCATATCAGCCGCAGGCGGCCAGGATTATGCCGCCACAGCCGCAACATTGCGGGCAAACGCCGGAGGCGGCTTGCCCGCAATAGTGTTGCGGCAAGCGCCGAGTGTCTTCTGCGAAGTATATGATTGACCCCGGGGGTCAATCATATACAGCAGAAGACACGATCATGTAAACCGGAACTTGATATCGCCAGGGGCGATTATCAAGTTCTGAGGTTTACATGATCTCGGCGGCCCAACTTATTGTGGGCGGCCCGACAAAGACGTGCCGCACAAAGTGCGGCACAAACACTACGTGTTTGTCTTTGATGGGCCGCCCCAATAAGTTGGGGACCTACTAACAAGAACTTGTATGACCCCCGGGGTCATACAAGTTTGGTTAGTAGGTCAGAAGCGATCCGTTGGATCGCACTTGTGGCCGCGGGGTGACCACAGGTCACCCCGACACGAAGTGTCGGCGGCCACAAGAGCGATCCACATGGATCCGCTTCTAGGGCGGCAAGAAACACTAGTTTCTTGCGGTGCATTTATAATGCACCGCGGGAACTAGTGTTCCCGCCGCCCTTAGAGCGGATCCATGAGCTGGGTTAATGCCAACCGTAGGTTGGCACGTCTTGCGGCAGTATTGACCGTAGGTCAATAAAGTAAAAACTGCCGCAAGACGCTATTAACCCAGCTCACGGATCGCTTCTAAGGGTGAACTCTCCTTCCACTGGAATCTTCTCCAATAGATTCCAGTGTTAGGAAGGAGAGTTCTACCCGCCACCAGACACTTTGTGTCTATCACCGAAGGTGA
>Ga0114972_10000570_pt1 | contig 27331 bp, 23 predicted proteins | sample M_140807_EF_Meta_FD_87354 | JGI IMG/M metagenome (GOLD analysis project Ga0114972, IMG submission 87354) | Freshwater microbial communities from Lake Montjoie, Canada to study carbon cycling - M_140807_EF_MetaG | ecosystem: Environmental > Aquatic > Freshwater > Lake | place: Lake Montjoie...
CTGTTGTGGTTCAGGTTAATCCTATTCCAATTGTGCCTTTGGCGTATGCCGATACAATGGTTTGCAGCCGCGATACAATTTTCATCGGAGGATTGGCTGACTCTGGATATGCGTATGCATGGACACCAAACCTGCATCTCACAGATTCAACTCTGGCATTAACTGGTTTCTCGGCTGTCAACAACTCCGACCTTCCTGTGAATTATGACTACAATTTATTGGTTACCATTGAGGAAACCGGATGTCGCAACAATGCCGGCGTATCGGTTCAGGTAAATCCACTTCCAGATGCCAATGCGGGTGTTGATAAAATCGTTTGCTCCCGTGATTCCATTCAGATTGGTTCTGAGCCACAAGCTGGAAAGCGGTATAGCTGGTCTCCGGTGGATGGGCTTTCCAATCCGAATATTTCCAATCCTTTCCTGAGCCTTGTAAACGATAGTAGTTTTGAAGTGAATGTAGTGTACACAGTCACCGTTTTTGACACTACATTGATTACGCGTTGCGACAGTTCTGATGCTGTTAACATCACGATCAGGCCTTTGCCAAATGTTGTGGCTTCCGATCAGGATACCTTAGAAATCTGTTCTGGTTTCCCGCTTTCACTTGGAATTTCTGCTGAAACAGGTCTTGGCTACAACTGGCTTCCTGCCGACAGTCTGAGCTCTTCGATTATTTCCAATCCTGTGTTTACATCAAGTCTTTCAAGCTCTCCGGGAGGAAATGCTTATGTATTAACGGCCACCATCCAAGCTACAGGTTGCAAGAAAAGTGACACCGTTCAGGTGGTCGTAAATCCGCTTCCAATCGTAAGTGCAGGTCTTGATACAGCGCTTTGTTCAGGTGACAGCATTCGGATAGGAGAAAATTCTCAGGACGGTTTTGCTTATTCCTGGTTTCCAAGCGCAGGCCTTGCAGATTCGATTGTCGGTAATCCAAATCTGGGCCTTCAAAATCCGAACACCGGTGGAATCAGCATCTCTGTTCCTTACAAGGTTACAAAAACAAATAACATAACTGGTTGCAAGAATTATGATTCACTTTCTGTGACGGTGAAGCCATTGCCGATTGCCATTGCCGCCGGCGCTGATACTCTGGTAGTTTGTTCCCGTGCCGATTTAGCCCTTGGCGATTCTACTTTGGCCAACCATGTTTATGCATGGGTTCCAGATTCCGCTTTAAGTTCATCCAGCGTAAGCAATCCGGTTTTGAACATTCACAATCCGACACAATCGGTTGCATATTTTACTTACAAGGTAAAAGTCAACAATACTGTCAGCACTTGCCGCAATGAAGATTCAGTGCTGGTTCAGGTGAATCCATTGCCACTGGTTCCTTTGGCTTATGTGGATACTGCGGTTTGTACCAGAGATACACTTTATCTTGGTGGAAATTCTGAGAATGGAATCCAATATGCCTGGTCTCCTTCAATCTCTTTGGGAGATTCAAGTCTGGCTTTAACAGGGTTCACGGCAGTAAACAATGCGGATACGGTCAGTCTCTACCAATACACGCTTTTGTCTACCAATACAGCCACAGGTTGTAAGGACAACCGCAGCCTGACTGTAGCAGTTAATCCGCTTCCAGATGCAAATGCGGGTGCAGACCAGATTATTTGTTCCAGAGATTCTGTTCAAATTGGATCAACACCGCTTGCGGGAATGCGTTATCTCTGGACTCCAGCGACGGGACTTTCCAACCCATTCATTGCCAATCCTAAAGTGGCTTTGGTGAATGATGGCAGCAGCAATATTGTGGTGCAGTATTCTGTTCAGGTTTGGGACAGCACCCGTTACACGGGTTGTGACAGCTCTGATGTGGTGGAGCTTACCGTGAAACCTTCTCCGCTTGCCATTGCTTATGCGCAGGATAGTCTTTCAGTTTGTGCCACATTGAATGTGCAGCTTGGAATAACTGGCGACAGCAATCTGGAGTACAGCTGGTCTCCTGCTCTTAATTTGAGTTCTGACACGGTCTCTAATCCAATCTTTAATTCTCCCACATCTCCAGGCAGTTCTGAGCAGTTGTATGTGCTCACCGTTACAAATCCATTGACTTCATGCAAACGGTCTGACTCTGTCGGAATTTACATCAATCCATTGCCAATTGTGAATACAGGTCTGCTGGATTCACTTTGTTCTGGGGATACAATCCAAATTGGGCCTGGTTCGATTCAGGTTCCAAATGAATATCAGTGGATTGGATCTGGCTTAAGCGCAGGACCAAATTCTGCCAATCCGCTGGTGAATCTTGTGAACAACAGCGATACAGTTCAATATCAGACCTACAAACTGATTGTGACCAACCCAGTTACTGGTTGCCAGGATTCTTCCAATTTCAATGTTCGTGTAAATCCTTTGCCTGCAGTGTATGCCGGCGCAGACCGCAGCATTTGTTCAGGTGAGAATACCCAAGTGGGTCAGTCCAGTCAAGCGGGTTACCAATACAATTGGTCGGCCAATTCAGGACTTGGTTCTCAAACAGTTTCCAATCCTGGTTTCACCATGACTACGCCTTTGAGCATAGTCAGGAATGATACACTTGTTGTGTTGATGACGAACAGCAAAACCCAGTGTCGCAAGCGTGATTCTGTGGTAATTACCACGAACCCAAGACCGGCACCGGTTCAGTTTGCTTTGTTCAGCCCAACAATTTGTCCATTCAGTCCGGGTATTTCGTATCAAATTACCAATCCTGAAATTCAGGGAGTGTATGATTGGACAATCACCGGAGGTACGCAGGCCAGTGGCGATAGTTCTTTCGGAATTACCGTAAACTGGGGACCAACAAATCCAAATGCGGAAGTAAAGGTGCTGGTCACCAACCAATATGGTTGCGTAGGAACTGCTGATTCTTTGGCAATTGCCATTAATCAAAACCTGACACCTGTAATGCCATTTGGTGATACGGTACTTTGCTCTTTCAATAAGACCGGTAGAATTTACAACACTGCCTTTACCCAAGGCTCCACTTATATCTGGAATTTGAATGGTGCAACGATTTCTACAGATACCACCACAACGGGTCAGGTATCGGTGGATTGGAACATAAACGATGGTCTTGCTCAAATCTGGATTCGGGAGAAGAGTTCTACCATCGACCCAATTACCGGAACCCCAGTTCAATGCTTTGGTCAATCCGATACACTTTTTGTTCGGATTAATCCGAGTCCGGATTCTACCCTCAACATCTCGGGTGTCGCCGCAGTTTGTGCTACACCAAGTGGAAGAGCGGAATATTACAGCCTCGCTGGATTTGCTGGTTCGAATTACCAGTGGGAAGTAAGTCCGAATGTGGTTGCCATCCTCGGTGGACAGGGTACAGATTCACTGCAGCTCAATTGGGTGGTCAATGGCAATTACCAGCTTACCGTAACAGAGACCTCAAACAAAGGTTGTGTGGGAATTCCAAGGACCAAGGAAATTGTGGTGAATCCACTTCCTAGTCCAGGACTTTCATCCTTGACTACACTCAATATTTGTCCAAACGATCTTTCGAAAGGATACATCGCCCAGCCTGCAATTGGATTTGAAAACTCTACATTTTCTTGGGCAATTACTGGTGGAACAGCCAGTACCCCAACCAATGAGAAATTGCTTGGAGTGAATTGGGATAATTCAGGCAATTATGGTTTGGTGCTGACAGAAACAAGTGCTCAGGGTTGCTCAAAGGATACCACATTACCACTTCAGTATGATCCTTCTTCGCTTGCCATCAATCTGGTAAGCTTGCAGGAGGACGATGAAACCAAAGTGGACATTCAGTTTTCTATGGCGAATCAGGCGACCAATCCATCTGACATCACCCTTTGGAGAAAAGAATTTGGAACCAACACCTGGAACCAGGTTCAGAATGGACTGGCAAAAGATGCCACTTCTTACACAGATCAGCCAGGAGAAACTTCAGGCAAAATCTGGCAATACAAAGTTTCCGGAACCAATCTTTGTCAGCGTGGAATTGAAAGTGATTTCCATAATACAATCCGACTTTTTGGTTCTGCAGACAATGCGGCAGAAACCAGCAACCTCGTATGGAATCCATACATCGGATGGGTAGATGCACCGAAATACACGGTTTTGAGAGGATTTGATGAGAATAGTCTTTCCGATTACGAATCAGGAATTGAGGCCTCCCCACTTCCTAATGCCAAGTTTAAAAATGCAGGCGATGCCTTTGTTCAGTGGTACCGGATTGTGGCAATTAATCCCGATGGCCGTTTGTCTTATTCCAACAAGGTGAAGCTGGATTTTGAAAACAAACTTGATTTCTACAACCTGATTACGCCAAATGGTGATGGTGCAAATGATGGCTTTGTGATCAAGAACCTTGATCTCTATCCAGAAAATGAATTGGTCATCACCAACCGCTGGGGTCAGGAAGTTTTGAGCCAGAAAAATTACAGCAATTCGAATCCTTGGAAAGGGGGCGACCTTCAGGATGGTGTGTATTTTTATAAATTCACTGCAAAGCTGAAGAATTTTGCCAGCCAGGGCTGGATTGAAATTAAGAGGCAGTAAGTCAAGAATTGGTTTTTCAGAATTGCCCGGTTTCCATTGGAGGCCGGGCTTTTTTTATGAATTCTTGGCTGGAAATTTCAGCGCCTCAAACCGATAACCTTTTGCCGCAAGTTCACTTAGGATTTTCGGCAAGGCATCCTTGAGACTTTTTTCAGCTTTGATGTTGTCGTGAAAAACAAGGATAGATCCGGGATTTGTATTGGGAATTACATTGTTGCAAACATCCTCTGCTTCGAGACTTTGGTCGTAATCTTTGCTTAAAACATCCCACATCACAATTTCATATCCAAGCCGTTTGAGCGCTTTGAACTGAGCCGGGAGTAATTTTCCGTAAGGAGGTCGGAACATTTTTGGCATGTCCGCCGGCAAAAAAGCGGAAAGTGCCTCTTGGCATCTTTCTACATTTTTAAGGTAATCGGGTGTAGATGTTTGAAAACCATTAAGGTGATTCTGGGTATGGTTGCCAATGATGTGCCCATCAGCCAGAATGCTCTTTACCAGTTCTGGATGTCTTTCCACATTTTCCCCAACCAGAAAAAAACTTGCCTTGGCATTATGCTTTCTGAGGCATTCAAGAATCCACTGGCAATGCAGATTTACAGGTCCATCATCAAAAGTGAGGTAAGCGATTGGCTCACTTGTTTGAATCGAGAAGTGCATTCCGGGTAAAAGTTTCCGAAGAAAGCCCGGAGTTCGAGCCGGAAAACTAAACCGCATGTCGCCTGAATTGATCTTTTTGAACAAGGAAAATTATTCCACCATAAACCAATGGAACTGCAAGCCTGACAAGTAGGGAGTACATTCCGGAAGCTGGTACCATTTCTGGAATCCAGCAAAGAAAGAGTGCTGTGAAAAATAGGATGCCGGTTTTGCCATAGGCCCAGGCCACCGGGAAAGCAGTTCTACCCAGAAACCAGGATGAAATACACATGAAACTGTAGCAAATCAAAAGGGAAAGTGCCGCACCGGTCATGCCCAATTTGGGTACAAGCAGGTAATTCATGACTGCATTGATTAATAGCCCAGAAATGGAAATAATGGTGCCCCACCAGGTCCGACCCGAGAATTTATACCAGAACGACAGGTTGTAATAAACCCCAAAAAGAAAATTCGCGAGTAGGAGGATAAAGATGGCGTCCATTCCAAGTGCAAATTCTGGCTTCCGAAGGAATATGCTGAGGATCAATCCCAGATTAGCCTTGATGGCGACCAATGTAAGTAAGCCTGCTGCCACAAACCAGGTAAAGGAAGATGCCATGTAAAAGGCGGTGTCTTTTCTTTCCTTGAAAGAAAAAAAGAATGGGTCTGCTGCATATCGGTAGGCCTGAATTCCCAGGTTGATAAAAACGGCAATTTTGGCTGCACCTGAATAAATACCAATCAGGTTTTCGTTGTTGATTCCGGGATAAAAGCCGGGTGGACAAAGTTTTTCCAGCCAAATTCGTCCAAGGACATCATTGCTTACACCCACAAGTCCGATCCCTACAATCGGAATTGAGAAGGCAAGCACTTTTTTGTTAAGTGCAGAATTGATGGTCCATTGGTATCCGTAAATCAGTTTGGTGAGGGGCAAAAAGGATAAAAGAGAACAAGCGAAGTTGATCCAGAGGATTAGCTGGTAATTGATTCCAAGTGGGTTGATTGCCGAGGCGGATTCCCAGCCGGAAAGGAAAAACAGGTTGAGCGCAATATTCAGTGCGATGGAAACGATGCGCACTTTTAAGAATTGAAGGCTTTTCTGACTGTTTCTCAGTGAAGCCAGGAAAATGCCCAGAATGCTGTCGAGCACCAAAGTTGAGGTGAGCACCAGAATGTCGCTGCTGGAAAGACCAGGCATCCGCCAATGGAGAAAGAAAAAAGAAAGTGGGCAAAGCAAAATGGCAGTCAACATCTGAAAGCTGATGATGCGGTTTTCAGTTTCAGTTTTTTGCTCCGGAATTTCATTGCTGAATCGGAACAGGGCTGTTTCCAGTCCGAGGGGAAACAGAACCGAAAGCAGGGCTGCATAGCTCAATGCTTCTGAGAGCACAGAAAAATCATGAAGGCTTAGCTTGCCTGTTTGCAAGGGAAGGAGCAAATTCCCAATCAGTCTGGCAATAATGCTGCTCAGTCCGTAAGTGGCAGTTTGGCCGGCAAGTTTCTTTAGCATCCCGTTTCAAAGGAACAATCCTGCAATCTTCTATCCAAACCTGAGGGGATTACGGAAGGGAAATTTCTTTGTTCGAACAAAATCCAAAAATTCCGAAGGCTATGACCTGCTGAACTTAAGCAACACCAAACCTGGATTTTATGTTCTTAGTGCTTGGGATATTCAAGGCAAAATCAGAAAAACAGCCATCATTAAGAAGTAAAAGGGGAACTCCGAAATCAGAATTTTGTTTGATAAAAGGCGAAAAACCTGAACTTTATTAAATATTCTAATTCCTTCTCTTGTTGGTAAGGCGATAAAGCCTTTTATTCGCACTCGAATTATAAGACCCTTAAAATGGCGGCACAAAGCGCAACAGCATCAAATGTAAATCTGTGGGGTGGGGGAGTAGAACCCATGAAAGCCAGTTATGGCAAACTCATGATGTGGTTTTTCCTCATGTCCGATACTTTTACCTTTTCAGCACTCCTGATTACTTACGGCTTGATCCGGTTCTCGCATCCGGCCTATGTTGGTGATCTTCATAATCCGGTGTTCTCTCAGGAATATTGGCCAATGCCAGATATGGTTTTCAACGGAATTCCTTTTTTACATGGTGTGCATTTGCCACTTGTGTTCGTTGGAATTATGACATTCATTCTCATTATGAGTTCGGTAACCATGGTACTTGCTGTAGAAGCAGGCCACCGAATGGACCGCAACGATGTGCAGAAATGGATGCTTTGGACCATTCTTGGAGGAATTGCATTTTTGGGTTGTCAGGCCTGGGAATGGACCCACCTTATCATGGGAACCGATGACGGCAGCATGGTTGATGGCAAAATTTTCCATGGTGCAAACCTTGTAAGAAACGAATATGGACCTCCTGCGTTTGCTGATCTGTTCTTTTTCATCACAGGCTTTCACGGAACACACGTTCTTTCCGGTGTGATTTTGAACATCATCATTTTCTACAATACCGTAATTGGTGTTTACGACAGAACCGGCCACTATGAAATGGTGGAAAAGGTTGGCCTTTACTGGCACTTTGTAGACCTTGTTTGGGTATTTGTTTTCACATTCTTCTACCTCATCTAAGTAATAAAAATGGATCATTCTGCAGCGCATCACAACCACGATTCTGCCGCCATTCCGAAGGCCAACACTGCCGCCATCTGGAGGACTTTCTGGATTCTTCTGGTTGCAACCACAATTGAATTCGTTGTTGCTTTCCTGATGATTAACCCGGAAATGAAACTTCTCAGAATTAGTATTTTCCTTGGTCTTACCATTGTGAAAGCCTTCTATATCGTAGGTGAATTTATGCACCTTAAGCATGAAGTAAAATCACTAATCTGGAGCGTACTCATTCCAACCATATTCGTTGTATGGCTGGTAATAGCACTCATGTTTGAGGGGGGCTCCATCCTCCAGTCGCATTAGTTCAATGCCAATAAAAGGTACGGCCAGAGCCGGTTTGCTGATTCTTTTAACAGCAGGTCCGTTTCTGGTCTTTCTTTTTTTATATGTATTCGGTAAGAACAATTTTGAGCTGGACCAGTATCCGCTGCAGATATCTGATTTCCTCAAACAGAAAGAGGGTGTGCCGCAATTGAAAGGTGCATTCCTTCTAATGGATACCAGTAATTCCTTCGGTAATTCTGCAGAACTTAATAGACAATTAAAGCGCATTTCCGCATTTTGGGAAGATGCAGGATCCTCTCCTCAGATTCTTCAGATTGACTCCAAAACTTCTGCAATTGTTGTGAATTCAACCATAAATTGGTTTGAGAAAGACAGTGTCCTGAAAACCAATACAGCAAAGGGCGCCGGGATGAAAGCTCTTCCTCAGCCGCCCAGGTCCTTCCTTTTTGATAAGAACAAAACACTTCGGGGAGTTTATAGTTTAATCAACAGCAAGTCTGTGGATACCCTAATGCTGGAATATCGCATTCTGCTCTCTAATTGAATTATCAGAAATAGTTATGAACGAAAAATCGACATTCCGCCTGGTCCTTGGAATTTCTGTTTTTGTCCTTATTGCTGTCATAATTTTGAACCGCAAGGTTCTGCCTGTTCCGGATCCCTTGCCTGGTTTTGTCTATTCGCTTCCAACACTCAATGCTTTTCTGAATGGAAGTTGTACGATTCTTTTGATTTTGTCCTTAATGGCGATCAAGAAAAGGAACATCGAACTGCACAAGAAAATCAATATTCTCACATTCATTTTGTCCTCGCTCTTTCTGGTTTCCTATATCGCCTATCATTGGATGGCTAAGGAAACCCATTTCCCGGAAGGCAACCCAATGCGAGGACTTTATTTGTCGATATTAATCAGCCATATCATTCTTGCTACTCTTGTCTTGCCGATGGTGCTTATGTCATTTTATTATGGCCTCAAAATGGACACTGTAAAGCACAGGCGATTGGTTAGATTTACATTTCCAATTTGGCTTTATGTAACTGCCAGTGGAGTTGTGGTTTATTTGATGATATCTCCTTTTTACCCTGTACGATGAAGAAGTTGAGTTTGGTATTTTTGTTGACACTCGTTGCAATTTTCCTTGCCCAGGATGGCTTTGCCCAGTGTGCCATGTGCAAGGCCACCATCGAAGCCAATTCGACCAATTCCAGTAAGTACGGTGTTGGTCTCAATACAGGGATTCTATACCTGATGATGGTGCCATATATTGCTGCTGCAGTAATCGGCTATTTCTGGTACCGAAATGCCAAATCTTCCGGCAAATTGCCAGGCACAAGGGGCTTTTCCGTAAGGAAGTCTTGAGCAGAATTATTCAATACGATTATCAGCCCGGTCACCTTGCCAATTCTGAACCGGGTAAATGGAATTCTTCAGAACTTTCTGAAGGAGAAACAATCCTGAATCTTGGCCCTCAACATCCTTCTACACACGGCGTTCTCCGATTAGAAATCCTTTTGGATGGTGAATTGGTCAATGCATGCGAGCCCCACATTGGATATCTTCATCGTTGTTTTGAAAAGCATGCAGAGGCATTGCCTTTCAATCAGATTATTCCATATGTGGATCGAATGGATTATCTGGCTTCCATGAATTCTGAGCATGTGTATGCAATGGCGCTGGAGAAATGGTTGGGAATTTCAGCTGACATCCATCCACGAGTTGAATACATCCGCATGCTTGTTTGTGAGCTGAACCGGATTGCTTCCCACTTTGTTGCCATTGGAACTTACGGCATTGATTTGGGTGCCTTTACTCCGTTTCTGTGGCTCATGCGCGACAGGGAACATATTCTGAGAATGCTCGAATGGGCTTCCGGAGCCAGAATGCTCTATAATTATATCTGGGTTGGAGGCCTTTTTTATGACCTTCCAATTGGTTTTGAAGAAAAGGCGCGTGAGTTTGTGGTTTATCTCGGTCCCAAATTAAAGGAGCTGGAAGATTTACTCCTTAACAACGAAATTTTTGTAGCCCGAACTGCCAATATCGGTGTAATTCCGAGGGCATTGGCTGTGAATGCGGGGCTTACTGGTCCGATGCTTCGTGCCTCAGGCATTCGCAAGGATCTAAGAAAAGAAAAGGGCTACAGCCTTTATGAATCGGTAGAATTTGATGTGCCAGTGGGTTTTGGTCAACGCGGTACATGCGGAGATTGCTGGGACAGAACCTGGGTTCGGGTAGCAGAATGCCGTGAATCCTTGAGAATTATTCTTCAATGCCTTGACCGGCTTCAATCGGATTATCGTAGGTCTCCTGAATTCAATCCTCAGGCAGCATGTCCAAAAAAAATCCGACCAAAAGAAGGTTCTTATTTCTTTACAGGCGAAACCCCCAGAGGCGAGTTGTCTTTTTTTATGACTGCCGACGGGCGCTCAGACATCCCTCTTCGCCTGAAAGCAAGAACCCCATCCTTCAGCCATCTTTCCATTTTGTCTGACATTTCCAAAGGTATTTTGCTGGCCGACCTTATTGCAATAGTAGGCTCACTCGACCTGGTGATGGGCGAGGTTGATCGTTGATGTCAATTTTAGCCAAAAAAAAACGCCCCGATTTGGAGCGCTTTTCTTTAAGGAAAAACCTAAATTATCGCTTGTATTTCTTGTTGAATTTCTCAACCCTACCAGCAGCAGCAAAGGATTGCTTTTTACCAGTGTAAAATGGGTGCGAGGCAGAGGAAACTTCCATTCTTACCATTGGGTAAGTCTTTCCGTCTTCCCAAACAATGGTTTCAGTTGATGTCATTGTTGAGCGAGTCAAGAATTTAAATTCACTTGAAGAGTCTGCAAAAACAACTTCGTGGTAGTCCGGATGGATATCTGCTTTCATAATCGTTTCAAATTCGGAGCGCAAAGGTAAAAAAAATAACATTCCACGGAGGTTTCTCATCATATTTTTTTCAAAAAAAATCGAAAGTGATTGGGTTATCTTTACAAACCTTTTCAAAAATGGCAATTTCACGGGCTTCTATCGACAGAGTTATTCAGGCTGCAGACATTGTGGGCTTGGTTGGCGATTACGTAAGCCTGAAGAAAAAGGGGATCAATTGGGAAGCTTGCTGCCCATTTCACGAAGAAAAAACACCTTCATTTAAAGTAAATCCTGTAAAGGGCATTTATAAATGTTTCGGTTGCGGGAAAGGCGGAGACTCTATTTCCTTTATGATGGATGTGGATTCGCTTTCTTATGTAGAAGCAATCCGAAGTCTTGCCCGCAGATTTAATGTTGAACTTGAAGAAACTGAATCTGATTTTCGCGAGGAACAAATCAAGCAATCTGAAAAGGATTCCCTTCAGATCGCAGCCAATTTTGCCCAGGAATTTTTTGTTTCCAATCTTCATGAAACAGAAGAAGGGCGCTCCATCGGCATGGCTTACTTTCTTGAAAGAGGACTCCGGCCCGATGTAATCAAAGCATTTGGACTTGGGTATGCCAGAGACGAATGGGATGCGCTTTTACAGGAAGCGGAGAAAAAGCAGTATAGCCGTGAACTGCTCGAAAAGGCTGGTTTGATTCTCATTAATGAGGAAACCCACAAAACCTATGACCGCTTCCGTGGTCGAATTACTTTTCCCATTTACAATGTATCGGGCAAAGTAATGGCCTGGGGTGCGCGTATGTTGGGCAAGGATAAGAATCAGCCTAAATACATCAATAGTCCCGAAAGCATTCTCTTCGATAAAAGTAATGCACTTTATGGGCTCTTTCAGGCAAAAAATGCTGTACGGCATTCTGATATGTGCTACCTCACGGAAGGTTACATGGATGTAATTGCCATGCACCAGGCAGGTGTTGAAAATACGGTTGCAAGCAGCGGAACCTCTCTCACGGAAGGCCAGATCAGGCTGATTGGTAGGTTCACTAAAAATCTGACGCTGCTTTATGATGGGGATAAAGCGGGAATAAAAGCATCTCTGAGGGGAATCGACATGATTCTCGCAGCCGGACTGAATGTGCGGGCTGTGGTCTTGCCCGATGGCCATGACCCTGATAGTTATGCAAAAGATTATGGTTCAGCGGCTTTACAGGATTATTTAAAAAGCCATATCCGGGATTTTATTTCATTTAAGGCAGAACTCGCTGCCGAGGAATCCGCTTCCGATCCGATCAAAAAGGCCGAACTTCTGGAATCCATTCTTGAAAGCATAAGTCTTGTGCCCGATGCGGTGCGGCGGTCTATTTTTCTTGCCGAGGCGGCACGGATTTTCAGAATGCCGGAGGATACGCTCCATGAATCGCTCAATCTCAGGGTTTTTAATCGCAACAAACGAAGCAGGAATCAATCTGAAACTTATTCGCCAACAAATCAAACGGGTCAAAATCCTTCTCCGGTTCCGGTTGTTGATGAAAAGGTAAAACTCAATGAAGCGGATTCTTTGATTTTGGAGTTGGAAAATGCATTGGTGCGGAACCTGGTTCTATTTGGCGAAATGAAAATCGAGGAAGAATTTACGGTTGCCAAATATATTTTGGAGGAGGTTGCGGATGTTAATTTTCAATCAGAACTTACCAAGAAGGTTTTTGAGGAATATTCAGACCGGCACAAAGAAGGCCATGATGTTTCGCCTTCCTATTTTTTACACCATCCTGAAGAAACACTGAAGCGCAGCGTGGTTGACCTTTGTGCAGGATCTTACCACCTCAGTCATAATTGGGCGGGTAAATTCAATATTGTAATCCCAGAGGAGGAAGACCTTCTTGCAGCTTCTCTTTTCAAAGTGATTCTGCAGCTGAAAAGAAACCACATTCTCGCCGAAATCCGGTTGCTTGAAGCCAGGATGAGTTCTGAAAATGAGGATGAGGATGAAATGGTTCTCCTCGTTGAAATCTCTAAGTTGAAGAAGAAGGAAATTGAATTTTCGGGTAAGCTCGGTTCAGTGATTAATCACTGATTTTGGCCTTTACTTTTTTGGAAAATTCGTCATCGGTTTCCTATTCTGTTATTCCCTGATTTTCGCTTAAAATTGAATGGCCCATTTTATCTCGTTTTGTTTCGAGATAGCGTTTGTTGTGTGGATTGGGATTGATTTCAATTGAAATTGTATCCACAATTTCTAGACCATAGCCCATAAGGCCAGCGCGTTTTATAGGATTGTTTGAGATGAGTTTAATCTTGCGAATTCCAAGTTCACGAAGAATTTGCGCGCCAACACCATAATTTCTCTCATCCATTTTAAAGCCCAGTTTTTCATTTGCCTGAACCGTATCAAAACCTTGCTCCTGGAGTTTGTAGGCTTTCAATTTGTTGATTAAACCAATGCCTCTTCCTTCCTGATTCATGTAAAGGATTACGCCCTTTCCCAGCTCCTGCACAATTTCCATGGCTTTGTGCAATTGTGGCCCACAATCACAACGGCAGGAACCAAAAATGTCGCCTGTCATACAACTTGAATGCACACGGACAGCCACGGGCTCGTCCTCCGTCCAGCTGCCTTTAATTAAAGCAAGGTGGTGCTCACCAGTGTCTTTCTGACGGAAAGCCATCAATTCAAAATCCCCGTATTCGGTTGGCATGTTCACACCAATTTCTTTTTCAATCAGGGATTCTGTTCGAAGCCTGAATTCCACCAGATCTGCTATGGAAACGAGTTTAAGGTTTAACCTGTCTGCCATTTTTCGCAGTTCAGGTAACCTTGCCATGTCGCCATTTTCATCCAGCACTTCAACCAAAACGCCCGAGGCGCTTAATCCGGCGAGACGGGCAAAATCCATGGAGGCTTCTGTATGTCCGGTTCGTTTTAATACGCCTTCCTTATGCGCCTTCAGAGGAAAAATATGACCTGGTCGCCCTAATTCACTCGGCCTTGTATTCGGATCGACAAGGGCTTTGATGGTCCTGGAACGGTCAAATGCGGAAATTCCAGTTGTGTTGCCCTGACCTAAGAGATCGACCGAAACGGTAAAAGCAGTTTCGTGTGTAGCTGTATTTTTTCCCACCATCATACCAAGTCCAAGCTCATTGCACCTTTCTTCGGTAAGAGATTGGCAAATCAGCCCACGGGCTTCTTTGGTCATGAAATTGATAATTTCAGGCGTTACCAGATCGGAGGCGCAGATCATATCTCCTTCATTTTCACGGTCTTCATCGTCAACTACAAAGATGATTTCCCCCCTACGGATGGCCTCGATGGCCTCTTCTATCGAATCCAGCTGGATTTTATTTTCATTCATGATTTGTAAAACAGCGGACATCACTCAGGTGTTTGGCGGTCAGTCCCTCTTATATTTGCACAAAAGTACAGTCTTCTCGCCAATGGATTTCCACCTTTTCGAACTTCCGGTCAATGCAATGATGTTGCGGCCGTTCACCTACACTAGACCAGTTGCCGAAATACGCGTCGGAATGCTTACCAGCAAAGAGCGCTGGGAGAAGTTATTGGCAAAACCCATAGGAGTTTCCGGAAGTGGATTTACAGAAAATTTATGGCCTCGGCCTGATGGACCTTGTGTGTTTATTGATTCTGCGTGGTTGCCTTCAGAAGTGCATGCGGCTATGGTAAAGGTGCTTCAGCCTGGTCAGGCATTATTCTTTGAAGACAGGCTTCTGGCTTGTCATTCTATGGATGGACTTCCAAAAAATCCTTTGCCTGAGGATTTCCTGGATGTTGAATATTTGCCTGATGCAATTCTTCTCAATAGGCCCTGGGATATTTTTAGTTTGAATGGTAGAATCCTGAGAACGGATTTTGCCCTGATTACCAGAGACAGGGTTTCTTCGGGTATTTCAGACCCATTTTCAATGGTTTATGGATCTGAAAATATTTTTGTGGAAGAGGGTGCTGAAATTAAAGCGTCTATTATCAATGCGGTTGATGGTCCTGTTTACATAGGCAAGTTTGCTCAGGTTCAGGAGGGTTCAATTATTAAAGGCCCCTTCGCTCTAATGGACAATTCGGTGGTGAATATGGGAGCCAAAATTAGGCCTGACACCACTGTTGGACCTTATTGCAAGGTTGGTGGTGAAATAAACAATTCGGTTTTCTTTGGGTATAGCAACAAAGCCCATGATGGTTTCCTTGGGAACTCGGTCATCGGTGAATGGTGTAATCTGGGTGCTGATACCAACAACAGCAACTTGAAAAATAATTATGCTGTGGTAAAAACCTGGGGCCATGCCGAGGAAGCCATGATTTCTACAGGCCTACAATTTTGTGGACTGCTTATGGGCGACCATTCCAAAGCAGGAATCAATTCTATGTTCAATACCGGAACGGTGGTTGATCCTTGTTGTAACCTATATGATAGTGGTTTTCCGCCTACCTATGTTCCGCCTTTCACTTGGGGAAATGTGCATTCTGGCTTCGAAACCTATCGTTTTGATAAATTTCTTGAGGCTGAAGAAAAGGTATTTGCCCGTCGAGGAAAAACCATAGAGGAGTCTTATTCAAATTTGCTTCGGCACATCTTCACTGAAGCGGTTGGCGGATTACGGATCTAATTTTCCGAAGTCTCTACATCCATACGAATAAAAAAAACCTCGCTTTTTGGCGAGGCTTTCTTTTGTGTGATTTTTAAAATCTTATCAGTTGCCTGAATTTTCTTGTGTGGCAGGCTTTGGCTCTCTTGGAAGTAAAACCTTCCTCGACAAACGGTATTTGCCGCTTTTCTTATCCACTTCGATGAGTTTCACCTGGATTTCCTCACCAATTTCCAGAACGCCTTCCATATCCGGCAAACGCTCCCACTTGATTTCAGAAATATGAAGCAAACCTTCTTTGCCCGGCATAAATTCTACGAAAGCACCGAATGGCTGAATGGATTTTACTTTTCCAGTGTAGTTGTCGCCAACGGTTGGAACAGCTACAATACCACTTACCCATTTCACAGCTGCGTCGAGAACATCCTTATTCACTGCAAAGATGGAAACAAGACCACCTTCTGGAGTTTCTTCAATATTGATGGTTGCACCTGTTTGGCGCTGAATTTCCTGAACAACCTTACCGCCTGGTCCGATTACAGCTCCGATCATTTCGCGCTCAATTTTCAAGGCTACAACACGAGGTGCTGAAGGCTTAAGATCAGGTTTTGGTGTTTCGATGGTTTTAGCCATCTCTCCAAGGATATGCAATCTACCGCGACGGGCTTGCTCAAGAGCTTCCTTCACGATTTCATACTTTAGGCCATCTACCTTAAGGTCCATTTGGGTTGCTGTAATGCCTTTCGAAGTACCAGCAACTTTAAAATCCATGTCTCCAAGGTGATCTTCATCCCCAAGAATATCGGAAAGGACAGCATAACGACCAGTTTTGGTATCTGTAATTAAGCCCATTGCAATACCTGCAACCGAAGCAGAGACATTTAATCCAGAATCCATCAAAGCCATGCTGCCTGCGCAAACTGTAGCCATGGATGATGAACCATTTGATTCTAGAATGTCAGATACAATACGGATTGTATATGGATTTTCATCCTGCTTTGGAAGAACCTTTTTAAGCGCTCTGAAAGCAAGATTTCCATGACCAACTTCGCGACGACCAGGTCCGCGGTTTGGTTTTACTTCACCAGTTGAGAAACCAGGGAAGTTGTAATGAAGCATAAATTTGTTGTAACCTGAACGCATTGCCGAATCAATCATTTGCTCGTCAAGCTTTGTTCCTAATGTTACAGTTGTTAGCGACTGTGTTTCACCACGGCTGAAAATGGCTGATCCATGGGCAGAAGGAAGATAATCTACCTCTGTCCAAATTGGGCGAACCTGATCTAGTTTGCGTCCGTCAAGGCGGATACGCTCATCCATAACGGCATTTCTCATGGCATCTTTTTCGATGTCATGGTAATAGGTCTTTATTAAAGATGATTTAGAAGAAGCAAATTCAGGATCTAGTGTGGCTACATACTCATCTACGATTGCAGCAAAACGAACTTTACGCTCATTTTTATTGGCAAGTCCTGCTTTGGCTACTTCATATACTTTGTTATAAAGTGCTTCGGTCAGGCGGGTTTTTAATTCCTCGTCATGTGTTTCGTGCTTGTAAGAGAACTTCTCCTCTTTACCAGCCTTTTTCATCAACTCAATTTGAGCGGCACATTGTACCTTGATTTCTTCATGGGCGAAAATGATGGCTTCAAGCATGAGCTCTTCGCTTACTTCATTCATTTCACCTTCAACCATCAGAATGTCTTTTCCTGTACCGGCTACGATTAGTTCCAGTTCGGCTTTCTCAATTTGTGCCGAGGTTGGGTTGGTAAGGAATTTGCCTTCGTGCATAATTACACGAACTTCGGAAATTGGTCCATTAAACGGAACATCCGAAACCATGATGGCAGCTGAAGCGGCCAAACCAGCCAAAGCATCAGGCATTGCATCATGATCCGCAGAAATCATCTGTATGCTAACCTGAATTTCAGCGTGGAAATCATCAGGAAAAATTGGACGAAGGGCCCTGTCAACCAGACGAGAAACCAAAATCTCATAATCAGAAAGTCTGCCTTCACGACGAAGAAATCCACCAGGAATTTTTCCGGCGGATGCGAATTTTTCTTGATAATCAACAGAAAGTGGAAGAAAATCAACTCCCTCTTTGTGTGTTTTGTTTGCCACAACGGTGGCAAGAAGCATGGTATTGCCCATGCGAAGAACTACTGAACCGCTGGCTTGTTTTGCCAACACACCAGTTTCTATTGTTATTTCCCGGCCATCCTTTAGGAGAATGGTTTGGACAATCGGAGTTGGTTTCATTTTAAGAATTTATTGAATCAAGGAAAAAAGAAATAGGGGAATCCTAAAAAAAGGCTTCCCCTTGCAATGGAATTCAGGAAAAATTACTTCCTGATATTGAGGTCCGCAATGATGCGACGGTAGCGATTCAGGTCTACCTTTTGAAGGTAGTTAAGGAACCGGCGACGCTTTCCAACCAATTTAAGTAGACTTAATTTGGTATCGTGATCTTTCCTATTGATCTTTAAATGCTCAGTCAAGTGGTTGATTCTGTGCGTGAAAAGTGCAATCTGAGACTCTGGAGAGCCGGTATCAGCATCTGATTTGTTGAACCCTTTGTCCTTGAAAATCTGCTTTTTTACTTCTGCTGTAAGGTACATCTCTTTATTATTTCGGGGCGCAAAGTAAAAATTTTCCCTTCAATAATCAAAGCCTCAATTCAAAAATATCAACATCGCTTACCCAAGTCCGAATATGCGCTCTCCAAATCTGAAAGCAGTGTTGCGAAAATGTCTTTTACAGGCTCTATTTTCCTGATATAAGCAGCATTCTGGCCGATTTCAAGTTCTCCTTCTTCCAGGTTGCCTTCGAACATTCCTTTCTTGGCTCTTGCTCTGCCGAGGAGATGCTCAAGTTCTTCTTTGCTTGCCCCAAGACTTTCTGCTTTTTCAACGGCTTGAGAAAAAGTAGAATTTAGCAATCTCACTGGGTGCAGGGACTTGAGTAACAATTTTGTATCGCCCTCTGCCGACTTAATCGCAAGATTTTTAAAGTTTGAATGGGCTGATGATTCTTCACTTAAGGCAAAAAGGCTTCCGATTTGAACCCCGTCTGCTCCCAAGGCCATGGCCCCTAAAATGGAGTGTCCAGAATAAACGCCACCTGCGGCTGCCAAAGGCAATTGACTGACACTTCGAACCGCCGGAATCAGGTTGAAGGTGGTGATTTCTTCACGGCCATTATGGCCTCCCGCTTCAAATCCCTCCGCAATCAATCCATCTACTCCAGCCTCCTCGGCCTTTCTTGCAAATTTTTGTGAAGCCACTACATGCAAAACTGTGCAACCCATTTCTTTGAATACAGGTGTCCAGATTTTAGGATTGCCGGCCGAAGTAATGATGATTTTAATTTCTTCTTCTTTGATGATGCCAATCAGCTGCTCGAGGTCGGCGTATAGAAGTGGCAAGTTCACACCAAAGGGTTTGTTGGTGGCGGCTTTGCACTTTTGGATGTGTTCTCTGAAAACTTCAGGATACATGGATCCTGCGCCAATAATTCCAAGTCCGCCCTGGTTTGATACGGCTGAGGCAAGACGCCAGCCTGAACACCAGATCATGCCTCCCTGAATGATGGGATATTGTATGCCAAGAAGCTTGCAAAGGCGGTTTTGGGAGAAGTCCATGCTGAGAAAATTTGCACGCAATGTAAAGCAAAATCAAAAATCAGTTTGACTTCCTTGGACAATTGAATGTGAAATCCTGGCTTTGTATTCGGTTTAAAACAAAAAACCCCCGCATTCTTCTGAAAGCAGGGGTTTTTCTCTGATCCCGATGGGATGCGGATTGCTTATTCGATTTCGATTTGCTCGCCGGCTTTGTTGCGGAACTGGTAGTCCAGAATGCCAAGTGAACTGTCTTTCTCCAGGTTAATCCAACGCTTATATTTCATAAACCATTGAATTCTTTTTGAATAGATCCCCTGGGTATAGAAAGCGTGCAAATAAGGGTGTACCGCCAATGTAAGACCAGGCTCGTTTTGCTTTCGCATAATAAAGTCAAGGTTTGTCTCGATGGTTTCACCAATATTTAAACTGGAGCTGATGGTTCCGGTTCCGTTGCAGGTTGGGCAGGTTTCAAGAGTGCTTACGGCAATGTCTGGTCTTACCCTTTGGCGGGTAATCTGCATGATGCCGAATTTGGAAAGTGGAAGTACTGTATGCTTGGCACGCTCAGTTGCCATTTCATCTTTCAAGAGGTCATAGATAACTTTTCGGTTGTCTATATTTTTCATGTCGATAAAATCGATGCAGATTATTCCACCCAAATCCCGAAGGCGTAATTGTCTCGCAATTTCCTTGGCAGCTTCCTTGTTGACATTGAGGGCAGTGGTTTCCTGATTGGCGTTGTCGGCTTTATTGGCCGAACTTCCACTGTTCACATCAATCACATGAAGTGCTTCTGTATGCTCAATTACCAGATATCCTCCGCTGGGCAGGCTAACCGTTTTTCCAAAAGACAACTTCAGTTGCTTCTCCACATTCTTTGCCTCAAAAATTTTCGTTTTTCCTTGATAAAGTTTGAGGATGCCTTCCTTGTCAGGTTCAACCGACATGATGTACTCCCGGATTTCATCGTAGATTTCTTTTGAATCAACGGTTACAGAATCGAAATTTTCATTCAGAACATCCCTGAGCAAGGCGGAAGCCTTTCCCATTTCTCCGATAACTTTATCCTTGGGGTTGGCAAGACGAAGGTTTTTCATCCCTTCCTCCCAATTATTTATCAGGGTTCTAAGGTCTTTTTCGAGTTCTGCAGAATCCTTGTTGGCGGCAACTGTACGGATGATTACACCAAAATTATTTGGTTTAATCGACTGTACCAGCTTGAGCAATCTTTGCCTTTCTTCCTTCTCCACAATCTTCTTAGAGATGCTTATGGAGTTGGAGAATGGTACAAGCACTACATAGCGTCCTGGAAGTGAAATTTCACAGGACAGCCGGGGCCCTTTACTTGAAATCGGTTCCTTCGCGACTTGCACAAGAATTTGCTGTCCTTTCGTGAGCACTTGATCGATTTTACCCAACTTATCAATGTCGGGTTCATTCTTAAAGTTGCTCAGTTTATAGGAAGCATTCTTTTGTGTCTGAATTGCTTTCGAAAACTTGTTGAGCGAGTTTATCTGGGGTCCCAGGTCAAGGTAGTGCAAAAAGGCATCCTTTTCGTAGCCTACATCCACGAAAGCGGCATTTAGACCCGGGGAAACCTTTTTGACGACGCCCAGATAAACCTCTCCTACCACAAAACTAGATCCGCTTTCCTCGTAATGAAACTCGGCAAGACGGCCGTCTTGTAGCAGTGCAATCCGATAACCTTTGGGAGCAGAACTGATGATTAGTTCATTACTCAAAATTCCAAATGTTTAACGGTGAATGGCTTATTTTTTCTTGTGACGATTCTTACGAAGTCTCTTCTTTCGCTTGTGTGTCGCAATCTTGTGTCTTTTTCTTTTCTTACCGCAAGGCATAGTGTTAAAGAATTAGGTTATAAATACTTTTATTCAAGTTGTTTCAGTAATTCCTCGAACGAGGCTTTGCTGTCATCTTCTTTTGCTAACCTGTAACCGGCGCGGGCCGCTTCCAGGGCTTCTTTTTTCTTCCCGGCCTGCATGAGCGAGCTAGAAAGATAAAACCAGGCATTCACATTCTCCGATTCCAGACTAAGTACCTTTCTGAATCTGTCCACGGCTTTTTCAAATTGGCCGCTTTGGAAAGATAGGATACCGAGCTGATAGGCAACATACACATTGTCGGGGTTTTCGCTGGCGATTTCCCGCAATCGTAGAATGCCTTTCATCGGGGTAGGTGAATTTACCCAGGTCATGGCTGCTTTGGCTTGCGCTTCGGCATATTTTGGGTTTTTCCGGTCAACTGCTGACAGCAGTTTTCTGACCTTATCGCCCGTTGCTTCCAATTTTGAAGGACTGGTTGAAAATGCCAAACCTTCGAAATAGGCGGAACCTGCTTCAAACTCGAGATGTCTGGAAGGATCCAGTTTCATTGAATTTTCAAACCACGCTCCTGCGCTGTCGTATTGGCTGGCTTTCAGGTAGGCTTTCGCCAATTTTTCTCCCGATCCAGCTAATTCCCGATTCCCAGTTTTTCCAGACATGCTGCTACGAATTTCCGAGATTTCTTTCTCGGTGGCAGCATCCAGTTTATGGGCTTCGGGCAATGATTCTTTCCCTTGATTTTCCTCCTGTTTGCTTAAAGTTTCAGATGAGACTTCAGCAGGCTTGTTGCTTACAACCGACTTAGGCAAAAAATAAAGGCCTGTGGCGATTGAAGAGGAAACAATAAAGCCCAGAATCAAATTTCGTCTGACTGTCATCCGACTAGTAAAAGATTCAAGGCTTTATTCAGGATAAAATCACTATTTGATGTGATTAGAAGTTTTAATCATGGAGACAAACTCCTTGGCTGGCTTGAAGCTTGGCACGAAATGGGCTGGGATAATCATCGGCTCACCTTTTTCTCCCTTCCTAATAACTTTCCGTGCAACTTTCTGAGCTCTTTTCTTGTTTACAAAACTTCCAAAGCCACGAACATAAATGTTGTCGCCATTGGCCATTGAGCCTTTTACAACTTCAAAGAACTTTTCAATTGTTGCTGATACATCAGCTTTTTCGATGCCCGTCTTGGCAGCGATTTCAGAGATTACTTCTGCTTTTGTCACCGGAGTATGAATTAAAATTTACTTAAATGATTCGAAATCAAAAATTTCGGGGCCGCAAAGGTAACAAACCAATTTTAATTTTAAAATTTTCTACAAGAATTGGAGGTTTAGTTTTGCATTGGATTTTAATTCATCAAATTTCTGAATGAGTAGTTTTTCTGAATCTTTGATCGCATGGTTTCAGCTTAATGCCCGTGAATTGCCTTGGCGGCAAACCCGTGATCCATATCGCATCTGGATTTCTGAGGTAATACTGCAACAAACCCGTGTGGTTCAGGGGACCGCTTATTATCATCGGTTTTTGGAACGGTTCCCCAATATTTCTGACCTGGCTCTGGCCGCAGAAGAAGATGTTCTCAGCCTTTGGCAGGGTTTGGGTTACTATTCAAGGGCCAGAAATCTGCATGCAGCTGCAAAGTTCATACAATCAGAAAGGAATGGGATGTTTCCCGACAATTTCAAGGAGTTGCTTTCAATGAAAGGAGTTGGCAACTACACAGCAGCTGCAATTGCTGCATTTGCTTACGGGGAAAATGTGCCAGTGGTGGATGGAAATGTGATGCGGGTTTTTTGCCGGTATTTTGGCATTCACGAGGATGTTCGTCTGCCTGCTACCATGGAGTCGGTCAGATCTTATGCGGCTCAATTGCTGCCTTCTGGAAAGTCCTGGGAGTTTAACCAGGCCATTATGGAATTGGGTGCCTTGGTTTGTACACCTTCTTCGCCCTCTTGCGATACTTGCCCCGTTGCAATGGATTGTTTTTCCAGAAAAAATGCCCTGCAGACAAAGCTCCCTTTCAAGAGCAAAGCCAAATCAAAACGAATCAGGCATTTTAATTACCTCTTGCTTGAACATGATGGATTTTTTGCTTTCAGAAGAAGGGGAGAAGGAGACATCTGGGAAGGTTTGTTTGAACCCATCCTCTCAGAATCTGAGAAGCCATTTTCGAGTCCGGGTGATTTTGATTTTCTTAATCCAGCGGATCCAAAATCCCGGATTGAAACTTTCTTACTTCCTTCGGAAAAACACATTCTTACCCACCAGGAATTGCACATACATGTCTGCGTTTCAAGGCTAAGTAAACCCCATGAAGAAGAAGGTTTGCGCTGGGTTTCAGGCACTCAGCTTTCGGACCTTCCGAAGCCAATAATTTTTTCTAAAATCATCAGCAAGGCCCGATCTTCTCCATTATATTTGGTCTTTCATCAATAAAATTTATGGCAAGTTATAACAAGATAACCCTGGTGGGAAATGTTGGCCGTGACCCTGAGCTAAAGGTTGTAGGCAATTCCAAAGTAGTAGATTTTTCCATCGCAATTAATGAGCCTGCCCGTGGCCAGAATCCTGAAAAGACCGAATGGTACCGTGTGAGTTTCTGGGATCGCAAGGCAGAAATTATTGCACAGTATGTAAAAAAGGGGACGCAGATTTTAGTGGAAGGAAGACTTTCAGTTAGAACCTATCTTGATAATACACAGAAGGAGCGGTATTCACTTGAGGTTTCGGGATTGGATTTTGTATTGTTAGGCAGTAAAGTTGGTGGTGAAGAATCTGAGGCTGCGGGTGCTTTCCAGAGAAGAGATAGTGGCCAGTCAGCTCCGGCAACTTCTGCTCCAGTGGCTGCTTCTAGTCCAGTTAGTTTGCCTTCCAACAGTACGGAAGACGATTTGCCTTTTTAAATAATCGATCACTTATAACCGGTTAAACCCGAATGTTTTCAAATGGAAGACAAGAAAAATAAATTGGTATCTGCCATCCGCAGGGCTGCTGACAACATCAGCTCAGGTGATGGCTATGAATGGGGCCACATGGGTCGCTGCAATTGTGGCCATCTCGCTCGCGAACTTACCACCCTTTCTGCTGCCGAAATCCAGCGCTATGCCATGGAGAAGAGCGGTGATTGGGCCGATCAAGTTTTGGATTTTTGTCCCACCAGCGGGATGACGATGGATTGGTTGATTTCAGAACTTTCCAATTATGGATTAAGCCACAGAGACTTAATTGATTTGGAAAGGCTTAGCAATATTGAAGTTCTCGAAAAAGCAGGTGCTCAATCCTTATCTAAAAACAAGGCCGCTGATGTTGCTCTGTATATGAATGTTTGGGCGGGAATGCTGGAAATAGAATCCTAAAAAAACAGAAATCGAAGATCAAGGGGGCTTCCAGTTTTGGAGGCTCTTTTTTTTAAACCAGATTCCGGCTTTATGCCTTTTGGATTTTCTTCTTTGGAAATGCCAGAGAAGCCAAAATGCTGATGGCCAGAATACTCACAATTACAATCAGTGAGTGCGAATTGTTAAATCCAATTTCATGAAGCCAATGGTGGGCAAGCATCTTCACTCCAATAAAGGTTAACAACAAAGCCAAACCCAGTTTTAGGTAATGGAAGATGTGCAGAATGTTTGCCAGGAAGAAAAACATGGAACGCAATCCGAGAATTGCGAAAATGTTGGAAAAGAAAACCAGATACGGATCTTTGGTGACAGCGAAAACGGCTGGAACTGAATCTACTGCAAAAATTAAATCAGTGAATTCAATGATCATCAACACAACAAACAGTGGAGTTGCTACCAGTTTTCCATTTTTACGGATGAAAAAATTCTCACCCACATATTTTGGAAATACGGGTAGAAAGCGGGCAATGAATTTTAAAACCGGATGATTTTCAGTTTCGATGCTGTCTTTTTCATCATTCTCAAAAAACATCTTGATGCCGGTATATGCGAGGAAAGCACCGAACACATACATAATCCATCCAAACTTGGCCAGTAGTGCCGATCCAATGAAAATAAAGGTGCAACGCAGAATCACCGCCCCGATAATTCCCCAAAATAGAATCTTCTTAAAATACTTTTCCCTTACGCCGAAGGATGTGAAAATGAGAATAATTACAAATATGTTGTCTACCGATAGGGCATATTCCACCAAATAGCCGGTGATAAATTCCAGGGACATATTGTCCCGATACAATTGCAGACTTTCAACAAAATCATTGGTAAGGACAACCGGACTCGCAAATTTTTTCTGCAATTGCTGCAGGTCCTCCAACGATTTTATGCCGTGGATAAGGTCTCCGTGTCTATCAATGATAAAATAAAAGCCAATGGCACACAAAATCCAAACAAAGGACCATGAGGCTGCTTCCTTAAAACTTACTGGTTTGTTTTTAGCGCTGAAAACACCGAGGTCCAGAAAAATCATCAGTGCAATGAAGACCAGGAAGGAAATAAAAAACAGGATTTCGTTGCTCATGAAGAAAACTGGTGATGGCATTTTGAAAGTTTGACAAAGAAATGGTGTTTTTCTGTAATCGAAGGGAGTAATTGGATGTTAGATTAAAATTTCTAAAAACCTTGGTCGCCAATTTTATCGAATCAAGCTTTTGGCAAGTTTTTTTGTTGAATTTTGTCCCGAATTTCAAATATCTGGAATTGTAAGATTTGAATATGGAACGGAAGGAGATTGTTGAAAGCTGGTTCAGAAAATTGCAATCAAGCATCATTGAGGCCCTGGAAACCGAGGATGGAAAAGGCCGCTTTGGTACCGAAATTTGGGAGAGGCCAGGTGGCGGTGGGGGAGTAACCCGACTTCTTACGGATGGTAATGCAATTGAGAAAGGGGGTGTTAATTTCTCGGCAGTTTTTGGTGCAACGCCAGAGCCAGTGAAGGCGAATTTTAAGACCGAGGCTGAAGAGTTTTTTGCGTCTGGAGTTTCCATCGTGATTCACCCACACAATCCATTTGTGCCCATCATCCACATGAATGTTCGCTATTTTGAACTTTCAGATGGAAATGCCTGGTTTGGCGGTGGCATTGATCTCACCCCAGCCTATGTTTTTGAGGAGGATGCCATGTTTTTTCATGGTCGATTGAAAGAAGTTTGCGACCGATTCGATTCCTCCTGGTATCAGCGTTTTAAAGAAAATGCCGACCGCTATTTTACCATCAAGCATCGTCGGGAAACCCGTGGAATCGGTGGTATTTTTTATGACCATCTATCGGCAAAACAAGATTCTGATTTTGAAAGACTTTGGGAATTTACACAGGCTGTAGGATCTGCATTTGCACCTGCTTACACAAATCTTATAGCGAAACGAAAGCACACGCCTTGGAGTGAAGATCACAAGCAATGGCAATTGCATCGAAGGTCAAGGTATGTGGAGTTTAATCTGGTTTACGATGCAGGCACAAAGTTTGGCCTTGAGACCAATGGCCGAACGGAATCTATCCTGATGAGTTTACCTCCGCTTGCTCGTTGGGAGAGTAATTACACGCCCGAACCTGGTTCTCCAGAAGCCCTTAGCCAGGCTTTTTTTGATAAGTCTGCCAATTGGTTTTAGGAAACAGTCACAAAACGAAAAAACCCGCCAATTGGCGGGTTTTCCTAATATTTGTATGGATTAAGATTACATGAATTTAACCCGGTTGTCTTTAACCTTCTTAACCTCTTTAAGAGCTTCAGTAATGTAGTACTGACCACGGCTTACATATTTCTGCTCCAATTGAGTCTTGTAAGAGGAGTAGTCTTTTGTAGCTGGTGCAGGGGTGAAGTTGGTCATCATCAACACGCCAACACCGCTTTCGCCGGTAAATGGCTTTGTAACTGCATTTGGCTTGAGGCCCATTGCTTTACCTACTGCGATTGGGTCATATCCGAAATCAGCAAGGTTGGATGCACTTAAGGTGATGCCCATTGCCTGGTTGTTCACAGCTCCAGCACCATAAGCGCTAGCCATATCTTTTGGAGTTTTGCCTTTCAACTTTGCTACCATGATGGCAGCTTTCTTTTCTTTTAAAAGGCCGGCTTTTACAATGTCTTTTACATCTTCAAGCTTGGCTTCACCTTCAGTAGTTTCGCTTTTTTTCATAGCCACTACATAACGATCGTTGAATTCAGAAAGTCTGGTTTCTCCAATTTTAGATTCGTCGGAGAATGCCCAGATTACAAGGCCTCTTGCGTCTGCAATGTCATTTACATATGCAGAGCTTTTCTGAAGCATGTTGGCTGTCATCTTTACGAGTTTACCAGATTTTTTAGCCAGTGTATCAAGGGACGCAAGGTCTGTAAGCTTGCTCTTGAACTCATTGGCCTCACGGTA
>Ga0114972_10000576_pt1 | contig 27202 bp, 21 predicted proteins | sample M_140807_EF_Meta_FD_87354 | JGI IMG/M metagenome (GOLD analysis project Ga0114972, IMG submission 87354) | Freshwater microbial communities from Lake Montjoie, Canada to study carbon cycling - M_140807_EF_MetaG | ecosystem: Environmental > Aquatic > Freshwater > Lake | place: Lake Montjoie...
AACATACGTTCGATTCCTCAAACAGGTATCCTTCCGCTTCGTGGAGTGATCGCAAGACCCCCGCCTGTCCCCACTGATAGCGTGCCCGGCAAGTCAGCGATAACCCCTGCAAACCGCCGTCGACCTCGATTTCCCATGAAGCGCATGCGTCCTTTGATTCCAGTCTGGAAAGCCATTCGTCCCCCGCAGTTGGCGCGAGTGATTTCATCAACAAATTGTCGATTAACAACTCATCAACAGTTGTTACCAGTAATTTTTCCGTAAATAATTTATCTAGCGAATACTGTAATTTTCGATCTATTGTTTGAAACAATTGATCGCAATATAACAGCCAGGAGCAAGGTTCAGTGCCGAAAAACTGACCCGATTCCCCCATTCGCTTGATCTCGACAACCGAACCTGAGCGCTGTGATACGACAGACACTTGAGGACTTTGATCGTTTAGAACAATCGTTTGATCATTTTGAATCACTTCGCTATGCCAGGTCAGAGCAGAGAAAAATGCATCGGCCTGCTGCCTGTCGATCACGAGCACCCATGGTTGCGGTCGGCTCGTTAGTCCCATTTTTTCAAACCATCGTTGGATTGACTCATCCCCTTCATCCGATTCTCTCGCGGACGCGGAAACTTTCACACTCAATCGTCCCGTTCTCCATTCATCGCGCCAACGGGGGAAAAAATCGATCCGGCTGGCCGGGGCGGGTTTTTCCGCGGTCGGTCCCGTTTGCGGCGCCTCCAGACGAGTCGCTTTCGCGGCAGGTTGCGAGCGTGCCACCGTCACGATGGCCACGGCATGTTCGCACATGGCTCCGCTCCGCTGGTTTTCCGGACAATTGCAAAACGTTTCAACGTGCCCGGCTTCGGTCCTGCGAATTCTGACCTTTCGTTTTTTGGTTCCGCCAACGATCCCCCTGCACTCGTCGACGAGGATCGCCGCTTCCTCAACCCTTCCGCTGCGGGCCAGCGCCAGCCCTTCTTTCACCGCTTTCCATCCCGCCACTTTTTGCAGCCATGTCTCTGACCAGTCATGCACCATGTTTTTTGTCTGTCGGGAAGGTTTTGATTGCCATGCGGCACGATTGCAAGGAAACTCTGCGCGAGCATGAAAGTCGTCGCCGTAGGCAATCAGAAAGGAGGTGTTGGCAAAACGACCACCGCCGTCAACCTTTCCGCGGCACTGGCGTTGCTGGGTCAGCGCGTGCTGCTGATCGACCTCGATCCGCAGGCCAACAGCACCAGCGGATTGGGGGTGGAAGCGGACGGCGATGACAGTCTGTATCCCGTCTTGCTCGGGCAGGCCGACATCCGTTCGAAAATCCTGCCGACCCGCCTCGAACGACTGTCGATCATCCCCTCCTCCATGGATCTGGCCGGAGTGGAAATCGAACTGGCCCGTGCCGATGACCACCTCACGCGTTTGCGCGTGCTTCTTCAGGGCTTGAAACCCAACGACCTTTTCGAATTCTGCATTCTCGACACCCCGCCTTCACTTGGCGTTCTGATGACTTCGGCACTGGCCTCGGCGGACGAGGTGATCATCCCGCTGCAATGCGAGTGGTATGGGCTGGAGGGACTTGCGAAAATCGTCCATGTGCTGGAGAAGATCCGTGAATCGGGAGCCAATCCGACCTTGAAACTGGAGGGCATCGTCATGACCATGTTCGATTCCCGAACCAACCTCGCGCGCCAAGTTGTCGAGGAGGTTAGCAACTTTTTTCCCGGTGAAATGTACAAAACCTTCATCCCGCGCTCGATCAAACTCGGTGAGGCACCCAGTCATGGCAAAACCATATTCGAACACGATTCAACTGGTATCGGTTCCCAAGCTTACCTGGCGTTGGCACAGGAATTCCTCGTTCGGCATGCCGCCACTGGTCCCCTGTTGGCAGGTCATTAGGCCAGTCAGCATTCCTGTAGTGATCGGACGCTTTGTGCGTTCACTCGCGACTGCTCCGCCAACAAGGCAAATCGATGTCCTGCCAGTCCGTCGAGCCCCGGAGGCAGAGTGCCTTTTGCCCCGAACATGCGGTCGAGAGAGTTGATGAGTCCGTAGTCGCCGCCGCCGTGACCTTGGTAGCCGGCTTCAGTGGAACGATCGACCACGATTTCCTCCTTTTCTCCCGTGGCATGATCCCGATATGACAATTCCTGCGCACCCGCATCTTTCCATGCGTCGCCGCCCTTCAAAGAACCCTTGGTGCCGAAGATTTCCAGCGACCTGCCGCAATTGAAGGCCGTCATGGAAAAGGTGATGGAGATGCCGTTCTTCATTTCCCCGGCGATCACCTGGTGATCGACCACATCATTGTCGCAGTGGTAGACACAGCGTCCCCAGGGCGATGACCGAATGAAGTCCATGATCTGTTCGTCGCTGGCACTCTCCGCTCCGTCGAGGATCATTCTCAACCAGCTTCTTTTTTTCGTAATATAGTGGTGAGCATCGTATGCGCAGGAACCGGCATGCGGACATCCGTCTGTGCAGCGCGCTGGCGCGTCAGGCGGTGATTGACTCTTGATAAAATGATCGAGTTTGCCGTAACTGCGCAGATTTTCGATTTCGGAGTCCGCAAACCAGCACAGCAAATCGGTGTCGTGACAGCATTTCGCCAGTATCATCGGACTGGCATCGCCGGTCTTGCGCCAGTGGCCGCGAACAAACGAATGCGCCTGATGAAAGGGCTCGACACCCTCGCTGGCATGCATCGAAACAATCCGCCCGAGCCTTCCGGAATCGATGACCGACTTCACCGCCTGGTAGAACGGTGTGTAGCGCAGAACGAAACAAAGACCGATCCGCACGTTTTTTTCCACTGCCCGGCGGTGGAGATCCTCACAATCGGCCAGGGTCGTGGCGGCCGGTTTTTCCAACAAGATGTCGTAACCAAGGTCGATGGCCCGCAGTGCGTGATCATAATGGTCACGATCCTGGGTGGCGATGATCACGAGATCGGCCAGTTTTCCCGCACGAAAAAAATCTTCGTCATTTTCAAACGTCGCTGTTCCCGCCTCGTTGAGCGCCGCCACGATCCCGGCCCGGACCGGGACCAAGTCACACGCGGCGGTGATTTTGTATCGGTCGGGCATGGAGGATGCGATGCGCGCATACGTCCTGCCCCTCGATCCGCAGCCCAAAACAGCGATATTCATCACAAGAAATACTAACGACAAAGTTCGGAAATTACACCAACGGCATTTTAAATGGTATTGATGAAATATTGCACCTTGGACGGCCCGTGACGCCCCCCGTGTATCTCGCGACGGTCGATTTTCGACCCCATCAGTTGCTCCATGACGCGAAGTTCCATGACAATCGCGGCGGGATACTCGGCGAACAACGCCCACAACGGGTGGTGATACTCTTCGATGCGGAAGCCATTTTGCACGTCGTAATGACAGCGCGCGAAGCAACCTTCCTTTTCCCTCAGGGCGGCCAAAGTTGTCGCCTTTTCGACCAGGGATTTCGCCCGGTTCATGCGTGCCTGCCATCGCGTCTGCAACTCGGTGAAATATTGGAACAGCAGTTTTTCCGGAGAGGTGGAACCAAACAAGGTTTTCATATTGTTGAGCAGGCTGAGGGTCAGGGCCACCCCGGCCTGCGGAAACAGCGCGTCGGCCTTGGGCGAGAGCCGATAGGTGACTTCCGGTCGTCCCACCTCGCTGCGCGGGACGCGACTGCGCTCCAGATAACCCAGTTCGCGGAGTGCTTCGCAGTGTTGTTTCACTCCCATATAGCTCATTTCCATGATTGCGGACAGCTCGGGAATGGCCATGCCGCCGTGAATCTTCAATTCTTCAATAATCCGCACCCATTGGGGTCGGACCAGTTCTTTGAAGCCGTGCAGAAACATCGACGCCATGTTGCAGAAAATCCACCGCTCTGCAACCAGGAATCGAATGCACTTCAAGTCAGCAAACGAGCCGTAACCTGCGCTTCCCACCACCCGCTATCGTCCCGCACGTCAAAAGTCACATACGGCTGCCCCAAACATTCGCCCGGCGCGGAAGCCCAGGGCGTCGCGCTGGGTCTGGAGTTTCGAAATGGTTCAGCTCTGAAGGGGTGCGACAACATGTTTTTGTCACACCCTTTCAGGGCTTGTGATTTTGCGTGATTGCACACCCAGGCCGGTCCCTGGCTCGTATGTCGTGGCCTTTGACCCGTGAACCGCGCTCCGATTGCTGGATAACTCAACGAAGCTCGCTGACTCAAAAACGCACCTGGTCCGAAGGCATCGGAAAGAATCCTCGACAAATCCCTGGATTGCCCTACATAGTTACAAGCACGAATGACACTGTTGCCATCGTCCAGAGTGAACCGCCTTCATGAAACACCTCATCCACTGCCTCATGCTCTTCCCGGTCCTGATCGGGGCCCGCACTGTGGATTACCAGCTTACCGTTGCTGAGAAAAGCATCACGCTCAAGGGAAAGACCAGCACGGCCCTGGCAATCAATGACAGCATTCCCTCGCCCACGCTGTATTTCAACGAAGGTGATGTCGCACGGATCGAGGTGCGGAACAATCTGAAAAACGAGCCGACTTCCCTGCATTGGCATGGATTGCTATTGCCCAATGATCAGGACGGGGTGCCTTTTTTGACAACTCCGCAAATCAATCCGGGAAGTTCGCTCACCTATCATTTTCAGCTGACCCACGCCGGCACCTATTGGTATCATTCCCATGCTGGATTGCAGGAACAACGTGGCCTCTATGGGGCGATTGTCGTTCACCCCAAAAAAAAGAGTGGCCCGACGGTTGACCGGGATTACGTGGTTGTGCTCTCCGACTTCACTCACGAAAACCCATCGCTGGTAATGCGGACGCTGATGCGGGGCAGCGGTAATTACGCGATCCGCAAGGGCACCATGCAGTCGATCACGGGAGCCATCAGGGCGGGCTCGCTCGCCGATTACTGGGCGCGGGAAAAATCACGCATGCTGCCGATGGACGTTTCGGACATCGCCTACGATGCGTTTCTCATCAATGGCCACGAACAACAATTCCTCCCGGCCAAACCGCATGATCGCGTCCGCCTGCGGCTCATCAATGCCGGGGCCGCCACTTATTTCTTCGTGCATTCGGCATTTCCCGCGATGACCATCGTGGCCGCCGATGGCAACGAAGTGCGATCTGTTGAAACGAACCGGCTGTTGATGGGAATGGGGGAAACGTATGACATCATTGTCACCATGCCGGACTCCGGAAGTTGTGAAGTCCGCGCCACGGCACAGGACGTATCCGGTCATGCCTCGTTGATGCTTGGCAGCGGTGCGGCGCGCATGGCCGGGGACATCGTTCGCCCCAACTACTACAGCATGGATCATATGGTGGCCCAGTCGCTGGACATGAACGATGATACTCTTCAACCCAATGCCTCTCCCTACAAGCATCTGCGGGCATTGCACAAAACCGGATACGGAAAAAATCATCCCAGCCGCAGCATCGACCTGCATCTGACCGGAGACATGGAACGCTACCGTTGGTCGTTCAATGACAAAACCCTGAATGAGGAAAGCACGATCCTGGTGAAGCGGGGTGAAGTGCTGCGCATCAATCTGGTCAACGACTCGATGATGCATCATCCGATCCACCTGCACGGGCATTTTTTCCGCATGATCAACGAAGCGGGTGCCTACTCGCCGCTGAAACACACCGTCGATCTGCCACCGATGGGCGCACGCACGATTGAATTTCTTGCCAACGAACAGGGCGACTGGTTCTTCCATTGTCACCTTCTCTACCACATGGATGCCGGCATGGCGCGGGTGATCAGTTACGACGACCAGGGAGCGGATCACCGTCCGAACCTCGGCCCCTCGGCCTACGAGCCCTGGTATTGGATGGTCGATGGCGTGATCCAGTCGAACATGACAATGGGCATGGCGGGAATCATGTGGGGAAGGGAGAATTTCACCCTGGAATGGGAGCACTCGTTTGAGCAAGATCATGGCCATACCCATCATGACATGATGCATCAGCCGGGACACCATTCGAACGGACACACTGAGGAGAACCAACTCGTCTGGTCGCATTACTTCGACCCGAATGTTTCCAGCATGGCGGGCTATCGGTTTTCCCTCGAAGATTCGGCAGACAACCGGTTTTTTGCAGGAGTGAGCTATCGGCTTCCCTATTTGATCCGCACCGAATTGAGCCTGGACAACTCCGGTGAAGCTCGCATTGCATTGAGCAAATCTCTGCAAATCACCGAACGGCTCGAACTCCTGGGACGCATCCAATATGACAGTGCCGACAAGTGGGAACACGCCATCGGTGCGGAATACACGCTGACAAAAAACTTCGGCCTGACCGGCGGCTATGACTCCAATCACGGCTGGGGAGTCGGTCTCGGCTTTCATTTTTGACCATGTTTCCCCGCCAAATCCTCAAACACAACAAACCAAACCGTATGAACACACAACACAGGACAATTGCCATCGCACTCTCCGCGGCACTTTTTATTTCCTGTCAGGAAACGACCCACGTTGCCGAAGAAACCACGAAAAGCCGTAAAGCACTGCCAGAGTTGAAAACATCGGCAAATCCCGTCGCGCCGTCCGCCCGGAAAAACAGCGCGAACAAACCCTACAAACGTGTCGTTTGCATTGTCAGCGATGAGGAGTTAGGTTCCATGGGTGAGCCGATCACCGAAGTTTACCATGGTCAGGAAATCAAATTCTGCTGCAAATCATGCGTGAAAAAATTCCATGCGTCTCCCCAACAGTATATCGAAAAGCTAAACAACAAAACAACACCATGAAACGACACATCCATGCCATCGCAATCGCCGCCCTCGCGGGGCTTTTCAGTTCCTGCGCAACGACGGCTCCACAGACTGTTTCCGGAGCAGCAAAGCCCTACACGGCCCAAACCTGCCTGGTCAGCGGCAACAAACTCGGGTCTATGGGCGCGCCCGTCAGCGAAGTTTACAACGGGCAGGAGGTCAAGTTCTGCTGCAAACCCTGTGAGAAAAAATTCCACGCGAATCCTGAAAAATACATCGCGTCAATGAAACACTGAGACAGCGAGGCCGGTCGAAGGGGCGTGGCTATCGCGCATGTTTGCAGGATCGCGGTTTTGATGGTTGACGGCAACAACAGGATTGTTTTAGAACATCCGAGCCATGAAAAATCATCTGTTCCGTACCGTAACGACGTGCATTTTCCTCATGAGCCCCCTTTTCGCCCGGGCTGACGTGACGGGTGGCAAGGATCCCGAGGGCTTGAAGCGCTACGAAAACAGCGAGTTGATCGCCTACCGTGCACCCAAGGTTGATGAATTCCTGTTGCCTCTCGGTAGCCCGACCAAAATCGGCGATGTGCCCGAGTATGAAAAAAGCGAGCCTCTTGTCGGCAAGGTTTCCCGCTACTGCTACATCGCTCCTGACGACGCCACCGCAGCCGCGCTGTTTCTCAACTACAAAACCGAATTTGAAACCCTCGGGCTGGAAACCCTCTTCACCAAAAAGCCGGGTGACAAAGGGTGGTTCGGAGTGACCTTCAACAAGCAGTCCGCCGAAGACAAACTCTCGCAGATTCTCGCCTACAACGAAGCGGAAGAGCGTGTGATTGTCGCCAAAAGCAAGGACGAGACTCCCACGTATTATTATCTCTTCGTCACGGCTTACAAAGACGGACTGCGCGGCACCTTTGACAAGAAAATCAAAAAGGGCACCGCCATTGCTTATCTTCATGTGATCCAACCGGAAAAGATCAAACAGAAGATGGTTTTCGTCGATGCCGCGAAAATGGCCAGCGAACTCGAAAGCCAGGGCCGGGTGGCACTCTATGGGTTGTATTTTGACACCGACAAGGACACGCTGCGCGAGGATTCGACCACCACGATCGGCGAAATCGCCAAGTTGATGCAGGACAATCCGTCGCTGAAAGTCCGGGTTGTCGGCCATACCGACAACGAGGGCAAAGCCGACTACAACCTGGACCTCAGCAAGCGGCGGGCCGCCAGTGTTTGCAAGGCCCTCAGCGGGGTTCACAGCATCGCAGCCTCCCGCCTCGATTCCTTCGGTTGCGGACTTTATGCTCCGATCGCCTCTAACGAATCCGCCGAGGGCAAGGCGAAAAACCGTCGTGTCGAACTGGTGAAACAATAGCCAAAACCTTCCCCATTCCGTTCTACCGTTCATGAGACAATTCGCAGACGTAACCGTTGTCAAAGTAGGCACCGGTGTGCTTACCCGAGTGGAAGACGGCACGCTTGACGGCGCCGCGCTGGTCCGGCTGGTCACCGCTTTGTCCGCCCTGATGGATGCCGGGCACCGCTGCCTGCTGGTCTCATCCGGCGCCGTGGGCTCGGGTGTGTCCTCATTTCAACTCGACGGCTATCCCCGCGACATCGTCACCCGTCAGGCCTGTGCCGCCGTTGGACAGGCGCGGTTGATGCAGACCTATGGCAGCCTGTTTGCTCATTTCAACATTACCGTCGCCCAGGTATTGCTCACGGCGGCGGATCTCGGCGAGCGGTTTTCCCATATTTCCAGCACCCTGCACCGATTGTTGGAGGAACCTCGCATCCTGCCGATCATCAACGAAAACGACTCGGTCGCGATCGATGAGTTGAAGCTGGGCGACAACGACGACCTCTCCTCGCGCGTCGCCGTGCTCATCGGCGCCAAACGCCTGATTCTGCTGACCAGCGCGGAAGGTCTGCTCGCGCCGGGATCGGATTCACCGATAGCCGAGGTGAGCGAGATTGAAGATGTGCTGCAATTCGTGCGCGACGACCAGGGCAGGTTTTCCATCGGTGGCATGGCATCGAAACTCAATGCCGTCAAGTATGCCGTCAATCAAGGGGTGGAAACCTGGATTGCCAACGGCCGCAAACCCGAGCGGTTGTTGGATATCGCCCATGGCAGCGCCATCGGCACCCGTTTTATCGCCCGAAACAGCACGGCTTCGGCGTGACATTTGCCCGAGCTGTGATTTGTTCCCTTCCGCACCGACCATGACATCCGCCGAGATCCATTCCACCATTCACTCGATGGGCAACAGCGCCCGACAGGCCGCATACGCCCTTGGCTTGCTGTCCGCCGGAGAAAAAAATGCGATTCTGCGGGCCATGGCAGCAGCGGTCCGGGGAAACACCGACAAGATCATCGCGGCCAACAGCCTCGACCTCGCGACCGCGACGGAAAAAGGACTGAGCGCGGCGATGATCGACCGACTCCGCCTTGATGCAACCCGATTGGAAGCCATCGCGGCGGGCATTGAACAAGTCGCCAGCCTGCCGGATCCTTGTGGAGAGGTGTTGGCCGAAACCACCCGTCCGAACGGCATGCGGATCCGTCAGGTCCGGGTTCCGATCGGTGTGATTGCGATCATTTACGAAAGCCGTCCGAATGTGACCAGTGATGCGGCGGTGCTTTGTCTGAAGTCAGGCAATGCCACCATCCTCCGCGGCGGTTCCGAGGCGATCCACTCTAACAAAATACTGGCCGAAGTCCTGCAGACCGGCGGCGAGACAGCGGGACTGCCGGCCCATGCGATTCAATTGATCCCCTTCACCGACCGCGAGAGTGTCGCCGTTCTGGCCGGCATGGATCGATTCGTCGACCTGATCATTCCCCGCGGCGGCAAGGGACTCATCGAAACCGTCGTTTCCCTCGCCCGCATGCCCGTGATCAAGCACTACGACGGCATCTGCCACACCTACATCGACAAAGCCGCCGATCCGGCCATGGCGGTGCGGGTGAGCGTCAATGCCAAGACCCAAAAACCCGGTGTCTGCAATGCGCTGGAAACCATGCTGATCCATCAGTCCGTCGCCCCCACCCTGCTTCCGGTGTTGGCCTCCGCTTTTCGCGAAAAAAATGTCGAATTGCGCGGCTGTGAAAAAACCCGGGCGATCCTGCCGGATGTTGTCCCCGCAACCGAAGAGGACTGGAGCACCGAATATCTCGACAACATTCTTTCCATCAAGGTTGTCGATTCGTTGGAAGATGCGATCCGCCACATCAACCACTACGGTTCCCATCACACCGACTGCATCATCAGCGCCGATGCCGAGGCAGCCGAAACATTTCTCCGCAGTGTTGACAGCGCCTGCGTTTTCCACAACGTCTCCTCCCGTCTCGCCGACGGCGAAGAATTCGGTTTCGGCGCCGAGATCGGAATTTCGACCGACAAGCTCCACGCCCGAGGTCCGATGGGCCTGCGCGAACTGACCAGTTATCAATACCGGGTCAGTGGCGATGGCGTGATCAAATGAATTGTCGTTTGGACAACCCCGCGAATTATGATCCGGGGATTTCGTTCAGGGTGTAATAGCCCTCGGGATGCCACATTTCGTCACCGGAGGCGGACTTGATGTTTTTCAACTGCAGATGATGCACGTGACCTTTCACCCGACCGTCGACTTTCAGCCGCACCTTGAGTTTGTCCGGTGAAACGGTGGCGGAGACAATCTTGGGAGTCGCTTGATCGACCTCCGGGCTGCCGTAGCCGGATTGATAGATGTAGGTCCAGGCCGCCATGCTGTAATTGGCCACGTCAGCCGCTGCCGCGGCGTCAACCGGTTCGGTAAACGTGACTTCAAAACCATCCTTGGTGGCAAAAAGGGTCAGCATTTCAAATGGGGTTTTTCCGGTCCATTTCACCCGTTCGAAATTGAACGGCTTGCTGCCTCGCGATCCCCAGCCGCGATTCGAACCGCCCGTGAACATGATTCCGCCGGCATCGAGACGGATGGGAATCAACCCGGATTCAAAGCCCTCGAGGAAATGAAACACCGCGCCCTGATAGATGCCGTTGACTTTTTCCAGGCAAATCCGCTGCACTTGGGAATGGCACTGCTCGGCGATGTAAAGTTGTTTGAGCCAGGGACCGAACTTCCCACCCGTGGTGTCCGCCACCAACCCGGCAGGTGATTGCCCGACCTTGCCGTGCGGCATCACCACCGCCGGAGGAATGAAGTTGGGGAATTTCGCCCGTTCAGTTTCAATGCGCGATCCGCTTTTGGGCTCGGGAGGCGCGTCCAGATTGGCCAGTTTTGCATAGACGTTCCCCGTGGGATTGCCTTGAAATGATCCGGGCTTCAGCCATTTCAAACTGGAGGAACCGTTCCACAAACCCTGGTTGTCACAGTAAAACGTGTCGCCCTCCGCATTGAAGCCGATGCCTCCGGGCGAACGGATGCCGGAACAGGTGGGAATCATTTTTCCCTCGGGAGTCACCCTCATGCACCAACCGCGCCAGTCGGCACCCGCACCGGCGGAACCGGTCAAACACAGGGTCACCCAGATGTTGCCCTCCTTGTCGGGGTCGGTGCCGAAAGCATACTCATGATAGTCGCCGCTGATGCCCCAATCGTCGCAGATGGTTTCAAAGGTGTCCGCCGTGCCGTCGCCATCGGTGTCCTTGACGCGTGAAACCTCGGGGCGCTGGGTCATCCACATCCAACCGTCCTTCCAGAACATGCCGAACGGTTCGTGCTGACCGCTTGCGAATTTTTTCCAGGTGACTTTCGTTAGGTCGTCGCCATAAGCCCCGTCGCAAATCCAGACATCGCCCCGCCGCGTCGCCACGGCGATCTTTTGTGCCGGCAACAACGCGATCGAACCGATCTCCATGACCTCACCGGGCGGGAGCGGGATTTCCTGACGGGTGTAATAGTCCGACAGCTGCGGCGCGGCGGCGGCGGATGAAATCAACAACAATGTGTGGAAAAAGCGTTTCATAAAATCTGTGTTCGGTGCGATCAATTCCAAGTGTAGCGGATCAGGACTTCCTTGTCTTTCAAGTCAAGAATCACGGCATTGCCAGCGTAGCGGAAGGTGGCTCCTTCGACCGCCACCTTGAGTGGACCGGACTCGAAACCCGCGGGCGTTTGTTGCTTCGCCTCTGCTTCCGCCTGAATCAACAACGACACCGGTCTTGTCATTTTGCCCGCTGTCTTGATCTTTCTGATCAATGACAGCCCCGGGCTCGTTGCAGCGGTGTAACTGTCAAGAATCCTGCCGCCCGATATCTCGACGGCAAACGTCGGATTGCCTTTTGCATCGAGCTGGTAGCCACGGAAGCGCGGCGGGGCATCCTTCGACACTGTCCATGCGCTCGCACAGTCGGCCGTGAAGGCATAGGCCATCTGCTTGCTCAGTCGTACAACTTCCTCCCCGGCAGGAGGTTCATTGCCGGTGCCGCGGTCGGTCCAGTGATGCCCGGCGTCGATGAATTCTCCCGTCCACAGCAACTCCGCTGTCAGATTGTCGCCGCTGTAGGCGATGTTGACGCCACCGGGGAATCCGAAGCCGATGCCGCGCGGCGTGGTGCCTTCGATGAAATTTCGATAGATGACCGTGCGATCTGCTGTTGGAGCGAGCATCATTTCAGGCCATGGCTTGCCGCGACCGGAGCCGGTTTCCTTGCTCAGCCACTTGATCTTTTTATCGCCCTTGGCCTTGATGCCGACTTTCAATGCCTCCTGGCCGACGTTTTCCACATACTCGACGCGGATTTTGTGAACACCGGCACTGAGCGTTTCGGATTTTTTCACGGTTCTTCCGGCCGGTCCGTTGGTGGTGATTTCACAAACCATTTTGCCATCGATGATCAATCGCGAGCAGTCGTCGGAGTCGAGTGAAAACTCATGGCTACCTTCAACTGTGGTAATTTCCCCTTCCCACATCATTGCGAATCCGTCGGTGTTCGCATAAGCGCTATAATCGATCAATCCCGTCGGTTCCTCTTCGACCGTGTTCGGTTTCAATTGGGAGAAGTCGGGCAGAGCGCTAAAGCTGGCCTTGTAAAAATGCGATATGAGTTTCTCAATCGGCACCTTGACATTTTCGAGCGGATGCAGCTTCAGCAGTTCCTCGGCTTTCCATGGCTGGTTGCGATCACCGAGTTCGGCGCGGACTTTTTTCACCTGTTCGGCGGAGACAGCGGACGCCTTGTTGCCCCACGAAGAGCGCACATGAGTCAGAATCGCAGCGATCTGATCATCCTTCAACGCCGCACCCTGGGGCGGCATTTCCAGATTGTAGGTCTTGCCATTGACATCGACCGGTCCATTGAAACCCATCAACACGATCTTGATCGCGCGGTCAGGATTTCCCAACGGCCACTCGGACCCCGCCAGAGGCGGAAACTGTCCTCCGGTGGCACCCTTGCCATCGACGGCATGACAGGCGGAACAATACTGGGTAAACAATTGCCCGCCGTCTTGTGCGAGGATCGGAAGTGCCGAGAGAAGAAAAAGTAGGAAGCGCATATGGTGAGTATGACAATCCGATACTTGGTTGGACTCGGCAATATTTCATGAATTCACGCCATTTTCAGCGGGCACTTTACAATAGGCATGCCGGGCATCATCATCGTCTGGTGAAAATCCTCCGCATCAAACTCAGGAACCTCAACTCGCTGCGCGGAGAGCATGTGGTGGACTTCACCCGCCCGCCGCTGGCGGATGCCTCTATTTTCGCGATCACCGGACCCACCGGAGCAGGGAAATCCACACTGTTGGATGCCATGACTCTTGCTTTGTACGGAAGGGCGGCTCGATATGCCAATGCCAGCAATCCCGAGGACATGATGAGCCGGCACAGCGCCGATTGCCTCGCCGAAGTCAGTTTTTCGGTTGGTGGCGAAACCTATCGGGCCGAGTGGCAGTTGCGCCGAGCCAAGGGCCGTGTGGACGGGAAAATCCAGCCGCCGACGCGATTTCTCTACAATTCCTCGGAAACCCCGCTCAACCGTCTGGCCACCGAATGCGGCAGACTGATCGAGAACATCACCGGGCTCGACTACGAACGTTTCCTGCGCTCGGTCCTGCTCGCCCAAGGGGAGTTTTCCCGCTTTCTCAAAGCCGATGCCAACGAGCGCGCGGAATTGTTAGAAAGCCTGACCGGAACGGAAATCTATTCGCAGTTGGGCAAACTGTCCCACGAGGAATACACGCGCCGGGAGTTGGATCTGGCCGCGAAAAAATCCGAACTAGGGTATTTTGTCCTGCTCGATGAAGAACAGCGCACCGAAAAAATCAGCCATCTCGACACGTGGCGACAGCAGATCCATCAAGCAAGGGGAAAAATCGACCAACTGCAAAAGCAACTGCAACGTGGAGAAGCCCTGCTTGTTGCCCGGAAAAAAATCGACACGCTGCAAAAACAACAGGACTCATGGGAACTGGAAAAACGGCATCATGCTCCGGACCTGAGCCGATTGGCTTTTCATCAAAAAACCCAGCCGTTCTCAGCAAAGCTCGCGGAACTCGAATCGGCCATCGCGCAACAGCAGACCAGCGGAAGACTCATGCAACAGGCTGCGGAAAACAGGCGTGATTTCCATCAGCAGTGGCTCACGACCTTGGGGCAAGCCCTTGCTTTTGCGAACGATGCGGTGAACAAAATGGAACATCATTGCAACGAGCTTCAAGAATCCCTTGATGCAGTGGCTTCGGACAACCGGACCTTGGAATCGTGCCTGAGCGAGAACGGCCATCACGAGGCCTTGACGGATTCCCTGCCCACGCTGATCCGCAAAAGTCACGAAGTCCACTCGCTGTCTGAGATGGTCCGGCAAGTCCAGGCACAGTTGGAATCGCTGCAAAGCGAGCGACAAAAAATGCAGCAGACTTTTCAGACTCTAACGTCCGAACAAGCGGAAAAGTCCGCCGCATTCGCTGCAGCAAAAGCGGCCCTTGACTCGTCCTACCAGACCCTGCGTGAAGAACTTATCACCCTTCATGTGGAGGATGCCTCTGTGGCGTTGCAACAAATCCGCCAGCTCGAGAACTCCCTTCGCAGCATGATGGTCCGCGCGGATTCAATCGCACAGGAAACTGAAATTGTCGGCAGCCTAGCCGCGCAAATGGCAGAGACCAGCGCGGAATACGAACGCTGCGCGGCAATCGTTGCGGCATTGCACGAACAAAAGCTTTCGGCGGAAACCGAACTCAAACTGCGGCGCGACCACCAGAATCTCGCCGAGAGAATGGCGGACCTCGACGGTCATCGCAGCCTGTTGCAAGAAGGGGAACCCTGTCCCTTGTGCGGCGCGGAACATCATCCCTACAAGGATATCAAAAACTCTGACGACTCCCTGCAGCAGATCAAAACCGCGGTGGCAAAAGCGGAGCAACTGTACAAGACGGCAGACGCAAGCCATGGCGAAGGGCTGGGCAAACTGACCACGCTGGAAGTCAAGGGACAGTCGCTTAAAAAGAATCTCTCTGACAGACAAGCTCTGCTGGATCAACAACACACACTGCAAATACAGGAAGCGAACAAGGTCGGACTGACCGACACTTCGCAGCCCAGCTTGACAAGCAACATCCGCGAATGCAACGAACAGAGCGAGCGAATCGAGCAGGCGCAGAAAAACTGGCTGGAGCAAACGCAGCAATTCACGAACGCAGGTCACGCTGTGGAGATGATGCAATCCCGCATGATCGATGCCGTGGCTCGCAATCAGGAGCTGGATGCCTTGATCGAAACCAAGCGCTTGTCGTTGAAGGAGAAACAACAGGAATCGGAGATGCTCACCCGGCAACTCCGCGATGCCATCGCGCCCTTCCAACTTCCCTTCCCCGATTTTTCGGAAAAAAATCCCGATCTTGCATCATGGCAGCAGGCGGCATCTCTCTATCAAAAAAACCAGCGCCTTCTCGATGAGGGGCGCAACAGGATCAATGTCGTGAATCAACAGCGACAACAATCCGAAAAGAACCTCACGGAATTCCGCAATCTTGAAGCGGACTGGAAAAAACGTCTGCCGATCAATGAAACTGCACCGCTCGCAGCCGCTTCAAGTCCGCCACCGACATCCTGGCAATCCCACCGCGACGCCGAGCAGGCCTCTCAGAAAATCGACCAGGCCCTGAACAGTGCGACAACTGAAGATGCCCTTTACCAGAGGCAGCACGCTGAAGCACTGGGACTTGTCGAGTTGCGCAGCACGGAACTTGAACAAAGCCTCGCGGGCTCTGAATTTCCTGATCTGGCAAGCCTGCGCGCCGCCATCCTGCCCGCTGCAGAAGCGCAACAATTGACATTGCTGGCTGGAGAGTTCGAACGCCGCGGCCGCGACTTGCAAACCCTGCTTGCGGAGCAGGAAGGAATTGTCACCGATCTCCAATCGCAGGACGCCCCTGATGAAGATCATTGCGTTAGATTGCAGCAGGAAAAAAACGCGCTCGCCATACAGCAGGAATCCATGCTGCGCGATCACGCCTTGTTGGAGGAAGAGCTCCGCCGTGATGGTGCACAACGCGTCGAACACCAGAGCAAAACTTCGCAAATCGCCGACCAGGAACGCGATCTCGAATCCTGGAGGATTCTCAAGGATCTGATCGGCTCACATGACGGCGCGAAATTCCGCCGCTTCGCCCAGGGAGTGTCGCTCGACATTCTCACCCATCACGCCAATCGACATCTCCGCAAACTTTCCCAACGCTACCTGTTGCAACGGCAGAAAAACAACGAGCTTGCCTTGGAAATCGTCGACCTCGACCAGGCGGGCACCACCCGCCCGATGGCCAGCCTTTCCGGCGGCGAGACTTTTCTCGTTAGTCTTGCTCTGGCGCTCGGACTTTCCGACCTCGCCGGACGCAATGTGCAGATCGACAGTCTGTTCATTGATGAGGGTTTCGGTTCACTCGACGCCGATGCGCTTGATGCCGCAATCTCCACGCTGGAGGCCCTACATCAGGACAACAAAACCATTGGCATCATTTCACACGTCGAACTGTTGAAAGAGCGCATCAGCACCAAAATCGTGGTGCGCAAACTTGCCGCCGGCACGAGCACTCTGGAGATTTTGTGAATCAGCAAATGACCGATTCTCCCTCGGTCGGAACAAAAACGCAGTTGGCCACGCCGAGACGGTCCGCCTCGCGCAACAGCCGCTCCACCGGTTCGTTCACCGGCTCGTTGCCTAACGGAAACGTGCCGTAGTGCATCGGGATCAACACCTTGGCTCCCAGTTCCATGAAGGCCCGCACCGCCTCCTCGGGGTTCATGTGCACGTCGCGACCACTCGGGGCATCGTAGGCTCCGATCGGCAGCAATGCGATGTCGATGTCATGTTTGCGACCGATCTCCTCGAATCCGGGGAAATACGCACTGTCGCCGCAATGGTAAACCGTCCTGCCACCCGAGCGGATGACATAACCGCCGTAATCGCGGTGGGTGTCATGAATGAACCGTGCCCCCCAATGCATCGCCGGAGTGTGGACCACCTCCAGACCGTCGAAATCCAGCATGTCCCAGACTTCCATTTCATGCACCGCGGGGAAACCGAGTCGTTTCACCAACGATGCGCTGCCCGTGGGCACGACCACTCCAGAGCTGGACTGCAATGTCTTGAGGCTTTTTTTGTGCATGTGGTCGTGATGGGCATGGCTGACCAGCACCAGATCGACTTCGGGAAGGTCGTGAAGATGCAATCCCGGTTCGCGGATCCGTTTCAGGAATCCCAGCCAGTTCGCCCAGTTCGGATCGATCACCACCGAACGTTTGCCCATTTCAACGTAAAACCCCGAATGACCGATCCAAGTGACGCGCACCTGATCTTCATTCAAGGGCAGGATTTCCAAACTTCGCGTTTCCCCCTGGCGTTTGCGGAAAAGCCCGGGCACCACGTGTTCGCGAAGCAATTGGAAATTTCGCTGGGGCCATCCCTTCGAAGGCAGCAATCCGCTGTAGTGTTCCGATTTCCTGCGCTTTCCCTGCCTGTCACTCATGCTTTCGCGAGGGCACTCTAGCACCGCAGTGGTGTTGTGCAATCGTGAAAACAACGACGCGACATTCGCGCCTCATCTGCGCCGGTTGCCGCCATTGCCACGCTGCTGACCACGTTGTTGCTGTCCTGCCGGAGCACTTCTGTTTTGACTTCCGCGCAGATGCCGTTCGGCGAGAGCTGCGACATGCCATTCATGACTGTCCCAGCGCGGAATCGGCATGCGGATGATTTTTTCAATGTCGCGCAGGTATTCCAATTCATCTTCCGAACAAAAGGAAACCGCCCGACCCTCGGCACCGGCGCGGGCCGTCCGGCCGATCCGATGCACGTAGGCTTCCGGTTCGTTGGGCAGGTAGAAGTTCACTACCAGACCTACGTCCTTGACATCCACGCCGCGGGCCGCGACGTCGGTCGCCACCAACACCGGGGTCAGGCCTTTTTTGAAGCGGTCGAGCGCCTTTTCGCGCTGGGCCTGGGACTTGTTGCCGTGGATCGCATCCGCCTGAAAGCCGGCGACGCAAAGGCTCTTGGCCAGTTTGTTGGCACCGTGTTTGGTGCGACTGAACACGATGGTCAGCTTCTGCTCTTTGGCCGCATCCTGACCGCGCAACAATTGCTCGAGCAGAGGACGTTTGGAATCGCGGTCCACAAAGCAAACCTGTTGGGCGATTTTTTCCGCCGTGGTGGTTTCGGGCGCGATGCTCACGTGCGCGGGATTGCGCAGAATCGACTGCGCGAGATCGACGATGTTCGGGGCAAGTGTCGCCGAGAAAAACAAGGACTGGCGCTTCACCGGCAGCTTCGCGACGATGCGTTTGACATCGCGCAGGAATCCCATGTCGAGCATGCGATCCACTTCATCGAGCACGAAGAATTCCACCTGGGAAAGGTCCACGTGTCCCTGATCAATGAGGTCGAGCAAACGTCCGGGCGTCGCCACCAGAACATCGACGCCGCCGCGCATCGCATTGATTTGCGGCACCTGGCCAACACCGCCGTAGATGAGGGTTTGGCGGAAGCTCACGTATTTTCCGTAGGTTGAAAAACTCTTGCCGACCTGGATCGCCAGCTCGCGGGTCGGAGCGAGAACCAGGGTTCGACAGGAACGCGGGCGGTTTCTGCCCGGGCTCTTGCTCAATGCATGGAGGATCGGCAGGGCGAAACTGGCGGTTTTGCCGGTGCCGGTCTGCGCGCAGCCCAGCAAATCGCGCCCTTGCAATAGCAGAGGAATCGCCTGCGCCTGGATCGGCGAGGGCTCGTTGTAATCAAGTTCGCGCAATACGCGGTGGAGCGGCTCTGCCAATTGCAAAGCCTCGAATGGTGTCGTGGTCATGAGTTGTTGAATTGCCGACTCCAACCGTGAATCGGTGGTCGGCGTGGCGATGAGGATTGGATGGTAAACCTAAAACAATCTCTCTCATCGACGAAGACCGGAAAAGGGCGGAGCTGATCACAGCGTCCGACAACGGCACAAGGCGCACTGCGCGGGCACACTAGCGTTCATGCGGCACAGCACAAGTGAAATGTGATTTTATTTTCGCCTCCTTGTCGTGTTCGACACGCGAAACCGGCGGGGGCCTCTCCCATGGAGTCAACGCATCGGGTTCTTGCGCACAACAATTTTCCTGCATTTTTGTGAAAAAGAATGGACCATTTTTCCTGAAATGACGGACTATTTCGCATGGCGTTCTCCGAGCCATTGAATTTCCATGCCCGACAACAACGTCATGATCGAACCCGAGTTTACCCCTCCGCGGAAACTCCCTGCCACTCTGGGAGAGGACAGGACGGGTGATGCCATCGCACTCATTGCCCGCATGGCCAAGGGGGATGGTGACGCACTGGCGGAACTGTACGAAATGTGGAGTCCGACTCTGCTCGGCACATCTGTTAAAATTCTCGGTGATCGTCACGAAGCCGAAGAAGTTGTCCAGGATGCCTTCATCCGCATGTGGCATCGGTCCGCCGACTATGATCCGCTGCTTTCACCTCCCTTCGCCTGGGCCTTCGCCATGATGCGGGGATACTGCATCGACCGGCTGCGTTTCCGGCATCGAAGCAAGCGCGATTCCTCGCGCGTTGTGCCCCTGCATCTGCACGCGCCGGCCGAAGAAAGCGAGGATCCGCAGGTGATGATGCTCGACGATTGGCGGCGCGTCCGTGCCGCGCTCGAAGCCTTGGAGCCGAATGAACGCAAGTGTCTGGAACTCGCCGTTTTCCTGGAATACACCCATTCGGAAATCTCGGAACACCTTGGCACGCCTTTGGGCACTGTGAAAAACCGACTCCGCCGCGCATTGGAAAAAGTCCGCAACCAACTAACACGACATGAATTCTGATCCACACGAATCCGCTGCCTGGCGGACATTTGGGATGCTTGATGCAGACGAAGCCTCCGGCTTTGACGATGCTCTGCGCCATGATCCCGAATTGCGCGATGCCTATCGGGAAATGAACAGCCTGAGCGCCGCCATCGCCGCAGCCAGCGTCGCACCTTTGGCGCCGCGGCCGGAACAATTGCAACGCCTCAAGTCGCGCCTTGACTTGAAGAAACCCAGTTCGATCAACTGGGCGGCCATCAGTGGCTGGGGTGCGGCGGCGGCGGTGACGACCGCGTTCCTGATGGACCACGGAAATGGATTATCCACTCACAATCCAACCCAAGCTTCCAAGAACCCGCAACCGGGAAAAAAATCCGAATCAACTGCGTCTCCGCAACAAGCTCCGAATGGAAACACCGGGTTGAGCGATGTGCCCCCCATGCTTTCCGATGCTGGCGACAACACAACCATGGCTTCGCTGGCGGCGCACGTTCTGGAGGCAACACAGACCCAAAACCAACAACTCAAAAAGGAACTCGACCTGCTCCGCGAAAAAATCCGGGTGGCCGACAATCGCGACAAACAACGCATCGTGCCCGTTCAAGGGCTTGCGTGGCCGATTGTCATGACGATGAAACCGCCCGGGGCAATCGTTGCGGCTGCTGCCGCCAACTTGCAAGCTCCCGCCATCACTGACGTGCTCGGCGATGCCCTGGCCGGCTCCTCCAGCATGGTGGATGGTCGCACTTCCGAGGCAGGAAAATCGGACAGTCCTGCCGCTGTGCCCATTTACGATCCCGCCACGGGCGAAGGCACCATTGTCATCAGCCTCCCGAAGGAATCAGCGGACGAGCCCCACTACCTATGGGTCATTCCGGAAGGCGATGGCCAGCAACCGGAGATTGTCGGCCAACTTCCCGCCATCAGCCCGGGAGGCCTTGGACCTGTCGCTTTCTCCCTCAAAACAGGGACGATCCCCCATAATTTCATCATCACCAATGATGCCGACGGCGAATCCGCGCCTCCTTCGGAAGCAAACACCATTCTCATCGGCCCGCAATGATCTTCCTTTGCGATATCACCAGAAGGTGTTGAGCGAGAAATGAAGCATCGGACCATCATTCTCGTCATCGGGACCAATGATCGGAAAACCCAAATCCACTTTTGCCGCCAGGCGATCTTCGTAGCGCCAGCGCAAACCACAACCTGCGGAAAGCAGGCGCCCGACATCTCCATCGTGCTCACGGTCGAGCGCGGCACCGTCGAGGAAAGTGATCGCCTGAAAATCCCCCGCCCACTCAGTATGATGACTGCGTGACTGCAATTCAAAGCTGCCGACAACTCCCTTCGAGGCGTAACCCACGGTTTCATCAAACCCGCGCACACGACCGACACCTCCGGCGGAGAGTTGGTCGGACGACAGCAAATCGGAATCCGCCCACTGCGCCTGGCAGCGGCCCGAAAGTGTCAGGAATTTTCCCAGTTTGACAGTGCGTTCCAGTTCGAGCCGTGCAATCCATGACTCGGCACCTTCGGCACCCAGCGCGATGAAATCCTCATCATCCGACCCCAACAAGCCCTGGCCGGGACTGTATAACAGCGAAAAATCCATGCGCGTCATCCCCAGGGAATCAAAACGCCTGCCTTTCCATCCGGTTTCCAGGTGAAAAAACCGCACCGTATCTCTGGTGTCGTCCGAAAAAAGATAATCATGATTGCGGAACTCCATGCCGAACCGCCACTCATGACTGATCGATTGCCAACGCGGCAGCGGGATCCGATAGACGAGCGCCATTCGCAAAAATTTCCCACTCTGGTCAATCGGACCCGCGGTGTCGGATTCGGACTCGGTGTAACCTAGCGAAAAGTCCAACAAATGTCTCTTCGGCAGCGGGATTTCATACGTTCCACTCACACCCCGCAGACTGTTATAATCGAGCGAGGATGTGAATTGCGCGGTCAGACGGTGATCGAGCGAAAACAAATCGCCATGCTGATATCCAAGAAACAGCCTTTCGTCACCGAGGTCGCGACTGAGTTGGTTGTCGATGCCCGCATACGCCCGCCATGGCTTGTCAGCCCGAATGCGCAGTTTCAAATCCAATGCATCGGGGGCAAGACCGTCACTGTAGGAGATGGATGCGCGACGCAGCGGGTTGAAATTGATCCAGTCGAGATCCTCCATCAACACATCCCTCGAGATGTCCTGCCCCGGACGGGTGCGAAAGGCATCAGCGGAGAATTTCAGTCCGAATGCAGGCTTCCCTCCGATAAATACTCCGCCGGCCCGGGCGGGGTACACGACCACGGCGATGAATCCCGAGGTGATTTCCTGTGGAGGGAAATCGACTTTTACAAAGACCTCCCATGACCGCCCCAAGGCGGACTCCATTGCATCACTCAACCGATCCAGCGATCGCAGCGTGACCGGACGACCGATGAATTTCCGCGCGGTCTCCCGCAAGGCCTGCGCGTCCTGTTCCGAAAATCCAACCACCTCCACACCCGCTTGCTTCTTTTTTTGAATGCGCAGTGCGGCATCGGGTTTCGTCCCCACCGCCAGTCCGAGCAATTGGGGAACCAACTCATCGTCCTTGCCTGCGATCACGCCACCGGACTTATCCAAATGGGACTGATCCGCAGCACCAGGGGAACTCAATGGCACAGGACGACTCGCATCCTCGGCGCCAAAACCGTACAACAAGGCAGGAAACAATGGGGAAATCCAGCAACAAAAAGTCAGGAGTTTCATCAGGGATGGAAAAATGAAAAGCCGCCAGAATCAACCGGCGGCTTTTGTGACAACATCATGCAGGAAAAATCAGCGAAGGAAAACGCGACCCTTCTTGACAACCGCGACGGGACCTTTCTTCTGTCCCTTGACACTCGGTGCGGCTACGTTTGCTTTCGCCTCAACCTCGGTGGCTTTGTCTTCCTGGCCCAAATCGCGTGATGCGGAATTTGACGCGCCATCACTGACCTCCCCGGTTGCAGGCCCGCCAGCCATGTTGTAATAGATCACGGGATTTCCCCCTTCCTCCCCTTCGCTGCCGCGCTTGATCCAGTCGATGGGGATTCCGATGACTTCTCCATCATCGATAGCGACTTCTTCCCCGTCGGTTGAAGTGCCGGCATCACCTTCTTCGGTGACGACGACTTCTTCCACGTCGGTTGGAGTGCTGGCATCACCTTCTTCGGTGACGACGACTTCTTCAACAACCCCTTCGTCCACTGGCTTGAATTCGACATCAGCAGGTGCATCCACATTGATGACTTCATCAGTGGGGTAGACCAAAACGCACACACTGCCATCCAAAACCTCAGGAGCCACAGTCGCGGCAGCGTCTTCAGCGCGGGCGGACGAAGCGGACATCAGTGTGACAAGGGAAACAACGGTAACCAGATTCGATTTCATTTTCATTGTGATAGATTTTGTAGTTTTTTGGAACACTTACGATCCGTTTATACACACTCGATTGGATCAGGCAAATGAAAAAAATGTGACATTGACGACATCATTCCTGAATCATGCCTCCAAATGCCTCCGCGCAGGCACGGTGATCGAGGGCGGGTGCCGGGGTCAGCCAGGACTCGCGGCGGAACCAGGTTTCCTGACGTTTGGCATACTGACGGGTGGCTTCGATGATTTTTTGCAGGCAGGTTTTTTCATCGCTGTCCCCTGCCCGCAGCGCGCGGATTTGTTCAATGCCGATGGCTTTGAGAATGGTGTGCGAGCATGTTTCATCAAGCTTTGCCACTTCCTGGATCGCGCCGCTTGCCATGATCGCGGCACTGCGCGCGGCGATGCGTTGGTGCAGAATGTCGCGCGGCATTTGCAGGACAAGGCCACGCAGAGAATGCACGGCGCTCTCGGCGACATGCCGCCACTCGTCGCGCTGTTGCGAGGAAGGAGCGCCGGTGAGCAGGCAGATTTCCAAGGCTCGGGAAACGTAGCGGCGATTTTGCGGGTTGATGCGCGCGGCTTCGACGGGGTCAACTTCGCGGAGTTGCGCGTTCAGTTCATCGAGACTGAGGGCATCGAGTTGCGAGCGGATTTGGGCATCGCCACGCGGCAGCGGCGAGGGCCCGTGGGTGAGGAATTTCAGATAAAGCCCGGAACCGCCGGTGACGATCGGTGTTTTGCCGCGCGAAATGATTTCCGCAATGACCGGACGGGCGAGTTCGCAGTAGCGTTGGGCATCGCAGGACTCGACGGCGGGAATCACTCCATAGAGGTGATGCGGGACTTTTTCACGGTCCTCCGGCGTGGGGGCGGCACTGAGGATTTCGAGGCCCCGATAGAGCTGGAAGGCATCGGCATTGACGATTTCCCCGTCGAACTGCCCGGCAAGTTCGATCGCCAGCGCCGATTTGCCGCTGGCCGTGGGACCGCAAAGATACATCGCTCGAGGGGTCATGACCCAGTCTTACAGTTCTCCGGGCGGAAGCAGGTGATTGTAGCGACTGAACTCCATGCATTTCCCCGTGAGCGTGTCGATCTCGGCAATCGCGCCGCAGAGTCGCACCGGCCCCTTGGCAATGGGGAATCGCGTCGGCAGGCCGGACTTGAAACGCCAGATCACCGATTGCGTGACGCGGCCCAGCACCGAGTCATCGGGACCGCACATGCCGGCATCGGTGAGATAGGCGGTGCCGTTGGGTAAAATGCAGTCGTCGGCTGTCTGCACGTGGGTGTGCGTGCCGACCACCGCGGAAACCTTGCCATCGAGCATGCGGCCCATGGCGATCTTCTCGCTGGTCGTCTCCGCATGAAAGTCCATGAAGATCACCTGCACACCGGCCGCACGAAGTCGATCCGCCTCCTCCTCCGCCCATAGGAAGGGATTTTCGAGCGGCGGCTGCATGAACGAGCGACCTTGCGCCTGCATGACCGCGACCTTTCCCCATTCCGTGTCGAGAACCACGCTGCCGGCTCCCGGTGTGCCGACCGGGTAATTTCCCGGGCGAAGCAGGCGCGGTTCGGTGGGAAAATAATGCACAATTTCCGCCTGATCCCAGACGTGATCGCCGGTCGTGATCACTGTCGCACCCGCGCGCAGCAGATCGATGGCGATCCGCGGGGTGATGCCGCGACCCGCCGCGGAGTTCTCGCCGTTCACCACGGTGAAATCGATCCGATACTGCTTTTTGATTTCAGGAAGCAAATGATGCACCGCCTTGCGGCCTGGTTCGCCCACGACATCGCCGAGAAATAGGATACGAATGGTAGATGCCATGGAAAATGGTGAATTGCTGCCGAAAACTAGAGAAGAAATCGGTGTTTGGCTACGGAAAAGAAACGAGTCTGAAATCAGTGTGACCGCCGCCAAAAAAACCGATCCGGGACCAGTGAGAGGATGTGAATCAAATCAAGTCCGCAACCATGAAGCAAAAAAAGACACACCCCGGAAGAAGTCATTCGATTTTTGCGCGAGTGCGACAGCAGCCCGCTGAGTCAGGAAGCATGATGACCCGTCAAGCATCCAGCCCCCACCGGATCACCCGGGGCAGCGAGCCCTGCCTTTGAGGATCTCCCTGGCTTGATCTCAATGGAAAATTTGCCTCATTTTATTGCTGTAAAAAAAATTGGGTTCTGCTAATTCCTAACCTGTCGATGAAATTGACATGTAACAACCCTTCGAACGACCTCTCCGGCCCCTTTCTCCCAGCAATGACCACGCATGGCCCAAACACCCATCCTTCCGCAAACGCGACTCCCTCCCTCAAAAGTGTGAATCCTCCCTCCACAAGTGTGACTCCTTACCCCGAAAACGGAACTCCTCCATCCAAAAGTGGGACTCCTCCCTCCGCAAAAGGGACTCCTTTTGTCGCAAACGGAACTCCTCCCTTCACAAAAGGGACTCCTTTTGTCGCAAACGGAGTCCCTTTTTTCTCAAACGGAGTCCCTTTTTTCTCAAACGGAGTCCCTTTTTTCACAAACGGAGTGCCTGAAATTGCCTGAAAACTCCATTTTCCCTTGATTTATCAACGTTTTCCTGTGCCCCCCTGCCATATCCCCCCAACGCCAAACAGAAAAACAAAAAACAACCAAAACATATGTCAAAAGTAAAACTAAGCCTCGACGAACTCAACATCAGTGAAAAAAGCCAGCTTGCCATCAATATCGTCACCGCGATGACTGGTAACGCAACCTACCCCACGCCGAACCCGGCACTTGCCGCCGTCCAGACTCTAGCCAATGCCCTGACCACAGCGGCGGCGCAAGCAGAGGAAAAACGCCGCGAATCGCAGATCGCCACCATCGCCCAAGACGAAGCAGAAGTCGCGCTAGCCGCCGCACTCACCCGGCTTGGTTCCTACGTAGAAAACACCTCCGGCGGCGATGAGGCCCTCATCCTCAGTGCCGGCATGGCCGTGCGGGAAACGGGCACATCAGCCGGCATCCCTGCCGCCCCCGGCCCCGTAGCCGCCACCACCGGCGATCAACCCGGCGAGGTGGATCTCACCTGGCCGCGCCTCGGTGCGGCCAAGTCCTTCGTGATCCAATACGCCACAGCGGCCGATGCCGCCGATGCGGACTGGAAATTCGCCATCACCTCCACCAAGAGCAGTTGCAGTGTGACCGGCCTGGGTTCCGGCACCCGCTACTGGTTCCGCGTCGCCGCCACCGGCAGTGCCGGCCAAGGCCCATGGAGTTCCCCCGCCACCGCCCGCACCATCTAACCGCGCCTTGACTCCCACCCCGGCACGCCTCACCCGCGCGCCGGGGTTTTCGTTCTTTATCATTGCGCATCCGACACCCTTCACTAGTCTCTTCCCATCTCATGCCCGCCAAACGCAAAGCCTCATCAGAAACCTCCACCGCCACCATCGGCTTCGAGGCCAAGCTCTGGCTCACGGCCGACAAGCTCCGCAACAACATGGACGCGGCGGAATACAAGCACGTCGTCCTCGGCCTCATCTTCCTCAAATACATCTCCGACACCTTCGAGGAACACCGCGCCAAGCTCCTCGCCGGCCAGGGCGATTACGCCGGGGCCAATGCCGAAGACCCGGACGAATACAAAGCTGAGAACGTCTTCTGGGTGCCTGCCGATGCCCGCTGGTCGCACCTCCAGGGGTCGGCCAAACTTCCCACCATCGGCAAGACCGTGGACGACGCCATGGTCGCCATCGAGCGCGACAACCCAAGACTCAAGGGCGTCCTCCCCAAGGACTACGCCCGCCCC
>Ga0114972_10000577_pt1 | contig 27199 bp, 29 predicted proteins | sample M_140807_EF_Meta_FD_87354 | JGI IMG/M metagenome (GOLD analysis project Ga0114972, IMG submission 87354) | Freshwater microbial communities from Lake Montjoie, Canada to study carbon cycling - M_140807_EF_MetaG | ecosystem: Environmental > Aquatic > Freshwater > Lake | place: Lake Montjoie...
GACTTACGCAAAACTCCGATCTCTTCGTTGGATTTAGTTTTTAATTCGGTCATTTAGTTAACTAAACTCCCTCATTAAAAACTAAATCCGCCTCGACCTCAGAGTTTTGCGTAAGTCCTGTTTATGACGAAAAAAAAGTCTGAATCCCGTTGTTATGCGCGTCCATACCATGGTAGTAATTGTATTTTGTAGCTTTTTGGGCTATGATCGTAGCAATATTGGCTTCAATGAGTGTTTATGACAGATCTTTCCTTATTGTTTTCTGAATATCGAAGTCGCGTACTTGGTTTGCTATTGCTTCATCCAGATAGTCGTTATCACGTTCGCGAGATTGCTCGTCTAACCAGTACAACTGCCGGGACGTTGCACCGCGAGTTATCCAAACTTGCCAAAGCTGGGGTACTGATACGAGAAACCAGTGGTAATCAAGTTTATTACCAAGCTAATCGTGATTTTCTTATTTTTCAAGAACTTACTTCGATTTTAAAAAAAACTACCGGATTAGTAGATGTATTGGTAGAATCCTTGGCGTCATTAGCAGAAAAAACACGCGCTCAGGATGACGTAGCTGGGGAGTTACGGAAAATTTAAATGATTAAAAATAAGCAAGATTTACAGGATAGTTTCATAATTTTACGTTTCTTCTGCAGCTTTTTTTCTGAGTGCTATAATACGTATGAGACCTTAGCTGACAAGGGATAATAATATGATTACCATGAATAAATTGTTTGCATATTTCGGGCTAATTTTTGCTCTATTGGGGTATCAAGCTGCAAGTCAGGCTGCAGTTGCTTTAGAGGATCTCAATGGCAATAAAATTTCATTGGCATCTTTGCATGGTAAATGGGTGTTTATCAATTATTGGGCCAGCTGGTGTGGGCCTTGCCTTGAAGAAATTAGTGCATTGAACCATTTTTATGCGACCAAACATCCGAAAAAAGTTGCTGTATTCGCCGTCAATTTCGATTCTTCTTCTGTGCCTCAACAACGCCGCCTCGCGCAAGAAAATGATATTGAATACCCTAGTTTAAATCCGCGCTCTTTAAAACCGCTCCATTTAGATGATATTTCTGTAGTACCTGTCACGTATGTTTTTGATCCCAATGGAAATTTGAATACCACTTTGTACGGTGGTCAAACTGAAGAAAATTTGCAGGCTTTGTTGAATAGTTAGATTTTTCACCATTCCCCAGGTGCGCCATCCTTAGACTCCCTGCCATTAAGTTAAGACCTCAGCCTAGCTCGCATGGCTTGTCCGGGGATGACGCATAAAATATGTGAGATACCTCACATTCTTCGCTTCGCTCTCTATGACGTTAGATTAGTTTGAATCTATTGAAAATAAATCTATGCACAATCTGGTGAGTCACTATTTTTATCTCTAAGCTGTGCTTAAAGCTTGAATTTAAGTCAATGTAGACCATAATTAAACTATTGGGCAGTGTTTTAAGGACTTAGCATGCCAACGTTTGATTATAAAGAACTAAGGAAAAAACTTGGTGAAACCCAAGAAGCTATTAATGAAAATTCAAACAAGCAGGTATCTGCTGCGTCTCGATTGTTGTTATTTGAATTAAATAAAGAAATAGAAAGTATATTGAGAACTGGGGGGGGCGGGGTAAGAAAATCTATTACGAATGCCCAGAAAAAGCGAATAGCTGAAATTTATGAACGACTGGATAACATTAAAACGGCGAATGATGGTATAGCAGCGAACCCTAGGTTTCTGACGAGGCTGTACCGAGGCGTGCGCGATCAAATAAATGAAAGTACGCGACCTATGAGTTTGGCAAGAAATGCGGCATTGCTTGTGGGCTGTTATGCTATCGGAACCCTTATTATGGGGGCTGCTCTTGTCTCTTTCCCGCTTTCGTTAGGGGCTATGGCTGCAGGGGCGGTTGTGTTTGGAATTTTCAAATTGGGATCGATGCTTGCTCGAGGGGTGTGGGATAAATGTAAGACCCCTGAGAAGCGTGTGAATGCACGTATGGATGCTGCTGTTGCAAAAGCGGGGATAACTATGTCTCAAACAGGGGCTACGCCATCAGGTAGCGTGCCTGTTGTTCAGACTGATAGTTCTTCACCACAGACTAATTCGCCGCGTTCGCGTGTCTTTACCTTAGGAACATCATCGTCTTAAGATTGGTTGCTACTGCGAATTTTTCAATTCAACACCCACTTCGCCAACACAAACAAAACGTTCCCAACGTTTTGTTTGCCTGGCACATAAATCATTGTTAACGAAGCACGTTGGTGTGCAATCACGACCAGTGGTAGGATCCCAGGAAATGGAATGGAATGCACGATATCGGGACGCGAAGTCATGAAGACGGTATATCCAATACCAACGCCAGTTTTTGCATTGAAATGCAACATTTTTTCAAATCCATAGCCGGCAATCGGTTCCACATTTTTATGAGAGTCTAGAAAAGTAAACGCATATAATTGATGCCAATCCCCATCTTCATCATAATAGCTTTTTCCCAATCCGCCGCCCCAGGGATTTTCGTTGTAAGTTTTATGGTTTGAATAATAGAAGCGATTATGCCAAGTATAAGCTGGAATTTGGAGCTCGATTTTACCATCGTACCAAATTTGATGGAGACGACGGCAAGTCGGCTGCAGTAATCTTGACACATTCGGGCAATCATATTTTGTGCTGCAGGAGTCTGCTTGTACTAGGGATGCAATCAGCAAAAGCACTGAAAATAGACAGTTTCTCATCTCAAATAATGGCCCACATGATGCCCGCCGCAATCAATGCGGTAACAGGAATGGTGAATAACCAAGAGAGGACCATGCGGCGTATCGTCGTCCAATTTAATTGACGCGCACTATGAAACACGCCGACACCTGCAATCGAGCCGGCCACAGTTTGCGTGGTGGAGACAGGCACACCAAAGACTGACGCCGTCATAATAGCCATAGCGGCACCGGTTTCGGCGGCACAGCCTCGTACAGGATTTAAATGGGTGATTTTGGTGCCCATGGTATGCACAATGCGCCATCCGCCAGATAACGTGCCCAAGGCCAACGCCAAATGGCACGTCACAGTAACCCATAAAGGCACAAAAAAAGGACCTTGTAACCATGAGGAAGAAAAGAGTAATAAAGTGATGATCCCCATGGTTTTTTGTGCGTCATTGGTCCCGTGGGTGATGCTTAAACAAGCGGAAGAAATCAGCTGTAACGTCTTAAATAATTTTTGATTGGTACGCGTATTCCGGACCCGCAAAATGCGATTGATGCAAAACATGACGATAATGCTGGCCAATAGACCAATGACTGGCGTAATTAATATACCAACAAGAATTTTACATAACCCTATCCATTTTAAGGTCACCCATCCGCCTTTGATGATGGCTGCACCCGCCAATCCGCCAATCAACGCTTGAGAAGAGCTGGCAGGAATGCCGTAGTACCAGGTTAGTAGCCCCCAAAAAATGGCGCTGAGCAATGCAGAAAAGATCAGATTGGCGTCGACAACGGGTAAACTGACCAAATCAGTGCCAATCGTTTGCGCAACGGCCATTTTAAAAAATAAAAACGCAATAAAATTGAACAGGGACGCCCATAACACGGCCTGAATAGGGGTCAATACTTTGGTGGTCACAATGGTGGCAATAGAATTAGCCGCATCATGAAAGCCATTGATAAAATCAAATACATACGCTGTTATCAACACGCATATGATGAAAAGCGTTCCTTGCTCCATCGCTGTTGCTGCCTCTTAAAATTGCTCCACTATATATAGTAACTACTTTTTATTAACAATTTTGATCCCCAGCGCATCATGGTGCGAATGACGTCGGGTAATGTGGTGCCGCCATGCTCATAAGCAGACAGCGCATGCTTATTTTCATCTATTGCCATTTGCTTCACAATGGCTCGACTTTTGAGGTCTTCTGCAGGCAGCGAGTATAAATGACTCTGTAGATGGCGGGTGACTTGCTCTTCTGTCTCGGCCAAAAATCCTAAGCTGATGCGATCGCCGGCCAAGCCAGCCAAAGCACCTATCACAAAAGAAGCGCTGTACCATAGGGGGTTGAGCAGGCTAGTGGTTGATTCAAGCTCAGACAAACGTTGTTCACACCATGCCAAATGATCGACCTCTTCTGCCGCCGCATGCTGTAAATGTTCGCGAATTGCTTCTTTGCGCGCAACCAAAGCTTGGCCTTGGTAAAGTGCTTGCGCTGATACTTCGCCCGCATGATTGACACGCATGAGTCCGGCGGCATGCTGTTTTTGGCGGGAGGTTAAAGAATGCTCGGGTATGTCGGTACCGGGCTTTTCGCGCGGCGTGGTGCGTTTCGGTTCGGGAAAAACCGTTTGTATGGCGGTGTCCAATAAAGCAATGCACTGATCGCTGAAAGAATAAGGGCGCATACTAGAAATAAATGAGGAGGAATGGCTCTGATTATATACCCAATAAACTTCAAAATGCTATGTTTTGGAGTTTATCCCCCCCTGCAAAGTATTCATGCGTATGATATACTTGAGTGCGGTTGAAACTACGGTTAACATTGTTCTCTTGTAGATGGGGCTGTGTAGACGACATTTTTTGCTGTCATTCTTGTTTAAGAGAATGCCCATATTAAAATTAGGAATAAAAGGTTATGTTTATAAAAATTATAAAAAATTGGTTTAAAAATTTATTTTCAGCGGGATCATCTGAAGCCCGACATTCTGGCGTGATTAAGTTTTTTGATCGCAAAAAACGCTTTGGATTTATTATTGCGAAAAACAATGATCAGGAATACTTTTTTCATGTAGCATCTACCCGTCCGCGTGATTTCAAAGGGTTGCAAGATGGTGTTGCAGTCACATTTGCGGTTATCAAAGGGAAGAAAGGGCCTCAGGCTGATCGGATTGAAATTGTAAAGGAATAATAAATGGAAGGGACAAAGTATCGTGCTGCTTCTGCAGTTCAAGAGCAAATTGTCGAATTGAATCGCTATTTGAATACTCGGATCCTTGGTCAAACCGCATTGATGACTCGCATTCTGATAGCGTTGCTAGCGGATGGTCATTTGTTATTAGAGGGTGCGCCAGGGTTGGCAAAAACCAGAGCCGTGAAAGAGTTGGCCGCAGGGATTGAAGGCTCGTTTCACCGCATTCAATTTACCCCGGATTTGCTACCAGGGGATTTGACTGGGACCGATGTCTACCATCCCGAAAATGGTTCATTTGTGTTCTTGCCCGGACCCATTTTTCACAATATGGTCTTGGCTGATGAAATCAACCGAGCGCCAGCGAAAGTGCAGTCCGCTTTGTTGGAGGCGATGGCTGAGCGTCAAGTGACTATCGGAAGCAAAACCTACCCACTTCCCGAATTGTTTCTAGTCATGGCAACGCAAAATCCTATTGAACAAGAAGGGACTTACCCATTGCCAGAAGCGCAATTGGATCGATTTCTGATGTATGTCACTATTTCTTATCCGGGTGAATTGGTAGAGCGGGAGATCTTAAATTTGGCGCGCCAGGAGGCCTTGGTCCAACACGGTACAGCCAAAAGTGATGCTCAATCTTCAATCAAACCTTTGCCACAATCCGTCTTGTTTGAAGCGCGTCAACAAGTGCTCCAAGTCCATACTAGTCCTGCCTTAGAACATTATATTGTGCAGCTGGTGGTTGCTACACGCAACCCAACCCCGCATAGTGAAACATTAGGTCGGTGGCTACGTTTTGGCGCGAGTCCGCGTGCGACGATTGCCTTGGATCGTTGTTCTAAAGCGCACGCATGGTTGGCGGGGCGTGATTTCGTTACGCCGGAAGATATTCATGCGGTTGCACATGAAGTGTTGCGCCATCGAATCTTATTAACTTATGAAGCAGAGGCAGAGGGTGTGCGTTGTGATGACTTCATTACCGAATTACTCCGCCGCGTGGCTGTGCCATAATACTTGGGTGAGGGCACTATGCAAGCAGGCTTAGCCGTTACGGTGGCAGAGCTGATTGCTCTTGCTGCGCAAGCACAACGTGTGCATTATCCACCTAAAGGTTATGCTGCGCGTATCGGGCTGCATCAATCTCGCGTGCGCGGACGCGGCATGGATTTTTCGGAAGCGCGAAATTATCAAGCGGGTGACGAGGTCCGGCACATGGAATGGCGGATGACAGCCCGCACCGGTCGGCCACACGTAAAAGTCTATCATGAAGAGCGTGAGCGACCCGTGCTGCTGGTGGTTGATTTTTGTACATCCATGTTTTTTGGGACAAGAGTGGCTTTCAAATCTGTGATTGCTGCGCGCTTAGCTGCGATATTGGCATGGACAGCAGCCGAGCAAGGAGATCGAGTGGGTGGCCTGTTGTATTCTGAGGAGGAACACAGAGCGTTTACCCCGCGGACTCGACGTGCGGGTGTCTTGCCATTTTTGGCTGGGTTAAGCCATTACTCCCAAGCAAATCAACCGCTTAGTGACCAAGGGACTCAAGCATTTGATCAAGCTTTGACACGGATCCAGCGCTTACTTAAGCCCGGTAGTATTGTGGTGATCATTTCGGATTTTTATCACTGGCAAGATCACCATGAACGTTTGTTACGACGTCTCAGTGGGCATCATGATTTGTTGGCCTATCATATTTGTGATCCGTTGGAATTGGGGCCACCGTTGCCGCAATTATACGGTATGTCGGATGGAAACCAAGATTTGTTAGTGGACACTAGCTTAGATAGTGTGCGTTTTGGCTATCAATTCTATTGTGAACAGCGGATCACGACGTTAACCCAGCAAATGCAACGTATTCCTATGCAGTACACACAAGTGACCAGTGACATGAATTTGGCACTGTTAGTCAAACACACCTTTCCACAGCGTTTGAGGTCACGATGAATTCAGATCAGGATCTTCTCCAACAATTGCATGATATTCATTTGCCCGCAGCACTGGGTAGATGGCCGCTGGCCACTGGATGGCTTGTATTGTTGGGTATGCTGTCACTACTCTTGATCTTAGGGGTTGTGTGGGGCTGGCGTTGGTTTCGACGTGGAAAAGTGAAACGCGAAGCATTGCGTGTACTCGCCCAGTATGAAAAAACTTATTACGCCGAAAGGGATACCCAGACTACGAGTGCGGCGTTGAATGAATTACTCAAACGAGTCGCGTTGGCATATTTCCCCCGTGAGCAAGTAGCACAATTGCATGGCAAAGAATGGTTGGTTTTTTTGCAGGAAACCAGTAAAAAATTAGATTTTTTGACAGAGGGTGAGGCTTTTTTATATGCGCCTTATCAACCTAATCACCCGCGGGATTTGCGGCCGTTATTTCATTTGGTACGCAGCTGGATTGTACAACGGGAGCGGCCATGTTTGTCTTAGCCTTGCCTTGGGTGCTTGTATTGCTGCCACTACCTTGGTTGTTATGGCTTTTAATTCCACCTGTTAAAGCGCAAGTTTCCGCAGCGTTGAAAGTGCCCTTTTATACGGCCATGCAAACTTTGATCCAACAAGACAAAACGTTGCTGACCAATCGTGGGCATGTTTGGTGGCTCATGCTGGCTTGGAGTTTGTTTATAGTGGCTTTGGCGGGTCCTAAATGGGTTGGGGAGCCGCGCCCACTCTCACGCGATAGTTACAATATTATGTTGGTTTTGGATATTTCTCCCAGTATGGGTGTGAATGACATGGTGGAACATGGCCGCAGGGAGACACGTTTGTTCGCGGTGAAACGCGCGGCCAAACAATTTGTGGGCAAACGTGTGGGAGATAAAATTGGTCTGATCTTATTTGGGGAGCAAGCCTTTCTTTTGACCCCGTTGACGTATGACCGGCGCAATGTGGCGCAACGTATTGATGATGCGACGGTGGGCCTGGCTGGTAAATCGACGTCCATGGGTGACGCGGTGGGTTTGGCCATCAAGCGTTTGCAACAAGCGCCCGCAGAAGGACGGATGATTGTGTTGTTGACGGATGGCGTGTCTAATTCTGGGGTATTAACGCCGCTGAAGGCCGCAGCGTTGGCGCAAAGCGAAAAAATTCAAATTAATACCATTGGGTTACATTCTAGTTTGGATCCCAGATCGTTCGATGGTTTGTTTTTGAGTATGTCAGGCGCTGCTGATCTCGATGAAGACACGTTAAAAGACGTAGCCAAGACAACGGGTGGGCAGTATTTTCGTGCGACCGATCCGGCCTCTTTGGAGAAAATTTATGAGCATATTGATCAGATGACGCGAGTAACCCAAGATCAAGCGGAAATTCGACCGCAATATGATTATTATCCTTGGTTTTTAGCCCCTGGGTTGTTGATTGTTTTCGTCTTATTATTGGGTCGTGCGGGATTGGGATGGCATCAATTTACTTTGGGACAAAAAAATGAGTGAGCTGCATTTTTTGCGCCCATTATGGCTGTGGGCCTTATTACCGTTGATTGGATTAGTAATCGGATTGTTGCAACGCAGAAGCGCTGTGTCGATTTGGTCTAAAGTCTGTGATGCACATTTGTTGCAGCCTTTGTTGATCTATCATGGTCGGACGCAAAGACTAGCAACGGTATTGGGTGTCTTTTGTAGTCTGTGCTGCATGATTTTAGCTCTGGCCGGTCCGACTTGGTCAAAGATTTCCGTACCGACTTACCAACATTTAAATCCACATATGATTTTGTTGGACTTATCGAGCACGATGCTGACGCAGGATTTGTCCCCTGATCGTTTAACGCGTGCCAAATTTAAAATCCATGATCTTTTGGCATTGCCCAATGCTGGGCAATTTGGATTGATGGTCTACTCAAGCGAACCGTTCGTGGTGTCACCATTGACGGATGATGCTCAAACCATTGATATTTTATTAGCCTCCTTGAGTCCTGATATTTTGCCGGTAGATGGCAATCATTTAGAACAGGCGCTTATGGAAGCCCAAACCATGTTTACAGATATGGGGCTGCATGCTGGCGATATGTTGGTTTTAAGTGGACAGGTTCCTTCGGCCGCAGCGGTCGATGCGGCGCAAAAATTGGGGCAAGAAGGGTACACCGTTTCAGTGATGCCATTATTGGCAGACAAATCAGCTCGATCGTTATTTGCGCCATTGGCCAAAGCGGGTCATGGAACCGTGTTGGCGTTTACTGATTCCGATGCAGACATCCAAAAATGGTTAACATCGCGCAGCAAGGCTTCGCATCGCTATCAAATGAACGAACAGGATGATGTGGCGATTTGGCGAGATCAAGGCCGGTGGTTCCTGGTAGCTGGATTACTGTTCTTTTTACCTTTGTTTCGTCGCGGATGGTTTGAGAGGATTGGGGCATGAACAGGTTGCGGTGGATTGGGATAGTGCTCGGAACGCTTTGGCTGATACCTGGTCACGCTATGACTTGGCAAGATTGGTGGAAAACCCCCGATCACCAAGCAGAAGCGTTATGGAATGCTGGGCAATTTGATCAAGCCGCAAAGTTATTTCAGAGGCCAGACTGGCGCGCTACTGCAGCGTATCGTGCTGCGGACTACCAGCGAGCTGCGCAAAATTATTTGGGATTACAGACGACAGATGGTTACTATAATGCAGGCAATGCTTTGGCGAAATCAGGCCAATATCAACCTGCCATTACTGCCTACAATCAGGCATTACAGCGCGATCCACAACACCAAGATGCTTTGTTTAATCGCCAAATAGTGCAAAAATTATTGGACAAGCAGAAGCAATCTCAGTCGGATAAACAGCAGCCATCTCAATCGGACAATAAGCAGCCATCTCAGTCACAACAATCGCCCTCTTCTTCTTCACAAAATTCGAAGTCTTCGCAACAGTCAGAGTCTAAAAAGGATGCTCAGCCGCAACCTCAAAAACCCGCTGAACTCTCCTCGCCACCTCCTAAGACGTCTGAACCGACTGAGCCCAAGGAAGCCAAATCCTCTGCACAAAAGCATCCTGTCAGTCGTTCTGAGCGTGAGGAGCAGCAAGCCAAAGAGCAATGGTTGCGTTTGATTCCAGACGATCCCGCTTATTTGTTGCGCGAGAAATTTTTACGCGATCATTTGCGTCGGCAAAATGGGGATGGAGGCGCATCATGAGGACATTTATGCGAAATGGTCTACTGTGGTTATGCGTAGGCTGGTTGAGTTGCACAGCGACATGGGCGCAGGGTATTTCTGTGGATCTCGATGCGTCGCAAATTGAGGTGGGTCAGCAAGTTAGGCTAACGCTCACCTACGATCCCAAGGAAGCGCAAGGGACGCCTGATTTAAGTGCTTTACGGACAGATTTCACCATCATTGCGACCGAACAAGCGATGTCTTATACCGTAGTAAATGGTCAGGCGCGCTCTATTGGTCAATGGGGGATTGTGCTAGAGCCCAAACACAGCGGTATGATTACTATTCCGGCATTTCATCTGGGTGCTTTAACCAGTGTTCCGGTGCAATTGAATGTAAGTCCTAGTACACCGCAGCCATCTTCTTCACAGTCTGACGCCAAAAATATGCCAGTGGCCGATTTGAAAAATGATGTGGCATTGACTGTCAGTGTTGATAATAAAAGCCCTTATTTGAATCAGGAAATTTTATATAAAGTTAACCTTGTCACGCGTTATCCATTGATTAATGTGCGGTATGAAGCCCCGCAGGTAGAGAATGCGATTTTATTTCCAATAGGGGAAGGTCAACAATATCAAACGATTCGTGAAGGGGTTTCTTACCAAGTAGACGAACAGTTGTACGCTATTTTTCCGCAAAAAAGTGGTCCGGTAGTGGTTGTCCCCCCGACTTTGCATGCTTTACGCTATGCCAGTAAGCCGCAACCTGTCACGCTTTCTGGAGACGTTGTAACCTTACAAGTGCAACCGCTACCTAAGCATTTTGCGCGTCGCGAATGGTTGCCGTCCAAATTAGTGCGTGTGCGCGAAACTTACGATCAGTCTGGTACTGAATTGGTTGAGGGTGCTACCATCGTGCGTACTATTGAATTGCAAGCCCAAGGTTTGGTAGCGCAATTATTGCCGCAAATTTCTTTTCCAGAGAGCCCCGATTTGCGCACTTATCCTGGTCAGGCAGAGCAGGATAATCGAATCCAGCAGGGGGAGCTTTGGGGCAGATCCAAAATGAAAGTCACTTATGTTTTTCCTCGGTCGGGTAAAATTGAGTTGCCGGCTATTCGTGTGCCATGGTTTAACGTCAAAACTCAAAAACTGGAGATGGCAGAATTGCCGGCCAAATCTTATGACATTCGTTCTGCCAAACCCATAAAAACCTCCAAGCCATTTAAGCCAAAGTTTAAAAGACACGCCGTAGCATCGCAATCTAGCCCTATCCCTATCCCTATTTCTGTTTCTCATCCTGTGTCTTGGGAAGTGAAACCCATTGTGCTGCTTTGGGCGGCGGCGGGGATCAGTATTCTAGGGCTGCTTTTTGGATTATGGAATCGAGGTTTGCGTGATTTAAGGCCATATAGAGCATTGCGTGCTGCTTGTAAGAGCAATGATGTGGCACGCACCAAAGCGGCATTGGTAAATTGGGGTTGTCATCAATGGCCAGATAAAGACATTGCGCATTTTATTGATATTATGCCGTTTTTGCATAAAGATGATGCATTATACACAGCGTTGCAGTCCTTTGTTGTCGTGGCGTATCACCCAGAATATACGGCAAAGTGGCAAGGTGCGGCATTGTGGCATGCTATTGTGGCCTATACAAAACATCGGACACCCAAGAAAGCCAAGCGGACTAAAGCTCCTGTTATTCCACCGATTTATCCATAGAGGAAATGAGATTATGGTAATTCCCCAAGTCATCCTGAACGCAGTGAAGGATCCCCTGAAGTCGGCACGGTGCTTAACTCTGAGATCCTTCGCGCAAAAAGATGCGCTTAGGATGACGTACCAGGGGAGTTACAGATTATGACCAAAGCAATTGTTTTATTGTCCGGAGGATTGGATTCCGCGACCTGTCTCGCTTTGGCTCATGCTGCAGGTTACGCTTGTTATGCGCTCAGTTTTGATTATGGACAAAAACATCGTGCCGAGCTGCATGCCGCGCAGCGTTTGGCACAGCGTTATGCGCTTGAACATAATATTATGGAGGTTGCTGCGGTAGGACGCTTGGGCGGATCGGCGCTTACTGATGCGCAACATGCTGTGCCGGATCATCTAGATACGCTAGATATTCCCCTGACTTATGTGCCAGCGCGCAATACGATTATGTTATCTTTGGCATTGGGTTGGGCTGAAGTATTGTCGGCAGAGCGCATTGTAATGGGTGTTAGTTCAGTCGACTATTCTAATTATCCGGATTGTCGCCCGGAATATATTGCAGCGTTTCAACGTGTGGCAGAGCTGGCTACGAAACGAGGTGTAGAAGGCCATCCTTTGGTGATTGATGCGCCTTTGATTTATAAGTCTAAAGCAGAAACGATTCAATTAGGGGTTTCTGTGGGGTTGGATTACGCGCAAACTGTGTCATGTTACAGAGCAACTGATGCGGGCTTGGCTTGTGGCGCTTGTTCGAGCTGTCATTTGCGAAAAAAAGGGTTTCAAGAAGCAGGAATAGTTGATCCGACACGGTATTTAGTCTAAGTTTTAAAGATGTAGGTTGGACCTTGGCCTAATTGCACTAAGTTAAGGAAAAAACACTGATCCGTTCGGGCTGAGGAGAGGCACTAGCCTCGTCTCGAAGCCTTGGCAGATATGCTTCGAGACGGCGTAAACGCCTCCTCAGCACGAACGGAACGAGACATGTTTCTTAATGTAGTGCCATTCGGCGAAGTCCCATCACGCTTTTAAGGAATTCCCTATGTTTAAGAAATGGACAATGATAATCGGTTTGTTAATACCATTAATGGGGTGTAATTCCTTAGCTTTTTTGCAGGGAAAAACGAATCAACCGATGATTCCAATCAAAATCGAAACGTTGTTTTATACTCCGGGCGATTTTACGCGCATTGATGTGCGGGGCGAGCTCATTTTAAATATCCATACGGGCGCGCGCAGCGCATGGTTTAGTATGCATGGCGACTCACGCGACCTTCGGAATATTGAGTGGAAGGTGAAACCGAAAAGTAAAACTTTGCGTATCCGGCTGGATGGTCGATTTCCGAAACATGGTCCTGTCACGATTGATATAGGCGCGCGGCAGTTAGACGCCATCCTTTATCACGGTAATGGTAATGTGACTGGGCGCAGATTGTATTCCAAACAATTGGATGTGGAAATTGATAATTCTAAAAATACGGCTACGGTGCTCGAAGGCCGAATGAATTTGCGCCATGTGTCTTTGAGTGGGGACGGCAAAATACAGCTCAATGGTGGCGGGAATAATTCTATGGATCTTACTATCAGAGGTAAGGTGCATGCGAAAATCACGGGAACGACTACGCCCAAAAAGATCGATATGGCGGGCAGTAGTTATTTAAATTTACCTCAAGTTAGAGCAAAAAATATGCAGTTGACTATGACCAGGGACTCTAACGCTCAAATGGCGGGTACTGCTCAATGGGCATTGATCAAAATGGATGGCAATGCGCACTTCAATGGGCGTTCTTTGCGTATCACGGAAGCGTTTGTGAGAACGGATGATTATGCTATGGCCTTGATTTATGTGACAAGTACACAGCATGCGCTGGCATCGGGTCAGAGCAATATTTATTATTACAATGTGCCACCTATCAAAATGATTTTATGGCAAAGAATGGAACAATATTGAATTTGGGTGCGGAGAAGAGCAGCAAAAAATCTAATAAAAAGCAGTAGTTAGGTAACATACTTTGTTATCTTTAGCTCGAGTAACACTGGATGATACTAGGAATGTTTTTACGTTGGGGTGAAAACCAGGATTGTATTATTAAAGAAAAAATTTGACGCGGCTCTGCTCTATTTTAGATAATTTAGTCCAAAAGGAACATAAGATTCTAGTTTAGAATCATGACTGACAAACATTTCCTTCCGCGAAATACACTGCCAAATGATGACTCTATCAAAAGGATCTTTATGCTCTTCTACCAAGGGCAATTGGTAAAAACCAGCGAACTCATCTGCGGTAATTTCTGCAATATGAATACCCATTTGAGTCGCGAAGCGCGGCAGTTCATTAGGCAATACCCCCGTTAAACTTAATTTTCCCAACCGATATTTTAATGAAATTTCCCAAAAACTAACTGAACTTACGGAAACTTGATTTGTTTGGTTTGCCAGAGCGTTTAATGTCTGGTTGGGTAGTTTTTCAGGAGAGAATAACAGCCATAAAAACACATGAGTATCAATTAAGAACTTAGCCATGTCCCAAAAACTCATCGTCTGTCATATTAAAATCTTTGTCCAGTGTAAATGATGCGCAATTTTTCAGTGCGCCAAATACTCTTGGATTTTGATGTTCTAAAGATTGGTCATAGGGAATTAGCATAGCAATTTTCTTATGGTTTCTACCATATTCAATAATGAATTTTTCACCATCTTCTTGTACGCTATGTAAAACGGCTGAGAAGTCATCTTTTAATTTTCCAACTTGGATTGTTTTCAAGATATAGACCTAAATATTAATCTTATTTGTCAAAGGTTAGTACCAACTTGACAAGTTGTCAAGTTGGTGCCAATCAAGATCTCCTGGATGCCTCGTACAAGCCGAGGCACGTAGGCGGGGGGAGCAATTGTCAACACGCCCTACTTTGCGACTAAAGATTAATGGCCTGCAACAACACACCCCTATCCGTATCCAACGGCAAAACATGCGCAGACTGTTCTAACCAATGGATTTGGACTGCTTGATTCGCATAGCGTTGTGCGACGGTTTGTACATCGATGACTTTGTCATGGCGACCTAAAAACAGATCGGTGGGGCAATTGGGTTGCGTGATGGTTTGGGAATGGATAAAGGACAAAACTTCTATGATGGCGGAAATCGGCAGGCGTTGATAAACCAGTTCTTGAAATTGATCTGAAAAAATATCTCCGGCATGATTGGCCATGGTTTTCCAACCCACACTACGCAATCCTTGCGCAGCCAAACAGGCAAGATAGGCCGGGTAATACAGTTTTAAAGCGGGTGCTAACAAATATAAATGGTGCAAACGAAATGTTTGCGACAACTCTAGTGCCAATGATCCCCCTAGCGATAAACCAACGACACTGACCTTTGCATAATCATTCATTAATTTTGCACAGGCGTTGTGTGTGGTATCTCGCCATTGCTGGGCAGTGCATTGCGAAAATGCCCTAATAGATTGCGCATGTCCTGGCAGGATGGGGCACACTATGCGATCATAGCCGGTGATTAACGGAAGCATCGCACGATATACCGCCGGAGATGACGCAAACCCATGTAATAATAACAACGCATGATCCTGCCGTGGCGTGACGATTTGATCAATAGCCGCAAGATAGTGGGCTTCTTGTGGACTCAGTAATTTGACTATTTTGCCCTGATGGAAAAATGCAAAATCACTGAGTTCCATTTAATAAGATTCCATTAATTTGTGAGGCAAGCTTTCAATCCGACCAGCCTGAGTGATTTCCACATAATTTAATTTACGTTGTAATTCACTGACTGTATCAGCACCGGCATACGTGAGGCCGGAGCGCAAGCCACCTACGATGTCGGAAATAATCATATCAGCACAGTCGCGGTAAGGTACATCCGTGCTCACCCCTTCTGCCGTTTTCCATTCATGCATTTGACCCATAAAGCCCTCTTGCGCTTCGCGCGAGGCCATGCCGCGATAACGTTTGACTTGGGCGCCATCATCTTGGGTGATGATGTCACCCGGCGTGGGTTCTGTCCCGGCTAGCATACCACCTATCATGACAAAATCTGCTCCAAATGCTAGGGCTTTTACTATGTCGCCAGGCGTTTTTAGGCCACCATCTGCCACAATAGAGCGATCTGAGCGTGCGCAATCTTGAATGCAGGTGAGCATCGGGATACCAAATCCAGTTTTAATCCGCGTGCTGCATACTGAGCCGCCGCCGATGCCGGCTTTAATGATATCGGCTCCGCATGAAGCTAGATAATCTGCGCCCGCATAGGTTGCGACATTGCCGGCCATGATACACCGGCTGCCCAATATTTCCCGCAGAATTTTCAGGGTTTTTCCGACATATTTGGCATGTCCATGGGCTACATCAACACAGAAAAAATCGGCTCCGGCATCGCGTAATGCTTCGGCGCGCTCTAGCTCCGCTTTGGAGCAGCCTACGGAAATAAACACTGATCCTTTGCAAGCTCGAAATTCCTTGATGTTATCTTCGATACTTAAAAAGCGATGCAAAACACCGATGCCCCCTTTGGAATGCATAAAATTGGCCATTTTACTTTCGGTAATGGTGTCCATATTGGAGCTCATAACGGGCAAAGACAGCGTGAGTTTATTCAATCTATCCGTAACCGTAGTATCTACGATGCGTCGAGATTCATGATGGTTGTAAGCTGGGACCAACAGCACATCATCAAAGGTAATGGCGCGTACTGACATAATAACTCCTAAAGATGTTCGGCAGCATAGAATGCTAAGCGGGATCGCTCACCTCGCGTCAGCGTCATATGGGCACTATATTCCCAATTTTTAAATCGATCCACTGCAAATGTAAGACCCGAAGTGGTCTCGGTCAAATACGGGGTATCGATTTGTTTGATGTCACCCAAACAAACGATTTTAGATCCTGGTCCAGCGCGGGTTACCAAGGTTTTAATTTGTTTTGGGGTAAGATTTTGTGCTTCATCAATGATGATAAATCGATTGAGAAACGTGCGACCGCGCATAAAATTCAAGGAACGAATTTTGATTTTATTTTTCAATAAATCATCTGTTGCATTTTTACCAAAACTGCCGCCTTCTTGATTTCCGTGTAAGACTTCGAGATTATCCATCAGCGCGCCCATCCACGGCGTCATTTTTTCTTCTTCTGTGCCGGGCAAAAATCCAATATCTTCTCCGACAGGAATGGTGACTCGTGTCATGATGATTTCTGTGTAACGCCGTTCATCTAGAACTTGCGCTAATCCTGCAGCAATGGTTAACAGAGTTTTTCCGGTGCCTGCAGATCCTTGTAACGTGACAAAATCGACATCGGGATTCAGCAGTAAATTAAGTGCGAAGTTTTGTTCTTCGTTGCGGGCGGTGATGCCCCATACTGCATTTTTTTCAAGGGTATAATCTCTCGCCATCTCAACAATGGCTTCTTGGGCTTCTACTTTTTTAACAATGGCTTTGAATTCACGATCTTCCGTGAGCAAACAATCATTGGGGTTCCAGTCGGATACGAGTGGGCCCTTGATGCGATAAAACGTTTTGCCACTGTCTTTCCATGCTTCCATGTCTTTGCCATGGCTATCCCAGAATTGATTGTCCAAATGATGCAAGCCACTGTGTAATAAGGTGACGTCGTCCAAAACTTGGTCTGTATAGTAGTCTTCAGCAGGAATACCTAGAATTCCTGCTTTGATCCGCAAGTTAATGTCTTTGGATACAATTACAATTTGGCGTTCTGTTTCACTTTTTTGCAAACTTAATGCGATGGCCAATAAAGTATTATCGACATTATGTCCAGGCAATGAAATAGGTTGCACTTGCTCTAAATCGGAAGCTTGAAAAAACAATCGGCCGGAGCTTGATATGTTTTGTTTAGACATAAAGCTGGGAATTTTTAATCCAGCGACTATTTCAGCATGGGTGGCGCCACTCATTAATTCAACCAACATACGATTTGTTTGGCGGACGTTGCGTGCTAGTTCAGAAATACCATTTTTGTGTCTATCCAGCTCTTCTAAGACAACCATGGGTAAATAAATGTCATGCTCTTGAAAATGATAAATAGCTGTGGGATCATGCATCAGTATGTTAGTATCTAGCACAAATAATTTACGTTCCTTGTTTATCATGTTTCCATCCTGGTAATAAGCAAATCCAGTGACCATGATAACTTATCGGAGCAATTCTGTAACTATCTCAGGTCGGTTAACCATGGATAAAAAAGAGCACGATACGATTGTTACAAATAAGAAAGCACGTTTTGAGTATTTTATTGAAGAAAACTATGAAGCGGGTTTGATTTTGGAAGGATGGGAAGTCAAAAGCTTACGGGCAGGCCGCGTGAATTTAACGGATGCGCATATTATTGTAAAATATGGAGAGGCTTATTTACTAGGTGCTCAAATTCAACCGTTACCTACGGCATCCTTGCATTCTCATCCGGATGCGAGTCGTACGCGTAAATTATTGTTAAATCGAAAAGAATTGAATCAATTGATTGGTAAAGTGGAGCGACAAGGATATACTTTGATCCCTTTATCTCTTTACTGGAAGAATAATAAGATTAAAATGCAAATTGCGTTGGCAAAAGGTAAAAAATCCCATGATAAACGGGATGCTACCAAAGACCGAGATTGGCAACGTGATCGTGAGCGAATCATGAAGAAAAATTTATAGGAGTGCTTATGTGCGGCATTATGGGCGCAGTATCAAATCGAGACATCAGTAAAGTCCTGTTGGAGGGCTTACGTCGTCTCGAATATCGAGGTTATGATTCTGCCGGAATTGCGGTTATCAATGAGTCTCCCGAAATACATCGAATTCGTACGGAAGGCAAGGTTCAGGTTTTGATTGATGCCTTGAATCATTCGGCTATCAGCGGTTGTTTGGGCATCGCGCATACACGTTGGGCTACGCATGGCCGTCCATCGGAAACCAATGCGCATCCGCATATTTCTCATAACGAAGTGGCCATCGTGCACAATGGGATCATTGAAAACCACGAAGCATTACGTCAACGCCTACAAGATTTGGGGTATCAGTTTACTTCGGAAACGGATAGTGAAGTGGCTGCGCATTTGATTCATCATCACTATCAATTGGTTCCGGATTTTTTAAAAGCGGTGCAAACCGCTGCGGACCAATTATCAGGAGCGTTTGCGTTGGGTGTGATGCATCGTAATCATCCGAATGAATTGGTTGCCATTCGCAAAGGCAGCCCTTTGGTGTTGGGCATGGGCGTGAACGAGCAATTTATTGCGTCTGATCCTTTGGCCTTGCGTTCTTTTGCCGATCATGTGGTGTATTTGGAAGAAGGTGATAGCGTGCATTTGACCGCTTCCGCGATGTCCATTTTTGATAATAAGCAGCAACTGGTACAACGTAGTTCAGAACGGTTGAGTGCGGATGGTTTTACCATCACGAAGGATCCCTATCGGCATTTTATGCTGAAAGAAATTTTTGAACAAACCGTGGTGATGGGAGATACGTTAGCTGGTCGATTGTCTAGTTTAGAGGTATTGAAAGCGAGTTTTAGTGATCAAACTTTGGCGCTGTTTCAGCAGATTAAGCAGATTCACATTGTCGCCTGTGGTACTAGCTATCATGCGGGCTTAATTGCTAAATTTTGGTTTGAATCATTGGCCGGATTGGCGACTCAAGTTGAAATTGCCAGCGAATATCGGTATCGTGATGTGGTTGTTAACCCCGATACGCTGCTTATTACCATTTCGCAATCGGGTGAAACGGCGGACACGTTGGCGGCTCTTTCTAAAGCGAAGTCGGCGGGCTATGCTGGGACGTATAGTATTTGTAATGTGGCGAGCTCCACTCTGGTGCGCGAATCAGATAATGTGTTTTTAACTCGGGCTGGTGTGGAAATTGGCGTGGCATCGACCAAAGCCTTTACGACACAATTGGCTGCTTTGTTGATGATTGCTACGGTTCTATGTAAAGATGACCGAGCTAAAGAAGTTTTTGCGGAATTACAGCGTTTGCCAGCTGCTTGCGAACGTGCCTTGCGCTTGAATCCAGAGATTGAAAAATTAGCGCGTCAATTTGTGAATAAATCCAATGCACTATTTTTAGGACGGGGGGTACAATTCCCGGTTGCTTTGGAAGGGGCTTTGAAATTAAAAGAAGTTTCTTATATCCATGCAGAGGCCTACCCTGCTGGGGAATTGAAACATGGGCCGCTTGCATTAGTGGATAAAACGATGCCGGTTGTGGTCATAGCACCTAATGATGAATTGTTGGATAAATTAAAATCCAATTTACATGAGGTCAGTGCACGCGGCGGGCAATTATTTGTATTTGCGGATGATAGTCAAGTCTGGACAGAAGATCATGCAACGTTTATTCGAGTCCCGTCTGGCGGTGTCTGGATTGCACCTATCATTTTTACCATTCCATTACAGTTGTTGGCATATCATGTTGCGGTAGCCAAGGGGACAGACGTGGATCAGCCCCGTAATTTGGCGAAATCAGTTACGGTAGAATAATAGGAGCATAGGAACTAGTATGAATGCAGATGTTGGCCAAGTGGCATCAATCATTGGTAAAGAATTGAATATCCATCCAAGCCGAATCGAGGCGACCATCCATTTAATGGATGATGGAGCAACCGTTCCTTTTATTGCGCGATATCGTAAAGAAGTAACTCAAGATCTTAACGATACGGAACTCCGAAAAATTGCTCAGCGTTTGGTGTATTTACGCGAGTTAGCCGAGCGACAGACTGTTATTTTGAATAGTATTCGAGAACAAAATTTGCTGAACGACGCGCTAGAGCAAGCCATTTTAGCCGCGAATACAAAAACTCGTCTGGAAGATTTGTATTTACCTTATCGCCCAAAACGACGCACCAAAGCGCATCTGGCTAAGGAAGCGGGGTTGGCGCCATTGGCTGAGACTCTTTTACAAGATCACAGTATCGACCCAGTCACTTACGCGCAGCAATTTATTAATCCAGACCTGGGTATCGAGACGAGTGAGTTGGCTTTAGATGGCGCCCGCCAGATTCTGATGGAGCGGTTTGCGGAAGAACCAGATTTGTTAGCGCAATTACGTCAATACATTTGGCAAGAAGGGATTTTGACGGCGCAAGGTGTTCACGACAAAAAAAATAAAAATGAGAAGAAGGATAAAAAAGATAAAAAGGATGCCAAATTTGCTGATTATATGAATTTTTCGCAAGCGATATGCAAAATCCCATCACACCGCGCATTGGCCTTATTTCGTGGACGCAAAGAGCAAATTTTGAGTTTGGCGCTGACTATTCCTAATCAGTTAATAGGCGAACAAACTATTTGTCAGTATTTTCATATCTCTACTACTTCTGATTGGTTATTAGAAACCGTTCGCTTGGCTTGGTCAACGAAATTATGGGCCAAACTAGAATTAGAACTGTTGAATCGTTTGCGTGAGTCAGCAGATGAAGATGCCATTGATGTTTTCGCTAAAAACTTGCGGGATTTATTGTTGACCGCACCGGCGGGTGCCAAAGTGATTATGGGTTTAGATCCCGGCTTACGCACTGGTTGCAAAGTAGTTGTGGTGGACCAAACTGGTAAAGTCTTAGATCACGATACTGTGTTCATAGTGCAATCTCAATCTACTTGGCACGCGGCGATTGCTGCCTTGGCAAAATTGGCTGTGAAGCACCACGTCGATCTGGTCAGTATTGGTAATGGGACGGGTTCGCGAGAAACAGAGCGGCTGGTGGCTGAGATGTGTAAAATGTATCCCGACTTGGCTTTGGTCAAAGTTTTGGTGAATGAGGCTGGTGCGTCTGTGTATTCTGCTTCACAGTTGGCCGCTGATGAATTTCCGGATCTGGATGTGAGTTTGCGCGGTGCGGTATCGATTGCGCGTCGACTGCAAGATCCTTTGGCTGAACTAGTAAAAATAGAACCCAAAGCCATCGGTGTGGGGCAATATCAGCATGATGTGAATCAAGCGCGTCTAGCTCAATGTTTGGATGGCGTTGTTGAGGATTGTGTGAATGCCGTGGGCGTTGATATCAATCGTGCTTCTTATACATTGTTGGCGCATGTTTCAGGATTGTCTGAGGCCGTAGCCAAACAATTAGTTACTTATCGAGACGAGCATGGCGCATTCCCAGATCGCGAAGCGTTAAAAAGCATTCCACGTATGGGGGCTAAGACATTTCAACAAGCAGCCGGCTTTTTACGTATTGTACACGGGTCCAATCCTTTAGACGCCTCGGGCGTTCACCCAGAAGCGTACCCTTTGGTAGAGCGGATGGTGCAAAATACGGGTGTTGCATTGGAGCAATTACTTGGAAATACGTCTGTACTGAAAACGCTTGATCCGCAACATTATGTGGATGAGCATTTTGGGTTGGCGACGGTGCGAGATGTGTTGGCGGAATTAGAAAAACCTGGTCGTGATCCGCGTCCAAGTTTCAAAACAGTTTCTTTTAAAGAAGACATTCAAGATATTGCAGATTTAGCAATTGGTTTGGTTTTGGAAGGGGTGATATCGAATGTGACCCATTTTGGTGCTTTTGTAGATATCGGAGTACACCAAGATGGTTTGATCCATATTTCGGAGATGGCCGGACGGTTCATTAAGGATCCTCATGCGTTGGTGAAAGCCGGGGATATTGTGACGGTGCGCGTTACGGAAGTGGATAAAGAGCGACGTCGGATTGGCTTGAGTATGAAATTGCAGACGGAACAAAGCACGGCACCTAGTAAAAAAGAGCCTAAAACTGTCTCAACCTCTGGCGTCAAGCCGCAGGCAAAAAAATCGCAAGCCAAAGCCAAACCAGAACGCTCCGTTTCTGAAAAACCAGCAAAACCTAAACTTATATTGAACACATCTATGGCAGATGCATTGTCCAAATTAAAGCGAGAAATGGAGTCTTGATGGTACCCAAAGGGGAATTGGCAATTCAAACATTGGCTATGCCGGCACACACCAATTCCGGAGGCGATATTTTTGGTGGATGGTTGGTATCCCAAATGGATTTGGCCGCTGGTATCATGGCGAAACGCATAACGCGAGGACGTGCGGTGACGATTGCCATTCATACCATGACATTTTTGAAACCGGTGCACGTGGGAAATTTGGTAAGCTGTTATGTGAATCTTGTTAAGACGGGTAAGACCTCGTTGACGATTGCTGTTGAAGCGTGGACAGAAGATTTGGCTTCGGAAAAAAAGAATAAAGTTACTGAAGGCACTTTTGTGTTCGTGGCCATTGATGCAAATGGAAAAAGCAGAGAGATTCCGAAATAATATGACGCCACTTAAAAAGTTGAATAAATGGATTACGATGATTGCTGGATTTATTCAGCAAGATAAAGATATCGATCCAGAATGTTACACGTATTTTATTGATAATCCAGAACTTGCTCTGCAGGTTGTGGATGTGATTGCAGGTTTTGATGAACGGCGTGTGGATGCGAACCCATCGCGCTATACAGCCTGTATTTTTGTGCTCGATATCTGTGTCGCCAGACTCCAAGCTGCGAGTGAATCTTCTTCCAAACAAGCCGAAAAAACTTTACAACAATTGATGGCGCATTTGGCCAATGCATTGCTTGCCCGACAACACAGCTTAAGCTTTTGGTTGCCTATATTAAATGCGTTCTATGAAGTTCATGTTGAGTTGTCTGCAGATTTGAAAGCAGCCTATTTGACGTTGGCTAATCAAGAAAGTATTGATACCCCTGCCGATGAAGTGGCGCACCTCAGTTCTATCCGCGATTTGATTAAAGAATTATCGGATTTAACGGTGTTTGATATTGCTGAAAACTTCTTTGCGCAATCGTATGCGATGCCACCGGATTTTTTTATTGATTTGGTTTTGGATTTATATCATTTGGAAGAAGGCCAAGATATTGCGTTATTGACTTTGCTGCATCCGAATCAAGAAGTCAGAGAAATCGTGGTGGCGACACTGGATTCTTTAATGCCGACCATTCAATTGAGTTCAATTGCTTTATCGCGGTTACAGATGATTAAGCATTGGTACCCAACTGAATATCATGCGCAATTTAATCGCTGGATCACCTTGCAAAGAAAAAAAGAAGTGGTGTTTCATCGTGCTTCGCCAGCGAAAATTATTCAGCTTAAAGCGAGCGAAATTGACGGCGGTGGGGCGCAAGGTATTTTTATCCATATTCGAAAAAAAGGCCGTAATCGTTTATGTGGACTACTGTTGAAGCATCATCAAGGCATCAAAGATGCTTGGATAACGCCTGAGATATCGGTGGAAGACGTGCATCATTATTATGATGAAGCCTTTGATGATTCGATAATGTTGCGCCGGATTGATATGCCGTATCTAATCATGATGACAAATCATTTTTTAGCGGTGACATTGGCTCAATCTGGGATGCCCGATTTGCATCTGTTGGAAATTCAAGAGGAATTAGGGGTGCAATTTACAGCTCAAATGCTAGACGTTGATGATGTGATGCAGCAATTGAGTGTTCAGATTAGTCCTTTTACCGAAGAAACCATTCAAACCTCTCTGAAACGCTCGCAAAAATGGCCGCATACCAAACAATTCGTTGAATCGTGGTTTGTGGAAAACGCTCAGGTAGATAAATTAGTGAACCAATGTTCCGGGTTCGTTGATGGGATAAAAGTATGCGAACTAGACCAAGCGGTGGCAGCGGTATTCGAAGAAGAATTGGAACAACATCGTGATCGATGGGTTTTTCATTTCCTCTGGGTGAGTTTATGGATGAAAGTCAATGCACGTTCTACCGAAGTGATGTGGCAAGATAGCTTTATCTTGGGCCATTTGATCCACACAGGGGCACCAATGGTTTCGATTCCCCTTATGCAGACGATCGCTAAAAAATCCGTGCTGAATAGCATTGAAACCATGCAAGAGAGGCGGACTCACCTCTCTTGATTGATTTAATTAAATTCATTCTGTCCGTTTTTTGGAGTAAGGCATGGGCGAATGGAGATCATATTAGTTGTCTTTGTGAGAACAGGCGCTATCTTTTACCGAAGGGGTATGATAGGATCTTAACATATGCAGTGGCCTAGGTTGTTCTGAATTTAGCGACTGTGAATAAAAACTAGTAGTATGCATATATTAGGGCTAGTTTGAATCAACAACAAACTTCATTGATTTAGAAATAGCCATAATTCCTGTAAAAATTATCCTGGATAATCAATCATTAATAACCAAAATTTCAAGTGAGACCTATGAATCTTAGTGAACTAAAGCTATTGCCTATTGCTGATCTCGTTAATATTGCCCACGAAATGGGCGTTGAGAATGTTTCTCATATGCGCAAACAAGATATTATTTTTGCTATTTTGAAAACGCACGCTCTAAAGGGAGAAAGCATTTTCGGCAGAGGGGTTGTGCAAGTCATTGCGGATGGGTTTGCCTTTTTACGTTCTCACGATGCCTCTTATTTGGCTGGACCTGATGATATTTATGTATCACCGAGTCAAATCCGCCGATTTGGTTTGCGTACGGGGGATACCATCTCTGGACAAATTCGTCCGCCGAAGGATAGTGAGCGATATTTTGCTTTATTGAAGGTGGATGAAATCAATTATGATTCCCCAGAAAATGCCAAGCGTAAAATTTTATTTGAAAACCTTACGCCGCTGTTTGCTTCTGATCGGTTAATCATGGAACAAGGCAATGGTAGTACTGAAGATATCACGGCTCGAGTTGTGGATTTGTGTGCGCCATTTGGTCGTGGTCAACGTGGTTTGATTGTTGCGCCGCCTAAAGCTGGTAAAACGTTGATGTTGCAGAATATTGCGCATTCCATTGCAAAAAGTTATCCCGATATTTTTCTGATCGTATTGTTGATTGATGAGCGCCCAGAGGAAGTGACGGAAATGCAACGCACGGTGAAAGGTGAGGTCGTCGCATCAACATTTGATGAACCTGCAACGCGTCATGTCCAAGTAGCTGAAATGGTTATTGAAAAAGCCAAACGCTTGGTTGAACATAAACGCGACGTAGTTATTTTATTAGATTCTATTACGCGTTTAGCACGTGCTTATAATACCGTCATCCCTTCTTCTGGCAAGGTTTTAACCGGGGGTGTCGATGCCAATGCCTTACAAAAACCCAAACGTTTGTATGGTGCTGCGCGGAATATTGAAGAAGGCGGTAGTTTAACTATTATTGCTACAGCAATGGTAGATACCGGCTCTAAAATGGATGAAGTCATTTATGAAGAGTTCAAGGGTACTGGCAATATGGAAATTCATTTGAGCCGTAATATTTCAGAGCGTCGCGTGTTCCCTGCCATCAACATCAATCGTTCGGGTACGCGTCGTGAAGATCTGTTGTTAAGCCCGGAAGATCTGCAACGTACTTGGATTTTGCGTAAAATTCTGCAGTCTATGGACGAATGCGATGCGATTGAATTCTTAATTGAAAGAATGAAAAACCATAAGACCAATGCAGAATTTTTCGATGCGATGAAGCGTCAGGAATAATTTCAGATGGCTCAAAAAGTACAAGCCAAGATTGTATCAATTACACGTTTGAATGATACAATCTGGCAGTATACATTGAAGCCCGCGCAATTTATACCCTATCAAGCCGGACAGTATCTGCAAATCCATAAGCCTGAGGGGGAAAGTTTCTATTCTATAGCGAATGCGCCTAGTGCCGAGCAGGTTTATGAATTGCATGTACGCCACCGCTCTCAAAAGCAACTCGGTTCTGAGCAGGAAGCGCTGAGCGTGTCTTTGCCGTATGGGCGCTGTGATGTGAGTCATTTACATCCGCACAAACCCATTCTATTTTTAGCATTCGGTACTGGATTTTCATCCATTCGCGCTATGATCGAACACTTATCAAACCAATCTGATACTCGTCCTTTTGAATTGCATTGGGGGGTTACGGTTGCAGAAGATTTATATGACCAAAAGAGTTTGCAAAGTTGGGAACAGACACAAAAAAACTATCATTATTTTCCCCATATCGCCTCGGGAGGTCAATCCGATCTGATGCCCTTTATCATAGAGCGATACCCGGATCTCAATCATTGGCAAATTGTAATGGCGGGTCCTTTTGAACTCATGTATGACATGCAAAAAAAATTACTTCAGCATGGGTGCCACAAAGAATCGATATTTTCCGATGCATTTGAGTTTGCCAATTAAAAATTGGCCAAAGGAGCAAAAATTATGAGTACATTTTATCAACTTTTAGCTTTGCTGGGTGGCGGAGTGGTGATATGGGTTTTGTATCGAGCCATTCGAGCACAGCCTGAGCAATTTTCTCGAGAAAATTTGAGTAAAAGCTTTTCGACCATGGCCATTCTAGCGCTTGTATTAATCGTATTTGTCGCATTTTTAGTGTTTATGGTACGTCAAAGTTCATAGATAATAACCAGGGTAAACGCATCTTATGCTTGATATTTGCATAGGCCATCTGAGCCGCGACCGTTAGAGGTCGCTGTAACCTCCAATATGGAATAAAGTATTGTCAAATGTTAGGATGTGTTCGTTTTTAAACGGACATATCCAATGTTAATAGAGCGCCCTGTTTTAAAGTTAGAAAATA
>Ga0114972_10000578_pt1 | contig 27191 bp, 16 predicted proteins | sample M_140807_EF_Meta_FD_87354 | JGI IMG/M metagenome (GOLD analysis project Ga0114972, IMG submission 87354) | Freshwater microbial communities from Lake Montjoie, Canada to study carbon cycling - M_140807_EF_MetaG | ecosystem: Environmental > Aquatic > Freshwater > Lake | place: Lake Montjoie...
ATTGTAATTCATATATTGATGTAAATTCCCCCAACGATTTTCTGTAATTGAGAAACGATTCAATTTGCACAGAAGTAAATTCTCCAAATATTTGAAGGTCTTCTTTGGTAGCTTCATTAATATCTAAATGTTGAAATTTATTTTCTTTATAATTTAATTTTAAAGTATTGTTATCAATGTCCGTCTCTTCTTCAGGATTTATATTTGTTTCCAATACAGCTTCATCCGAATGATTGATTACTTCTGTTTCGTTTTAGCAAAAAACCTTTGTTGAAAAATAAAACATCAAACCTAGTGTATAAATTATCTTCTCAAATTTATTTTTCATTAGTATTAGAAATTAAAGTACCAGGTGTAATACCCAAGTAGGGATGAAAAGACAATATTAGAGCCCAATTCAATTTTTTCCCAGAATAGGCAAACTCAAAATTTGTAACATTTGTATTTGAAACGAATCCTAATTTCAACGCTATTTTTTTGTGAAGCTGATATTTCATAATGCCAGAAAATACAGTAGGTAAATTGGATGTTTTGAAAAAATCAATTTGCATTGAAAATTGCTTTGAAATGTCATAGCATAATCCAGTTGCAATTTTTATAAAATAAACATTGTCTAAAGTTGTTTGTTTATTAAACGACATATAATTTGTAGCCGTAAATCCCAATTTTACAGTTTTTGACAAAAGGGTTGATAGTCCTAATTGGGCTGAAATGAATTGTTGCTTGTTAAACTTTGAAATGTTATTTTTTTGTAAACTACTTTGAATGGCCAACGAAGTATTTGCTCCAATTTTTTTTGATAAACAAAAACTAAAAACTTGCTGATTAAATTTTGAGGAACCCGCTTGTTGAATGATCATCCCGAGTTTTATTTTCCCTAACGAAAATCCTGAAACAACGATATGATTGCTTAATTCTACTAAATTGAATTTCCTTTCACTAAAAACGCCAATATTGAATTTTTGAACCGATTCTAGATTTGCAGGATTAGATACAATTTGAAAAATGTTGAAGGTATTAATTTCCCCAGCTATATTGTTTATTGAAATTGGCGTATTCAACAATGAAATATTTTGGGCAAACAAATTTTGTCTCGAAAAATTTCCAATTGAAAGTATCCAAAATAGCAAGAATGAAATGCAATTAATTTTTGATAACCATAGCTTTACAAACTTCATATTTTAGCTTTTTTTTGGTTGCAAATTAGGCCCCCAAAAAAGATTCACAATGTAGATTTAAACGAGTTCTTATGTTTTTTTTCCTTTTAAATTTTGTTGTTTTCGGGTTTAAATAATTTTAAAATCATTTATAGTAGTATTTTTACCAAATGGAAATTTTAAATGGAAAAATTGTTTCGCAACACATAAAAGTCGAATTAAAAGTTTTTGTTGATAACCTAATTTTAAAACAAAAACGGGTTCCACATTTAGCAGCAATTCTTATTGGAAATAATGGAGCAAGTGAAACTTACGTTGCCAGTAAAATAAAAAATTGCGAAGAGATTGGTTTTAAAAGCACATTAATTCGACTAAATGAAAATGTTGCAGAACAAGACCTTATTGTTGCAATAAATCAATTAAATGAAAATGATTTGGTTGATGGAATTTTAGTACAATTGCCCTTACCTCCTCATTTTAACGAAGAGAAAATAATTAATTTAATCAACCCAAATAAAGATGTAGATGGATTTAGTCCAGTTAGCATTGGTAAAATGGTACTTGGTATGCCCACTTTTATTCCTGCAACTCCTTTTGGAGTAATGCTTATGCTTGAGTATTACAACATCGAAACCAGTGGTAAGCATGCTGTTGTCATTGGAAGAAGTAATATTGTAGGAAGACCAATGAGTATCCTTTTAAACCAAAGCGGAAAATATGGAAATTGCACAGTAACGGTATGCCATAGCCGAACTAAAAACATTAAAGAGCTTTGTATGACTGCCGACATTATCGTAGCTGCAATTGGCATTCCTGAATTTGTAAAATCGGATATGGTTAAAGATGGTGCTGTTGTTATTGATGTGGGTATAACAAGGGTAAAAGATGAAACAAAAAAATCAGGGTTTAGCATTAAGGGAGATGTGGATTTTAATGCCGTTTCACCTAAATGTAGTTTTATAACTCCAGTGCCAGGAGGTGTAGGATTAATGACAATTGCTGCATTATTAAAAAATACACTAAACGCATATATTCAACAAGATAAAGCATGTTAAATTCTATTAAAACTAATTCACTTCCTGTGATGGAACATTTTTATACCATTCAAGGTGAAGGTTTTCATCAAGGCCGTGCTGCATATTTTGTTCGATTAGGGGGGTGCGATGTGGGTTGCGTTTGGTGTGATGTAAAAGATAGTTGGGATAAAGAAGCTCATCCAAAGTATACTGCCGATCAAATAATTAATGAAATAAAAAAACATACCCAAAACGGGTTGGTGGTAATAACAGGTGGAGAGCCTTTAATGCATCAATTGGACGAATTGACTTCAAAATTACAAGCCGAAGGATTTGAAACCAATATTGAAACTTCAGGTGCTCACCCTTTGAGTGGACATTGGAATTGGATATGCTTATCTCCTAAAAAATTCAAAGCGCCATTAGAAGAGATTATACCTGTTGCCAATGAATTAAAAATAGTAATTTTCAATAAACACGATTTAGAATGGGCTGAATGCTATGCTGCCAAAGTAAATACAAGTTGTAAATTATACCTTCAACCTGAATGGGATAAAGCAGCAATTGTAACTCCTATAATTATTGAATATATCAAATCAAACCCTAAATGGGAATTGTCTTTACAAATTCACAAGTACATCAATGTCCCTTAATCATTGTTATACAATTCTAAAATTTAACTATTCCCACAAAAGTTTCCATAACTTCATTACCTTAATTTTTTTTATGAAATATAGGAATCTAATTGTTAAAGGATTGATTTTAAACTTTGCGCTTTTTATCTTTATTCCATGTGCACTTAAAGCGCAGTGGTATACCCCCGAAAAAGTAAGCAAAAAAGCTAAAGCTATTTATCTCGAAGCTTATGACCTTGCTTCTGAAGGTGCATATATAAAGTCGTTGAAAAAATTAGATCAAGCCATAAAAATATACCCCAATTACGTTGAAGCTTTTTTATCACGGGCTGGCATATACGCTGATTTAAAAAACTATGATTCATCGGTTATAAATTTTAAAACTGCTTTCTATTTGGACAGTATTTTTTGTAATGAATACCAATTGCCTTATTCTATTTCACTAGCCGGAATTGGAAAATTTGATGAAGCATTAATTAGAGCTAAAAATTTTTTAAATAACGAAGAGCTTAATGAACAAAGTAAAAGATCAGGTAACTACAGGTTAAGCACGTATGCCTTTGCGTTAGCGTATAAAAATAATCATTCTGTAGAGGACTATAACTTTGAATTGATTAATTTAGGCGACAGCTTAAATTCTAATGCATTAGAATATTATCCTTCATTAACCATTGATGGTAAAAAAATGATTTTTACACGTAGGGTTGAAGATGATGAAGATTTTTATGAAAGTGAATGGATAGACAATAAATGGAGTAAAGCAAATGCTGCACGAGGCAAAATAAATACCAACTTAAATGAAGGTGCGCAAAACATTTCTCAAGATGGCAATTGGCTCATTTTTACAGGATGTAATTATCCAGAAGGTTTTGGAAGTTGTGATTTATACATTTCATACAAAACAAAAAATGGCGGTTGGTCTGAGGCCGAAAATTTAGGTAGTACAATAAACACGAGTGCTTGGGAGTCTGCGCCATCATTATCTCCAGATAAAAAAGATTTATACTTTTCAAGCACACGTAGTGGTGGATATGGTGCAAGAGATTTATGGGTAACACATCGTTTACCAAATGGCAAATGGTCAACACCTGAAAATCTTGGACCAGAAATAAATACATCAGGTGATGAATCTTGTCCATTTATTCATAGTGATAATCAAACCATTTATTTTAACAGCAATGGCCATCCAGGCTATGGTATGACTGATCTATTTTTAAGCAGAAAAGACACCGCAAACCAATGGATAACTCCTGAAAATCTAGGATATCCAATCAATACGATTGATGATGAAGGATCTGTAATCGTTGCTGCAGACGGTGTTAATGCTTATTATGCAAGTGATAGAAAAGAAAAAAATGCAGGATTAGACTTATATACTTTTAAACTTCGAAAAGACATTCAAGCATCAAAAACATTATGGGTAAATGGGAATGTTTTTGACATCAATACAAAACAAGGATTGCCTTGTGCAATTACCCTCACTGAGTTAAATAGCGCAAAACAGATATCAAATATTCAAACGGATGAAACTGGAAGTTTTTTAATTACACTTCCAACAAACAAAAATTACAGTTTGAATATTAACCGAAAAGGATACTTGTTTTATTCGGAAAACTTCACATTAATCGACAATAAATTAGATAGCTTTTTTAATTTAAAAATACCTTTGCAACCCATTGAAAAAGGAGCTGCTGTGGTATTGAAAAATATTTTTTTTGACAGTAATTCTGATTTATTAAAAAAAGAATCAGAAATAGAATTGGATAAATTTATCTCTTTATTAAATGAAAATCCCAATTTGAAAATTCAGATAAGTGGGCATACGGACAATGTTGGGAAAAAAACAGACAATCAAAAGTTGAGTTTAAACAGAGCCAATGCTGTTGTAAAATATTTTGTTTCAAAAGGTATAAAAGCAATACGTTTATCAGCAGTTGGTTATGGCGACTCAAAGCCTATAGCAGATAATGATACTGAACAAGGGAAAAACAACAACAGAAGGACGGAAATAAACGTTATTTCCAATTAAATATAATTCTATAATTGTCTATTTATTATGGACAATGAATTAATGTATAAAATCGCGCTTACTAAAGTTCCTAATATTGGAAATGTACATGCAAAATCATTAATGCAATTTTTCAAGGAGCCCGCTCAAATTTTCAAAGCTTCAAAATCTCATCTTGAAAAATTAGAAGGAATTGGTTCGATAAGGGCAAATTCAATAAAAGCATTTAAGGACTTTGATGTTTGTATAAAAGAAATTGATTTTATACAAAAACATGGCATCGAATCACTCTTCTTTACAGATGAAAAATATCCAAAAAGATTGACGAATTGTTATGATTCACCAGTTATGCTTTATTATAAGGGGAGCAGTAATTTGAATGCTTCAAAAATTATTTCTATTGTAGGCACCAGAAATAATTCAGAATATGGAAAACAGATCTGCGAAAAATTTATTTCTGATTTGAAATTAAAAGATGTACTTATTGTTAGTGGCTTGGCTTATGGTATAGACACCATTGCGCACAGAACCGCATTAAACAACAACATTGAAACAATAGGCGTTCTAGCCCATGGCTTAGATAGAATATACCCTTCGGCCAATAAACAATTGGCTAAAGAAATGATTTTTAGAGGTGGGCTAATCACTGAATTTATAAGCGGTACAAATCCAGACAAACAAAATTTTCCAAATAGAAATAGAATTACTGCAGGTATTTGTGATGCATTAATTGTTATAGAAACCAGTAAAAAAGGAGGCTCATTAATTACTGCCGAAATTGCCAATGATTATAATAAAGATGTATTTGCATTTCCTGGAAAGGCAACTGATATCAAAAGTGAAGGTTGCAATAAACTTATACAGTTAAATAAAGCCCATTTGATAACGCATGCCAATGACTTGTTGGAAATGATGCAATGGAATGAGATTAAATCAAATGTAAAAAAAATAACGCCTCAATTATTTTACGATTTAAATGAAGAAGAGCTAGAAATTCTTGAATTTTTCAAACAAAAAATAGATTGGCAAATTGACGAATTATGTATGCTATCAAAAATGAACAACAGTAAAATAGCAGTGGTTTTACTCTCATTAGAAATGAATGGAATTATTCTATCATTGCCTGGAAAAATTTACCGGTATTTACATTAACTCCTTTTATACCCTATAAAATATTTTGTAATTAAGAATTTCAACTTATTTTTGCCTATGGCAACCAATAATAAAACTTCCCAACAAAAAAGTTTCGGTAAAATAATTCATGAAGGACTAACCTTTGATGATGTATTATTAATACCTGCTTATTCAGAAATTCTTCCACGTGAAGTAGAGATTCGATCAACTTTAACGCAAAAAATTCAGTTGAATATTCCAATTCTTAGTGCGGCTATGGATACCGTTACTGAAGCTTCTTTGGCAATTGCAATGGCAAGAGAAGGTGGGTTAGGTGTTTTGCATAAAAACATGAGTATTCAACAGCAAGCTGACCAAGTGCGGAAAGTAAAAAGAAGTGAAAGTGGCTTAATTTTAGATCCCATTACTTTATCGCCAGATTCTACTATTGGCGAGGCTTTGATGCTTATGCGTGAAAATAAAATCGGTGGTATCCCTGTTGTGGATGGAAATAAAAAATTGGTGGGCATCTTAACCAATAGAGATTTGCGTTTCGAAAATAATCCAAAACACAAAATAAGTACGGTGATGACGAAGGAAAATCTCATCACAGCTCCTGAAGGAACGGATCTTAAAAAAGCTGAACTAATTTTTAAACAAAATAAAATTGAAAAACTTCCAGTTGTAAATAAAGCTGGTGCATTAATTGGCTTAATTACTTTTGGAGATATCTTAAAATTAAAAAGCAATCCAAATGCAGTTAAAGATGAATTTGGCAGATTGCTTGTAGGAGCAGGTGTAGGGATTACAACTGATATATTAGATAGAGTTGCTGCATTACATCATGTTGGCGTTGATGCCATTTGTTTGGATAGTGCACACGGGCATACAAAAGGCGTAATCGAGTCGCTTAAAAAAATTAAAAAATCATTCAAAACATTATCTGTTATTGCAGGAAACGTAGGCACTGGAGCTGGGGCACTTGCATTGGCTAATGCTGGGGCAGATGCCATAAAAGTAGGTATAGGGCCAGGCTCTATTTGTACAACACGTATTGTTGCAGGAACAGGTGTTCCACAAATTACAGCAGTTATGGAAGTTGCCGCTGCATTGAAAAATAAAAGAGTCGGCATCATCAGTGATGGTGGTATTCGTTATACTGGCGATATGGTGAAGGCAATAGCCGCTGGCGCAACTTGCGTAATGATGGGAAATATGTTTGCTGGTACAGAAGAAAGTCCGGGTGAAACCATTATTTATGAAGGTCGTAAATTTAAACAATATCGAGGCATGGGTTCATTGGGCGCTATGGCTCAAGGCAGTAGCGATCGTTATTTCCAAGATGCTGAAGCTGATGTGAAAAAATTCGTTCCAGAAGGTATCGAAGGAAGGGTGGCATTTAAAGGAAGTTTAAAAGAAGTCGTACATCAATTTACCGGAGGATTGAGAGCAGGAATGGGCTATTGCGGCGCTGCTAATATCAAAGCACTACAACAAGCTCAATTTGTAAAAATAACCAATGCAGGTATGAGCGAAAGTCATGCCCATGATATTTTCATCACCAAAGAGGCACCAAATTATAGTCGATAATTTTTACCTATTGCCTATTGGAAATTATGAAGAAATTTATCCAATTTTCTATTTTATTGGCCTTTACTTTTGTGCTAAAAGCCAATGCACAAGACTCATCTAGATTGCGCATTTCTTTACTTACGTGCACGCCTGGGAATGAATTGTATTCGATATTTGGACATAGTGCCATTAGAATTATTGATAGCAATAATGTTAACGATCTTGTATTTAATTACGGAACATTCAACTTTAATGACGACGAGTTTTACATCAAATTCATAAAAGGGAAACTCAATTATTTTGTAAGTGTACAGCATACAGAAGACTTTATTTATAGTTATACAGCAGAAGGTCGTGGTATTACCGAACAAATTTTAAATCTCTCCGAACAAGAAAAAAATGAGATTAAATTTGCTTTAATTGAAAACCTAAAAGAGGAAAACAAATATTACCAATACGATTTTTTCTACGATAATTGCACCACAAGATTGAGAGATATCATTTCCAAAAACAAACAACCAAACCCAATACTACCTTATGTCATGCCTGAACAAACACGTTTCAGACAAGCCATTCACATGTATTTGAATAAAAGCGAACAATATTGGAGCAAATTAGGAATTGACTTATTGCTTGGGGCAAAAACAGATAAAATTATGTCTGCTGAAGAACAAGAGTTTCTTCCCGAAAATTTGATGAGCGCAATTGATCAATGTACAAATCAAAAATTGGTTTCCGAAAAAGTTCAACTTACCCCTCCTACTTTCATCAATCAAATTTCAAAATCTTTATTTACCCCTAGTTTTTGTTTCTGGATATTTTTTGCAGTTGTGTTCTCATTATCTTTTGTAAAAAATAAATTTGTTTCCATAATAACAACTGGCTTAGATTTTACCATTTTATTTTTTACAGGCGCACTGGGCATTTTATTTATTTTCATGTGGTTTGGCACAGATCACATCATGACAAAAAACAATTATAATATTTTATGGGCATTACCTACCAATCTAATTGCAGCATTTTTCATAAAAAGTAAACAGAAGTTTGTAAGATACTATTTTGTGTTTATTGCTTGTTTTCTTTCATTAGTATTAATCTGTTGGAATTTTTTACCACAACAGTTGAATGTTTCACTAGTTCCGATTGTACTATCAATAATGGTCAGGTCGTATTTTATAATATCTCAAAAACTGAATTTAAAATGATAAGTAAAAAAGTACTTTTCAAAAATTCAGTTTTACATTATAAAATTTCTGGCAAGGGAAAATACTTGATGCTTATTCATGGGTTTGGTGAAGATTGGCGCGTTTGGGAATATCAAATAGAAGCACTAAGCGAGTCTTATACTTTAATTCTTCCGGATATTTTTGGTTCGGGAGATTCTGAAATGTTAGAAGGAGAAAACATCACAATAGATAATTATGCAGAAGGATTGAAGGAAATTATTTTAGCTGAAAAAATCAATCAATTTTCAATTTTTGGACATAGCATGGGTGGATATATCGCATTGGCTTATTTAGCTCAATTCCCAAAAGATGTTTCATCAATTGGACTAGTTCATTCAACAGCTTATGCAGATGATAAAAATAAAATTGAACAAAGAAATAAATCCATTCAATTTATTCATGAATTTGGCAGTTTGGCTTTTTTAAAAACTACAATTCCTAAATTATTTTTAAATTTTAAACACAATAATTCTTTTTTTGATACGTTTCTGCAAATGGGAATTAATATTTCTAAAAATACGTTGATGCAATATTATAATGCTATCAAAAACAGGCCCGAAAGAATTGATTTGCTAAAAAAAGCGACAATTCCGGTTTTATTTATTTCTGGTATGGAAGACAAACTTGTTTCTTATAAGGACAACATTAGTCAGTCTATTTTACCAAGTATATCAGAAATAAAGCTTTTAACCAATACTGCACATATTGGTTTTTATGAAAACCCTGGCTTGACAAATAATGTTATTTTGTTATTTTTGCAAAATCATATAGCTATGTAACTTGCATCTGTATTTTTTAAGTATTATCTTTCGAATTTTAATACTATACCTTAGAACACGTCATGAAAATCATCTTTTTGTCTTTTATATTTTTAATAACTACATTATGTGGCTATTCTCGACACATTACAGGTGGGGAGATGAGGTACGATTTGATTTCTAGCACTCCTTCAACTAGAACATTTAGAATTACATTGGTTTTATTTAGAGATGAAAATTGTACGGGTAATTGCGCACCAATGCCAGCTACAGTTAGAATTGGTATTTTCAACAATGACAATAACGAACCATACAACGGCGCTGGAACCTTACCAACATTAGACGCAAATTTATACAGAACTGAAGTGCTACCCATTATTAATGCTCCAAGATGTATTGTTGGTGCGCCTAATTTAAATTATACCGCTGGATATTATGCTATTGTTGTCACTTTGAATAACAATAGCAATGGATTTACTGCTACTTACCAAACTTGTTGCAGAATTGAAAATATAAATAACATTACCATTAATCCAACTACAAATGGTGCGGGTGCTACTTATTCAACTGTTATTCCTGGATCTGATTTTAATAATATACCTATTTTAGATAACAGTCCTTTGTTTGAAAAAGGCATATCTATCCTTTGTTTCAATAAAGAATTCACACTTGACTTTAGTGCTACTGACCAAGACGGAGATCAGTTGGTTTACTCTTTTATTGGTGCTTATGATGGAGGAGCAGCTCAAAACGCAGGTAACATTACACCAAGTTTGCCCCCATATGATTTTTTAGATTACTCTAGTGGTTTTTCAGGTATTAGACCATTAGGGAATGGTGCTATTATCAATGCTCAAACAGGAATCATTACAGGCATTGCACCAGAAGCTGGAAGATATGTTGTTTCCGTTTGTGTTAAAGCTTATCGAAATAATGTTATATTAACAACTCATCGTAAAGATTTTATCATAACGGTAGCAGAATGTGATTTTGCCAGTGCCAATTTAAATTCAAGTTATATCAATTGTGATAATTACTCTGTAGACTTTACAAACATTGCACCATCTCCATTGAATGAAACTTTTTTATGGAACTTTGGAGACCCTGCTTCTGGAATTACAAATATTTCAACACTTGAAAACCCAACACATATTTATTCAGGTGCTGGAACATACAATGTAATTTATATAGTAAATCCGGGAACGGGTTGTTCAGACACTGTGAATGCCACCGTTAAAGTATACCCTGGATTTTTTCCAGAAATTGCTTCTAATAACCCCTCTTGTAAAGGCAAGCCTGTTCTTTTTAGAGACCTTACACAGACAAATTTTGGAGTTGTAAACAATTGGCATTGGGATTTTGGTTTAAATAATGCCACAAATGATACTAGTAATTTTCAAAACCCAACATTTGTATTTCAAGACACAGGTACTTTCTCTGCAAGTTTAATAGTTGGTACTAATTTGGGATGTATGGATACAGTTTACAAAACAATTAAAATTGTTCCAAAACCAACAATTAAAGCAACCAATGACACGTTGATTTGCTCAAGTGATTTTCTACAATTAATGGCTACATCTAATATTCCAGGAAATTTCAGTTGGTCTCCAAATTACAATATCAACAATACATCCGTATCAAACCCTATTATTAATCCATCAGTAAATACCATTTATTATTTAAAATTTATTGATTCAGTTGGTTGTATTGCTCTTGATACAGTAAAAGTAAATGTTGTTGATTTTGTAAGTATAAATGCAGCTAATGATACTACAATTTGTTTAACGGATACCATAAAATTAAAGGTAGTAAGTGATGGGCTTCTTTATCATTGGACACCTGAAAATGTAATATTAAATCCTAGAAGCAAAGAGCCATTGGCAATTCCTACGGAAAATCAAACCACTTTTTATATTCAAAGTAATATTGGGTCTTGTTTTGCTCGTGATTCCATAAAAGTAAAAACTGTTCCTTATCCAATTGCAAAAGCAGGAAACGACACTTCTATTTGTTGGGGAACCAATGCAACATTACATGCTTCTGGTGGCGTTTTTTATAGTTGGTCTCCAGTTAATTTCTTGTCTGATTCAACATCACCAAACCCAATTGTAATAAATCCAAGTCCAGGTATCATAGACTTTGTAGTAACTGTAAGGGATATACGCGGATGCCCCAAACCGGTTAAAGATGTAGTTAGATTAAATATCAATAGAATTATTGCTGATGCAGGACCAAGAGATACGGCTGTGGCACTAAATCAGCCATTGTATTTACGCGCCACTGGAAGTACGAATTATTTATGGACACCAGTTACTCAATGGCTTAGCAATCCTTTTATCGCAGACCCAGTTTCAAATCCACGTGACAACATTGAATATGTGGTTAGGGTAAGCAATAGCATTGGTTGTTTTGATACAGATACAATCAACGTACGTTATTATAAAATTGAACCAGATTTTTATATCCCCAATGCATTTACGCCCAATAATGATGGCTTGAATGATATTATAAAACCAATTGCAATTGGAATGAAAACGATTGACAAATTCATCGTTTTAAATCGTTGGGGCCAAACTATGTTCTCAACTACAAGAACAGGTAAAGGATGGGATGGGAAAATAAATGGAATAATACAAGCAACAGGAACATATATTTATTACATCGAAGGAAGAAAGTTCAATAACCAAAACATAACAACCAAAGGAACTTTTCTATTAATAAAATAATCTGCTACTTTATAATTCCTTCATTTTAGATTGATTTCTCCAATTCAAAAAAACTATTTTTGCAAAAGTAATATTTGATACAAACAATTATTATCAAAATGACTTTTTGAATTCTCTAAAAAAAAATAATGAGTAAAACCATATTTATTACTGGTGCCACCTCTGGAATAGGAAAAGCTTGTGCTGAAATTTTTGCAGCGGCGAATTTTCGATTAATCATTTCAGGTCGTAGAAAAGATCGGCTTAGTAAAATTAAAACAGATTTAGAATCGAAATTCAAAGTGGATGTTTTGATGTTATGTTTTGATGTTCAAGATAAAAATGCTGTATTTGAGGCCATTAAAAATATACCAGATGATTGGAAAGAAATTGATGTGCTAATTAATAATGCAGGTCTTTCATTGGGCAGAGATAATTTTGCTGATTGCGACATAACCGATTGGGAAACGATGCTTCAAACAAATGTGAATGGATTGCTTTATGTGTCAAGAGCTGTTTTAGATTTACTAAAACCAAATGAAAGCGTTGTTATAAATATTGGTTCTATTGCTGGGAAAGAAGTATATGAAAATGGGAATGTGTATTGTGCCTCAAAATTTGCAGTTGATGCCATTACAAAATCTATGCGCATTGATTTATTAAAAAAAGGGATTCGCGTTACTGCTGTTCACCCTGGTGCTGTTGAAACAGAGTTTTCTATTGTACGATTTAAAGGAGACACTACAAAAGCATCACAAGTATATAATGGCTTTAAACCATTAACACCTGAAGATGTTGCTGATGCTATATTTTATGCATCTAATTTACCTTCACATGTATGTATAAACGAACTTACGATTATGCCAAAACAACAAGCAAGTGCTGGTTATTTCCACAAAGATTAATCAATAATTTCTATTGAGATAACGAAATTCTAATTTGAATTCCCGCCCTAGTATTTGTAGTTGGTGCACTTGAAGAAATATACGGTTTCACCCTTCGTTGATCGAAGTACAGTTTTAAATTAATCTTGCTATTTAAAAAATAATCTATTGTTGGACTAATCGAAGTCTCTTTACTTCCTGAAGTTGCAAAATTATTATCCTGGTCTAATCTACTATTTGCGGTTACATTATCCCTTACCCTAAAGTCTATTCTGAAACTAATTTCATTATCAAGCTTTCCACTTTTTTCTTTACTTAAAAATGATGGCAACTTTAAACCGCCAAATAATTTCAATCCTTTTTTACGATACCCAGCACCAATAGTAAATTCGGTACTTCTCACTTCGCTTAATTGATAATCATTTAAGCTTAAACTCAATTGACGCGTTTTCGAGTATTCAAACTTAGCCTGGAATTGGTTCACAAACATCATATCTATACCCACCAGTGGAGAAAACTGTTCTTGAATACTTACATTAGGTACTAAAAAAAACGGTATAAAATTCTTTGACCCGGTATCATAAAATGAAGGATACCCATATTTTGACACGTCCTGATAAAGTAACGCTGAAGTAAACCCATTCATACTTAAATTACCCGTATAACCATGCGTAAGGGTTAAGCTTGTAAACAATTTATCTAAAGGCTTTATTTTAGATAGTCCGTTATAATCTATTTTCCAATTTGGACGAGGAATGATGGCTTTAAATGGATTAGATCTGATGTTTCTATTTTCCTGTTTTATCAATCCTACAGAATTAGGATCTTGCCCAGTATATGCTGCAATAAATGAAGGGATCAATACATCAATGGCATATTTTCCGTAGCCGTAATAATATCCATCAGAGCCAACCAAATTGTTTGTATAAGGATTTAACTTTCCCAAACGCTCAGAAAGGATAATCCTATTGTTTTCAAAAGTTTTAAATGTAGACGAAACCCTATTTGGATCAAACTTTCCAAACAATGTTTTAAACGCTACATAAGAAACATCAAAACTACCACCAGCATAAGGATTTAAATGTTGGAATGTAGGATTAGTGCCATTAAAATTGGTATCGATATATCTAAATGTTTCACTGTATGATTTAGAAAACGATTTGCTGATGTTGATGGCTACATTCAGTTCTTTGAATGGCTCCAATTGAGCAGTCAATGTTAGTTTTTGGTCTAAATTTTGTTGAATCAAAGAATTGAAATTACTGTCTTTAGACATTAGCCCTTTTCGAGCTTGTTGATTCAGCCAATTGGTATCCGGTTGCCAACCCATTATGAAATTAAAACCAGGAGCCATGCTTTGTACATTTTGACCAAAAAAACGAGTACTGTCCATATAGCCGGGAAGTCGGGTTCCTGCATTTTCTGAAGCAGTAAAATTAACTTGCTTTAAGCTTGTTAGAAGTTTTCCAAAAACTTTCATGCCTTTGCTGACATAAGGCATTGCTGTTTTATCTACAATTCGTTTCGTTATTAATACTTTCTTTCCTGATTTTGTAAGCACGGAGTCACTAACTTTTTTAACCCTGTTTCTCCATTTCTGTTGATCTTCCTTATTAGAAGGTTGATCCATTTGACGCAACCATTTTGAATGCTGATACAATTTTGTAAAATCCAGCTGTATTGTTGCTTCTTTCTGCTGCGTATTTTCTAATAAATTTCCAAGATTTACAGCTAATCTTGAGGCCCCTATCCATTTGTATGTAGTTTGATAACGAACATTGGCGGTTGTCCACTCCAATAAAGGAAACTTTGCAGTTGGCAATACATAAGACATATTGACTGACTGACTAAAAATGGTATTTCTGCCTCCTTTAGAGAAATTTTGCCAGATGGTATCTTTCTTTTGTTTTGTATTAATTCTACCCGCTGGCTCATCTACTCTGGAATTATTGGTTGCTGTATAATCGAAATTTATTGACTTTGTAAAATTCCATCGCAGTATATAATCACGCTGCATTGTAAAATATTTATCATAAGTTTCTGGTATAGCATATTTTGTTTCGCCAACACTTCTTGGTCTTATTGCACCAAACTGACGACTTACATCAGCTCTAAAGCTTAATTGGCTTGGTAAATAATTAAAATTGATTTCTTTTATTAAATCCAACCATTTTGTTTTTGCTTTTTTAAACGAATTTTTAAATGGCTCTAATGGCTTTGATTGTGGTGAAAAATTATATCCAAGTGCGCCTCGATGTTTTGTAACCACATTGCTTTCAATCAATGGATTGTGCGTTTCAGTTTTTATGTACGAATAACTTACATCCACATTTTCAATATCATAAATTTTTGGAGACTTCCCGTTTGTTTTGGTTTTCTTCACATTGGTAAAATTCACCGTTTTAACTGAAGTAAAATCTATGGCATTATTTCTAATAGAATCCCTTTTTGATTTTGGAGTTGAACTTAATTTGTCTTTTAACTTTATATCTAAATCGTATGGATCATATTGAGGTGTGCTGGTAGTTTGTGAATAGCTTGCAAAAACAGGAATTGAAATGCCCATTTTTTTAGGCAATAATTTCCCCAATTCTAAGTTTGAAGAAACATCAAACTGAAAGAAATCATCTCGATATCTTTCGACAACGCGTTGCTCTAACGTTCCAAATCCACGACTATGAAAATTCGCAGATAAGGACACCGTTCCCAGATCGGCTAAGTTTGCATCAACCCTACCAATTGCAGCCCAACCGCCTTGTTCATTGATTGATGACAACCTCAATTCGTTTACCCATACCTGTCCGCAAGCACTATTTGATGTTGTATTTTCCACGCCCAATAAAATTCCACGTACCTCTCCCAAATTGGGATTCCCAATTACAGAATAAGTTTGTCCGTTTTCTTGAAGTTGTTTAAACAATGTACCTAAAGGCGTCGAAGATAAATTCCTGGCTTGCTTTATTTTTGTCAAGATATCTAAATCCACCTCTAGTGAATTTGAAGGAAACCAAAGCGAATCATTATATGCGTCTGTATCCGGATTTAATCCAGCAGTTAATGGGGTTAGGGTTAATGGAATTCTAATCTCATAATAATTACTTACAAAATCAGTCCCTAGTCTAACCACTGCCGTTAGGTCTTTATCCTGAATTGTGTTTGCTGGATTCTGCGCTTGCTCAGCGTGTATGTACATGGACAGTTTTCTAAACTGACGTATATCTCTATTTGCAAATGTTTGGAAAACCCCTTTTGCATCACCTTTTCTAAGGTTACAAAATGTCATACTTAAAGCTTGTTCATTTTGCAATAGATTAACGCCATTATTACTTAATGTTTGCACACGTTGAATTTCTTTTGGCGTACGATAAGGCAACGGCGTACGTTTGTCATTCTCTTCAATATTTACCGCTTCAACATTGAATGGAGTAAAACTTGTAGGTGCATACAAACCAGTAGAATCAATTTTATACTTAAACTTGCGCCAAACGTTTCTAGTTAACTGTAACAAGCCAAAACGCATTACTACACTATCTTCAAAGCCAGTTAAAAACATCCGCATAAATCGTATAGATTTAAAATCAGGAATATTTCCAATTTTGCGATCGTAACTTCCAATGGGAATTCTAAACTGATACCAAGTTTCGTTTCTTGTGGTACCGTTTACCAAGCTTACTGGCACTTCTTTTTTATCTACAATAAAGTTATTTCCAATAAGCATTTCAGTTGCATTCTTTGGCTTAATATCAACGATATATTGGAAGTACTCTTCTGTTTCATTCAACGTATTGTCTCTATTCAAATCCTCGGCATCTGGATACAAAGTCGCTGCTGATGAAAATTGACCACCATTTGAAATCGGGGAATTCCCATCAGGACTATTAAAATTTTTATAGCGTTTTAAAATTCCATCATTAGCTGCAAATGAACCATCTCTGTAGTTTTTATAATTATCAACAGAAGGGTCTTTTACTGCATTTAAATAAATTGGAGAAGTTGATCCAAAAGTAGTTTCTAAAGAAGATAAATATTCGGCACGAACCCTTAATTCTGCAGTGTCCGATAGTCCATCGAATCCTACATCCTGATATTTTCTATCATCTGGGTTATTGCTAAAAGCATTGGTAACTTGAATTGGATTTCTGGGCACTTTGCCCCAAATTGTTGTATCTACTGGAGATGGAACATTTGGTGTTGTTAAACCATTTTCATAAAAACGTTTCCCATCTTTTAAAACATCTTCTGAAATGTTGCCCAAATTAAAATACAATTTACCACCAGTTGAGTTGCTGTATTGTGGCAAGATAAATGGATCTTGTAACCAAAATTCGATAAACTCAACATTGCTGGTTTCAAAATCTGATTGATCTATATTTCTCATCAACCCTCCAAATTTTGTTTTCGGATCAATGAATTTACCTAATGAATTTAGTTTTGTATTATCGGTTTCATAATTGTACGGACCTTTTTCTTTTGGATAATATGCCAAATCAAATGTTACCAATTGGCTTTCTCCAAAACTAGTGGTACGCTGAGGAAATATTTCTTTTTGATAAACCTGTCTAACCCTAGGATCACTCAATTCATTTCTATCACTGATTGGATTGTTGTTTGCTTCAAGTTGTTGTAAAGTTTGTTCAATTTGATACCAAGCAATTTTTGCTCTACTTTTTCCATAGATTAAATTATTATTTTGAACCGCCTCTGGAAACAATTCAAATCCATTTCTATCTGTTGCTTGTGCAGGTGTTGAAGCTAGAGACCAACTTACTAAAGGAAACCTCAAATCAATGCCAGACTTACTTCCTTCAAAATCATCGATATAAACCAACCCATTATTGCCTCTTCCTATTTGTGGTGCATGTCCTGGTTTCAAATACGCACCTTCAAAATAGGCATTCATACTTGAAGGTGCAGTGGTGCTGTAAAATGGAATCTTATCTATTAATTTCGTTAATCGTGGTAAATCTTTTCTATAATTTACATCTAACCCATACATTGTATTTCTAATCGGCTCTTCATTGTAATTTACTTTTGTAAAAAATGGCCTTTCTCCCAAACGAACAATCGTACTACCAAACGAAAGTTGTTCTTTTAATGTATTTTTTGCATTGTAATCAAATCGCAAGCCCATGTAATTTCTTTGTTGCAATCCAAAGGTGGCATTGTTTTCAAAATTTACTTGTACAGGAAGGCCTGCGTTTAAAATGGCTTGATTGGTCATTTTGATGGTGCCCAAATCGTAGTTAATATCGTAATCAATTCCTTCTTGTAAGGTTCTTCCGCCAGCAGTTACAATTACCGATCCTGGTGGAATGTTGTATCCAATGCTAATTTCAGAAGATCCAGAAGTTTTAGCGGTTCCTTTTAAAACGAATCGATTTAAATTAGGAAATTGTTGGGCTACTGCTTTTATGGAATCATATAAAGCATAAAAAAGTGTATCCGTTACACTGGTAGGAATCGTTGAATAAATTTGCTTGGCTAGATCTCTTCCAAAAGGTTCTAATACCGGAAAAACAACCCGACTATAATTGGATACTACTGTAAACCCTTCTACATAATCAAAAACCCCATCTGGTTGTGGATCTAATTGGCTATTTAACCTGTCAAGATTGATCAATGAAATCATTGGAGAACCTAAATTAATATCGCCATAAGGCACATAGCGTTTTGCGCCAAGACCAGGCTGTTGGTACAACACATCTAATTTAAAGTCTGAAGCAGATAAAGAACCATAACCAACCGTGTACACATTTTTCATCATCAAATTCCAAATGGGCAATGATGGTCTTTGTGAAGTTGCCTTTAATAATTTTAAGAAAAGTATTTTTTGATTCGCCGAAGAACTGTCTGGTGGAACATCTTGCGAGAACTCCCCTACTTGATAAATTCTTCCATTATATGTGTATTGAAATGCAACCCCTAAAACCTCATCGGTTTGAAGTGGCTGGCTCAGTGACAACATCCCCAATTGTCTATTAAATGTGTATTGAGTAGAATCTAATTTTCTGGCAAATGTCTTCTCGAAATCCTGTACTGGACTCAATCCTACCGATTGAAGATTATTGAAAATTAGAGAAGTATTTCTTGCATTGGGCTGATTTAAAATTTTTGTAAGTAGGTCATTAGAAGCATTAAATGGAACTGAAAGTCCGGTTAACACATTAATAGTTGGTGCTGGCAAATACGGACGTGTTTCCGCAAGATCCGCAAGTCCAACAATATCACGTGTATCGGTGGTAGTTCCATTTCTATTGGTTACCCATACTTCAATTCTCAATACCTGAACCGGTGCGGTAATGGCAGGCAAGTTCGACATTACTTTATTGTAGTTGTCTCTAAAATATTGACTGATTAAAAAATGTCTGTTTTCTTCATACTCATCAGCTTTGATTTCGAATGGCGTTGATGCCGTTCCACCTTGGAGATTTACATTTTGGCGTTGAGATTTTTGATTCGCCAAAACCCCTGTGATAAATAATTTCCCAAATTGTACAGATGTTTTCAAACCAAACAATTGTTGCGCACCTGGTATCAGTGTTCCTTTTGCAGGAAACGCGACATTGCCGGCTTCAAATCTTTTTATAATCTCATCATCTTTTCCAGAATAATCCAATTTCAATTGATTGTCTAAATCAAAATTGGCAAGTGTATTGTAATTAATAGGGAACTTTAATTTATCTCCAATATTTGCAATAACATTCAATTGCGTGTTCATCTGAAAATCAAGACCACCATTCCTTCTTGCCGATTCAGGCAATGTAGGATTATCTATTTTCTGTCCTTGATAACCCGCTGTAACATCGACATTCCCTTGAGGTGTAATTTCAATTTTTCCATTCCCAAACAATCGATTAAATAAACCATCCGTTAATGGAAGTCTTGGTTTTGAAAATTTCCCTCTATTTAAGATATTTGTGGTGTTAGAACGCTTTTGAAAGTAATCAATTTCTGCCTGACGATTTTTTAAACTCCAATATTCATTGAATGAATAACTCAATGGAGTACGTATGTATCGATTGCCAATTTTTTCGTAAACGATATATCTTTTAGAATCGTAATCGTAAACAATAGAATCTTTTTGATTAGAGGGTTGAAAATAGTTGAAGCTATTGTAATTGCTAGTAGACAAATTATCGCCTCTTCTATCCGATATTGGATAGGGCAAATTGGTAGAAGTAGCAGGTGTAGTAGTATCTGCTTTTAATATTATTTCTAGAGGCAAATTTTTACCAAAGCCATCTACGATAAAAACCATAAAAAAAGCCACACACAACATTACCTTGAATAATGGTTGTGATAAATTTCGATTAATTGACATTCCGTAAATCAGTTAATGTAGTTTTTTATCAAATGGCTTTTAATGCTTTTTTAATTAAATCTTCCAATTTAGGAATATCAGTTTCAGTACGAATTATTTTTTGAATAGATTGTTCTGCTTGAATTCTGTTTATTCCTAATGCTGTTAATGCAATAAGCGCGTCTTGTTCAATTGTGTTAGCTATTGGAACAGAAACTCCCCCTAATGAACCCGTAGTTTGCTTTCCTACTTTATCTTTTAACTCCAAAACCAAACGCTCCGCTGTTTTTTTACCAATACCCTTTACTCGTTCGAGCAATTTAACATCATTTTGTTGAATGGCTTTAGTAATTTCATCAGGTCGAGTAGACGACAACATCATTCTTGCTGTTGAAGCTCCAACTCCTGAAACACTAATTAACAATAAAAAAATGTCTTTCTCTTCTTTGTCAAAAAATCCAAACAACGAATGCCCATCTTCTTTTACTTGCATATGGATAAACAATCTACCTTCTGCTATATTTTGAATAGCTGAATAGGTATGTAAACTGATGTTTACCTCAAAGCCGATTCCATTTACATCAATGTAAATCTGAGCTGGACTTTTATAAGTAAATTTTCCCTGTAAATATGCGTACATAAGTTAAAACGGTATGAGGCGAAAATAAGCATAAATTACGAGCATACACAGTGAAAAATAAGTAAACATTTTTTGCATTACTTTTACAACCATTATTAAAGTTAAAAAAACAGTCCAATATGGAAAAAATTTATGCTGCAATTACAGCAGTCGGTGCGCATGTTCCTGAGTTTCGTTTAACCAATAAAATCCTCGAAACTATGGTAGATACCAATGACGAATGGATTTTATCAAGAACAGGTATTAGTGAAAGGAGAATTTTAAAAGGCGAAGGATTAGGGAGCAGCGATATGGCTGTTATTGCTGTAAATGAATTGTTAAAAAAACGAGGAATTGATCCTTTAGAAATAGATTGTGTGATTTGTGCTACCGTTACACCAGATATGGTTTTTCCGGCAACTGCAAACATCCTTAGCGATAAAGTAGGCATGAAAAATGCATTTGGTTTTGATTTAAGTGCTGCTTGTTCTGGATTTTTATACGCTTTAACCGTTGGCACGAGCATGATTGAAAGCAGCAGATATAAAAAAGTAATCGTTGTGGGTGTTGATAAAATGAGTGCCATTGTAGATTATACCGATAGAACCACGTGTGTAATATTTGGTGATGGAGCAGGCGCAGTATTGCTTGAGCCTACAACCGAAAAAATTGGTGTAATGGATAGCTTGTTAAAAAGCGACGGAAGTGGAAAGAATTTCCTTCATATGAAAGCTGGAGGTAGCTTAAAACCATCTTCAGTTGAAACTGTTAATGCAAGAGAACATTTCGTACACCAAGAAGGACAATCTGTTTTTAAATTTGCTGTAAAGGGTATGGCAGATGTAAGCTACGAATTGATGGAAAGAAACAATCTTACAGGAGACGATATCGCTTGGCTGGTTCCACATCAAGCAAACCTTAGAATCATTGATGCTACTGCAAATAGAATGGGTTTATCCAAAGAAAAAGTAATGATAAACATTCAAAAATATGGCAATACTACTGCAGCTACAATTCCGCTATGTTTGTGGGAATGGGAAAACCAATTGAAAAAAGGCGACAATATCATTTTGGCGGCCTTTGGGGGTGGTTTTACATGGGGTGCTACTTGGATAAAATGGGCTTATGATGGCAATGCGTAATTAAAAGTCAAGATAAATTTTGAACGTTTTTATCAAATCGTTTTATATGAACAAATTTCTGATTTGTATTTTATTGATTGCAAATTCTTTTTGCTCTAAAGCACAATTAAACAGGTATTTGGTAACATTCAAAAACAAAAACAATAGCGTTTATTCTATTTCTAACCCATTAGCATTTTTATCACAAAGGGCAATAGACAGAAGATTAAGGTATAACATTAATATTGACAGTACAGACTTGCCTATAAATGATAATTATATAGAAGCTGTGCGTACATCCGGTGAAATTACCATTTTGAATCAATCAAAATGGATGAACCAGATTTCAATAGAAACCAGAGATGCAGCTGCTTTGATAGCAATTTCAAATTTACCTTTTGTAGAAAATACACGTGCCATTGCTTCTAGAAATCCAACTAATACTTCATCGAAATTTGCTGATGATACTTTAACTGCTTTGCCTTTAAACAATAGCATATACAAAATACAGCAAGAAAATATTTACCAATATGGGGCTTCAAATGCTCAAATAAAAATCCATCAAGGCGATTTTTTGCATAATCATGGTTTTAATGGAAAGGGAATGCAAATGGCTGTTATTGATGCAGGATTTTATCGATATAATACGCTTCCCACATTCGACAGCTTAAACAGAAATGGACAAATATTGGGTACTTGGGATTTTGTAAACAATAATCAAAGTGTTTCTGAAGATGATGCACACGGAATGCATTGTTTAAGCGCAATTGGTGCAAATCTTCCAGGTGTATTTGTTGGAACTGCACCTAAATCTTCATTTTACTTGTTTAGAACAGAAGATGTGCGCAGTGAATATCCTATTGAAGAACATAATTTTTGCGTTGCTGCAGAAAAAGCAGATAGTTTAGGTGTTGATGTATGCTCGGTTTCACTAGGCTACAACACTTTTAGCGATAATCAATTTAATTACACTTACGCCGACATGAATGGCAGTACCAGTATTAGTGCAAAAGCCACAAACATAGCTGCTAGCAAAGGTTTGCTTATGGTTATAGCTGCTGGAAATGAAGGCAATGGCTCTTGGCGATATGTAATAACCCCTGCAGATGCAGATAGTTGCATGGCGGTTGGCGCAGTGGATAGTTTGGGCAATGTAGCCAATTTTAGTAGCTATGGACCAAATAGTGATGGACAAATAAAACCTGATGTGGTTGCAATTGGAAGAAACGCAGTAGTAGCAAATAACAATACAGGTATGCCCAATTTTGGAAATGGCACTTCTTATGCTTGTCCAAATATGGCTGGAATTTCAACATGTTTATGGCAAGCCTTTCCTGAAGCGTCAAATATGAAAATTAGGAGTGTTTTAAAACAAAGCGCATCTAATTTTAGTAACCCTAATAACAGAATTGGATTTGGCATACCCAATGCAAAAAAAGCATTTGTTACGCTATTAAAAAATTACGCAACGTATAATGCTCGTTTTTTTCAGTGTGCGTCAATTTTAAACCTTTCCATTAAAACAGATACTTCCATGTACATTTCTGTTGAAAGAAAATTTCCTACTCAAACTAATTTTATTGAAATAGCTACCCTTCATAATGATAGTCCATTTGGAATGCATGATTTTGAATACATCGATAATCTTGATCAAACAAATTATGGAAGTGTTCAATATCGATACAAAATGAAAATTGGAGCAGATACTACATTCTATATGGATTCTAGCACTGTAAACTATTTGAACCCTTGCATCTTCATTCCCCCTTCGGCAAATACACTTTTAATAAGTCCGAATCCTGTATATAACGAATTATTTATAAAAATGGACAGAGTGGTAAACACAAAAGTTGATGTAATCATTCATTATATTTCTGGTCAGAAAATATTTTCAACAACATACGAACAAGCTGTTGGTTCGGGTACAAAAAACATAAACTTCCGAAATTTTGCTAGAGGCGTATATTTTGTAACGGTATATCTAAATGATAAAAAAGAAGTTATTCAACGGATTGTAAAGCAGTAACTAATTCTTAAAGTAGGCAACAAATAACGTGTCCGCATTTTTATCAAATCCTTTGAGGTATTTCATTTCAAGCAATTGATAAGAAAAATGCTGCTGGATAAAATCAACCATGTCTTCATTTTCTGCTTTAAATACGGAGCAAGTGATATATATAAACCATCCATCTTTTGCCAAATGAGGCAATACGTTTAAAACAATATTTTTTTGTTTTTCTACAAATTGTTGAAGTTGAGTTTTATCAAAACTAAAATATTGTTCGGGTGTTCTACTCCAGGTTCCGCTACCGGAGCAGGGTACATCACAAATGATGATAGAAAATTTTTCATCCAACAATAGCCCTGATTTTTGGGACAAATCTTGTACGAATTTTTTTTGAAGATTAATGCCAGCATCTTTAAAACGAAGCTGCAAATTGGTTAAAATATTTTCACGTATATCGCTAACTGTTAGTTTTAATTTTCCTGAAAACAAATCAAATAATAAAATAGATTTTCCACCGCTTGCCGCACAGCAATCCCATACAGTTTCTAATTTCTCTTCAGCTTTTTCTTTTTTTAAAAAATCAAATACTTTCTGTGAATTAAAATCTTGTATCACCACATCCTTGTTGATTTCCAAACAATTTTCAACAGAAGTTCCATTGATTAGTTTTAACGTATCCGGCTCAATTAATTCATATGGGATATCTGCATTTTTTAACTTGTTTAAAACAAAATCCCTTTTTTTGGGCCTTATCCTTAAAAACAAATCGGGCTGATGCAATAGAGAAATCGTGTATTTATCTTTATCTATAAAGCTTGAAATCTCTTCTGAAAATAAAAACAATTTTTCCGAATTGATATTTAAATATTCTAGTTTTTCAATTGCAGAAAACGATACGAATTCATTTAATTCAGGTGAAACATTTTTTAAGAATTCTGTCTCGCTATTTTCACATAAAAAAGCAGATGAGATAATTTTACTTTCTGTTGAATCTGTTTCATTAAATAAAAAAGCACATCTAAAATAATGATAACAAAGTGTAGATATTGACTTTCTATCTTTTGAACCGAATTTTTTATCCGTTTGGAAAAATGATTTTAAATGATGTGTTAGTGGCGCACCTTTAGCGTAAGAATCAATAACCGCAACGGCTGAATTTAAATAAGAGTGGTATCTGCTCATAAAAAAATCCCGCATTTAGCGGGAAAAATATCGTTTACAATTATAATTCAAGAAGAGCTTCTACTGGATCTTTACCAAATAACAAAAGCGATGGATTTTCTAACAATTGTTTTACTGTAACTAAAAACCCAACAGATTCTCTGCCATCAATGATGCGGTGATCGTAGCTTAAAGCCAAATACATCATTGGTTTGATGACCACCTGTCCATTTACAGCCATTGGTCTTTCTACAATATTATGCATACCCAAAATAGCACTCTGTGGAATATTAATAATTGGTGTACTCATCATAGACCCAAAGATTCCGCCGTTGGTGATGGTAAACGTTCCTCCAGTCATTTCTTCAATAGTAAGTTTGTTGTTTTTTGCTTTCGTTGCCAATTCAACAACCATTGCTTCGATTTCCGCCATACTTAAACTCTCAGCATTGCGAATTACTGGAACCACCAATCCCTTCGGCGCACTAACGGCAATGGATACATCGCAGTAATCATGAAAAATAATTTGATCTCCATCAATGTATGCATTTACAGAAGGGAATTTTTGCAAAGCATAACAACAAGCTTTTGTGAAAAAGCTCATGAAACCTAGGTTTACGCCATGAAGCTCTTTGAATTTATCTTTATGTTTTTTTCTAATTTCCATGATTGGCCCCATGTCTACTTCATTAAATGTAGTCAACATGGCGGTTGTATTTTTTGCTTCAACCAATCTGCGGCTAATTGTTTTACGAAGATTGCTCATTTTTTCTGGGCGATCAGTTCGGCTAAACATTTCTGTTCCAGGATTTCTACCCGGATTGGATAATGCTTCTAATACGTCTTGTTTTATAATCTTGCCATTTGAGCCAGATGGCAAGATTTTTTTACTATCTATTTTTTTATCTGCAATAATTGCTGCAGCTACTGGTGTTGCTTTTACATCAGAAGTTGCTACTTCTTTTGTTGGTGCAGAAACAACTTCTGCTGTTTTTACAATTTCTTGTTTTGGAGCGTCTGCAGGACGAACGGCATCTGTGTCGATACTACAAACCAAATCACCTATTGATAGTGTGTCCCCTTCTTTAGCAATTTGTGTAACCACACCTGCTTGTTCCGCATTTATTTCAAATGTTGCTTTCTCACTTTCAAGTTCTGCTATCACTTCATCACGGTCAGCCCATGCGCCTGTTTCTTTCAACCATTTCACAAGGGTAACTTCACTAATACTTTCACCTACTGTAGGTACTTTTATTTCAATAGACATGTAATAATTTATTTTGAGCGAATTTCGGTTAAAATGATGATTTTTTAAAGTTTTATTCGCGTTAATCCTTTTTGAATCGACATTTTTTTAAAAAAAAATCCCGGAATTTATCCGGGAAGGTTATTTATTTTTTTGTTTATGCACCGAGGAATCCCCTCAGTAAATTATTTTGAGAAGTTTCTCGAAGTCTGTCTAATGCCTTGTCTTTTATTTGTCTTACACGCTCTCTCGTTAAATTGTATCTTTCCCCAATATCTTCCAAACTCAATGGATGATCAATCCCTAGTCCGAAAAAATAAACCAACACCTCTTTTTGTCTATGCGTTAAAATATTCAACGTACGTTCAATTTCAGTATTCAAAGAATCGGTTAAAACCATTTGCTGGTCTGTTTTCTCCGCATTTTTATTTTCCATCAAATCAATCAATGTACCATCTTCACCTGCAGTAATTTGCTGGTCCATACTTACATGTCTTCCACCAACGCCAATTGTAGCAGCCACTTCTTCTATACTAACTTCTAATAAATCTGCAATTTCTTCTGCCGATGGTTCGCGCTCAAACTCTTGCTCCAATTGGCTATATGCCTTACTGATTCTATTGGTCAATCCTACTTTATTCAATGGCAATCGAACGATTCTG